>ERZ1673962.626-NODE-626-length-22514-cov-37.553230_pt1 | contig 22514 bp, 19 predicted proteins | sample MGYA00580188_ERZ1673962 | MGnify/ENA primary metagenome ERZ1673962 (study PRJEB41334, sample SAMN05608104) | rock metagenome | biome: terrestrial subsurface; feature: shale formation; material: shale | place: USA: Pennsylvania ... | reverse complement strand
TCCCGCAAACAACAAAGCCGGCACCTGAAACAGGTACCGGCTTCTTCGTCACGACCTCAGGTCGATGACAGACTCATGCGTTGAGCAAGCGAGGCTCAGGCGAAGACGATGGTCTTGTTGCCGTGGATCAGCACGCGATCCTGCAGGTGCCAGCGCAGGCCGCGCGCCAGCACTTTCTGCTCGACATCACGGCCGATGCGCACCAGTTCCTCGGCGGTATGGCAGTGTGTGACGCGATGGATGTCCTGCTCGATGATCGGGCCGGCATCCAGCTCTTCGGTCACGTAATGGCAGGTCGCCCCGATCAGCTTGACCCCACGCCCGAAGGCCTGGTGATACGGCTTGGCGCCCACGAAGGAAGGCAGGAAGCTATGGTGGATGTTGATCAGGCGACCGGCATAGCGCTCACACAGACTCGGCGGAATGATCTGCATGTAGCGCGCCAGCACGATGCAATCGGCCCGGGATTCTTCCACCAGACGCTCGACTTCGGCAAAGGCCGGCGCCTTGTAATTCTTGTCGACCGGCACGTGATGGAACGGAATGCCGTGCCATTCCACCAGCGAACGCATGTCATCGTGGTTGGAAATGACGCAGGGAATCTCGCAATCCAGATCACCGGACTGCCAGCGATGCAGCAGGTCCACCAGGCAATGGGAGTCCTTGGAGACCATCAGCACGACACGCTTCTTGGCGGCGGTGTCATGCACGCGCCACTGCATGCCGAACTCTTCACCGATCGGGGCGAAGCGCTTGCCGAGCTCAGCGGCGCTCAGGCCGATGGTTTCGGGGTTGATCTCATAGCGCATGAAGAAACGACCGGCGCCAAGATCAGAATGCTGATTGGCTTCGGTGATCCACCCGCCCTGCTCGGCGATGAAAGTGGAAACTCGGGCAACAATTCCGACCTGATCAGGGCAGGACACCACCAGGCGATAGGCGTGAGACATCGTAAGTTCAACCATTGTGATAGCGGGAATGATGTTCAGCCGGCGAAGCGCCGGCCTGCGCGAGGAATCATGACACCGCCCGTAAGCAGCCCCTCGGCAAAGGTGGGGTATTGTAGCTGATCACGCGGCCTGAAACAGTGCTGCACCCCGATTCTGTCCATATGGTCAATACGACATTGCGATCAGCGGCCATCACGCCGGCCCACCTCAAGGCGTCGTGCGAACGGCTGGGCCGCTCTCGAATCGACGCGACCGGACAACAGCGCCATTTGTGGCGCTTCGCGGGATTCCCGTATAGTTGAGCCACATTTTATAGATGGCATGACATCCATGTTGAAACCCCGCGTTCAAGTCCGTCAGAGACAACGTCCGCCGCTGCACCTGCTACCGCTGGGTGGCTGCGGCGAGATCGGCATGAATCTGACGCTGTATGGTTATCAGGATCACTGGATTGCCGTGGATTGCGGCATGATGATTCGCCAGGACCTGCCGGAAGGTCCGCTGCAGGTGCCGGATATCGAGTCCCTGGCAAGCCTGGGCATCAGCCCGCAGATGCTGGTGATCACCCATGGCCACGAAGACCACATCGGCGCGGTCGCCTGGTTGTGGCCGAAATGGCGCTGCCCGATCATCGCCACGCCCTTGGCGGCTGGCCTGCTGCGCGCCAAGTTTGCCGAGCGCGAGCTGGAAACCTCCAGCCTGCAGATCATCGAGGTGGATGAAGGTTTTGAATCCGGCCCCTTCGCGCTGCGATTGCTGCCGCTGACCCACTCCATTCCGGAAAGCTGCTCGTTGCTGATCGTCACGCCGGAATATCGCGTGATGCATACCGGCGACTGGAAGCTGGACCCGGAGCCGCTGATCGGCGAGCCCACGGATCCGGAGCGCTATCAGGCACTGGCGCCGGTCGACCTGGTCGTCGGCGACTCCACCAATGCGCCGCTGGCGGGTCATTCGCGCAGTGAGGGCGAGGTGGCACGCGCACTGGAGAAGACGCTGGCCGGCTGTCGCGGACGCGTCGTCGTGACCTGCTTTGCCAGCAACCTGGCCCGCATCCTGGCGCTGGGGCGCGCCGCCGCACGCAATGGTCGCCGCATCACGCTGCTGGGGCGCTCGATGGAGCGCATGGTGCGCGTCGCCCGCGGCCTCGGTTATCTGGAAGACTTCCCGCCGCTGGTACCGGTGAAGGACCTGGGCTACCTGCCCCCGGAAGAGGTCATGGTGATCGCCACCGGCAGCCAGGGCGAGCCGCGCGCCGCACTGTCACGCCTGGCCAATTCCCGCCATCCTGACTTCGAGCTGGCTGCCGGCGACACCGTGATCTTCTCTTCCAAGGCGATTCCCGGCAATGAGCTGGCCATCGGCAAGTTGCACAACGCCCTGACACGCCTCGGCGTCGGCATCATGGAAGAGAAGCAGTTCCCGGACCTCCACGCCTCCGGGCACCCGGCGCAGGAAGAATTGCGCACCTTCTATGGCTGGCTGAAACCGGTACGCCTGCTACCGGTGCATGGCGAATATCGCCACCAGCTCGCTCACACCCAGGTGGCACAGTCCCTGGGCATCGAGGCACCGCTGATTCCCGTCAATGGTGACGTGATTCGCCTCGATGCTCAGGGGCTGTCGGTGGAGAAACGCCTGACACTGCACGAACGCATCATCGAGCATGACAAGGTGCGTCCGCTGGATTCCATGGACCGCCGTGCCCGTGCGCGTCTCGGCCGGCATGGCAGCGTCTCGCTGGCGTTGCCCGTCACGCTGCAGGAGGCCGGCTGGGTTCGCATCGGCCGCTTGATGCTGGATATCAGCGGCACCTCAAGCCTGGATGAAGACAGCTTCGCCGAATGGCTGGATGACACCCTGGCAGGCCTGGATGCCAGCAATGAACGTGAACTCAAGCAGCAACTCGATGGCCGCATCAATCGCTGGCTGCGCAACCATCTGCGCCATGAACCAGTACTCTTCCTGCATATCATGGCCATGAATCAGGAGTGAGTGTCGCGCCATCATCGAAGTGATGGCCACCTTGATCTCACTGCCCTGCACAAAGCAGCGCATGAAAAAGCCCGCCCGGGAAATACCGGGCGGGCTTTTCTGCTGCTGGGAGGCGCTCAGGGACTGGTGATGGCGACATTGCCGACTTGCCGGCTGGCAATCTCGATCTCAAGCGCTTCAGCCACCTCCATGGCGTCAGGCCGAAGGTCTCAAACGGACTTGTTCTTCGGCGGACGGCCACGACGCTTGGGCTGATCACTGACCAGATCATCCACGGAAAGGCCAGCTTCGATCATCGCATCACGAATCTCGGCAAGCTTGCGCTCCTTGGCGATTTCTTCTTCGCGGCGCTGCTCGTCTTCTTCGGCTTTCTGCTCGATCACCTCATTGATGACCTCGGACAGCTTGTGCAGTTGTTCCATGGACAGCTGACGCGCTGCTGCACGAGCAACATTCTTGTTACGAGCGATCTTTTCGAGAGAATCGGCTGTCATTTCGCTACCTCCACCATATGCACTGAGCTGGAATCCCTGCGAGTCATCGCATTGGATGTGATAATGCAGCAAAGTATAAGCGCTAAATATGAACTAACAAGCCTTGTCAAAAGCAAGGCAGTGTTTCCATAGGATAGACCAACAAAAACCCCGCTTGATAGCGGGGTTTTGGTGAGCGCCTGTGAGTTATCCGGGCTGGCTCGATCAACATGAGCGCCGCGACTGATGACGAAAAAGGACTCAGCCTCCCGTCATGTTCATGAAGCGAACGATCTGGACATCACCATCCGTCGTGAAGTGATGACGCTCGGGCTTGAGGTGCATGGCATCGATGATCGCGGCCTTGAGTGGCTCGATGTCACCCGGGTGGCGACGCATGATGTCACGCAGGTCAAGCGAGTGCTCATTGCCAAGACACAGCAACAGACGCCCCTCTACCGTGACGCGAACGCGGTTGCAGGTCGAGCAGAAGTTATGACTGTGCGGTGAGATGAATCCCACCCGTGATTCGCTGTCCGCCATGCGGAAATAACGCGCCGGCCCCAGGCTGTCTTCAAGCGTGGGAATCAGCGGATAACGCGTCTCGATGCGCGCCTGGACATCATCACTGGAGCAGAAGGTCTCGTCACGGCCGTGATCCGAGACCTGGCCCAGCGGCATCTCCTCGATGAAGCTGATGTCCAACCCTTCCTCACGCGCGAATTCGACCAGCGACACCACTTCGTGATCATTGCGCCCTTTCAGCACCACTGCATTGAGCTTGATGCGGAAACCTTCCTCGCGCGCAGCACGGATGCCGGCGATCACCTTGTTCAGGTCGCCAGTACGCGTCAGCGCCTTGAAGCGCTCCGGGTCCAGAGAATCAAGGCTGATATTCAGCCGTGACATGCCGGCGGCCTTCAACTGAGCGGCGTGCTTGGCAAGGCCCGCGCCGTTGGTGGTCATCGAGAAGTCCTTGAGTCCCTCGAGTGCGCCGATTTCATCAACCAGCTTGCCGATATCACGCCGTACCAGCGGCTCCCCTCCGGTCAGGCGAATCTTCTCGACTCCCAATTCCACGAAGGCGCGCGCCAGCAACGCGATCTCTTCGAGGCTCAAGACCTCGTCGCGCGGCAGAAAGGTCATCTCTTCGCTCATGCAATAGACGCAGCGAAAATCACAGCGGTCCGTCACTGACAGGCGAACATAGCGGATGCGACGACCGAAGTCATCGACCAGGGTTTCCATCATGACTCTCCCGAAAACTTGGGTGTTGCCAGCGCTGATTGTCTCTCTTCGCCGCTGGCCTCGGCCAATGAGTCATCAGCCTTGTGTTGCTCGACAAGGGGGGATACCGCTTCACCCTCTGCCGTCACCGTGGACTCTGGATGCCAGCGCTCGAGTGCCTCGCGATCGCTCGAACGTTCCCGCACCCAATAATCTCCCGTGGCGGTGTGCTCCTTTTTCCAGAAAGGCGCCCGCGACTTGAGGTGGTCCATCAGGAAGTCACAGCCGGCAAAGGCCGCCTGACGATGCGCACTGGCGACCAGCACCAGCACGATATTGTCGCCGGGCTCGAGCCGTCCGACACGGTGAATGATGCGCACCCCGGTGAGCGGGAAGCGCTCGCGCGCCTCTGTGATCAAGCGTTCGAGGCTGCGCTCCGTCATGCCGGGATAGTGTTCCAGCGTCAGCGCGACGACATCCGGTCGCTGGTTGAAATCACGCACCAGCCCCGTGAAGGACACCACGGCACCGATGTCGCCGCGCCCACGCGTCAGGACGTCCTGCTCGACACGCAGATCAAAATCGCTGGCCTGAATGCTGACCGAAAAGGCCCGCGAGGCTTCGTTTGCGACCTGGGTCATGTCAGCCCCCCGTCACCGGTGGGAAGAAGGCGACTTCATCACCGGCATTCAGTGGGTGGTCATCGCGCACCATGTCCTGATTGACGGCGCACAGTACGCGAGTGTCATTGAGCGCTTCAAGCTGGGGGTCACGCAGCGCCAGGGTGCGCTTCAGGCCCCCGACCGTCGCTTGGGACAGCGTCGTCAGGTTCAGCGCCAGGCTGTCGAGGTCCAGGCGTTCCCGCAGTTCCGCCAGGAAGAGGACCCGCACGGTGGCATCGCCGCGTGCCGCCGGAGCGGCCTGTCCCGCTGTCGCTTCGATGGGCTCAGCTGTCGCAGCAGGGCTTGGTTCGGTCCGGCTTGGTTCAGTCCGGCTTGGCTCAACCGACGTCTGCTCGACAGCGGCGGCCTCCTCCGGGCGCTGCCAGTCACCACTCTTGCCACCGGTCTTGGTCTCGAGCTGGATATCGCCGATCACGATACCCTTGTCGACCGCCTTGCACATGTCATAGAGCGTCAAGGCCGCCACCGAGGCCGCCGTCAGCGCCTCCATCTCGACACCGGTACGCCCATTGAGGCGACACAGCACCTGAATTTCCACGCAGCTCTTGGCGCTGTCCAGCGTGAAGTCGACGGTCACCTTGGAGAGCATCAAGGCATGACATAGCGGAATCAGCTCATGAGTGCGCTTGGCCGCCTGGATACCGGCAATACGCGCCGTCGCCAGCACATCCCCTTTGGGCAAGCCACCTTCGGCGAGCAGGGCGAGCGTGGCAGGCAGCATGCTGACGCGTGCGCTGGCTCGCGCCTCGCGGCGGGTTTCCTGCTTGTCCGCAACATCCACCATATGGGCTTCGCCGCGTGCGTTGAGATGAGTAAGGCTCATGAGCTGTCTCGTATCCGTATCGGGTGTGCCTGACTGGCGGCAATCTCAGAAATACCAAAGCCTGAAGAAGCAGGCAGGCAAGCCCTGATGAACAGGACTGGCCAAGAAATTAGCAGACTATCTTTTCATGAATCAGCTGGCATGACCACTGCGAGGGCATCGCCTAGACGATGCCGCGACTGCCCAGCCACTGCACCATGACCGGCTCGCCGGCGTGAAGCGTGGCGCAGCCGGCGGGAATCTCGATCAGGCATTCGGCCAGCAACATCGAGGTCAGAATCCCCGAGCCCTGCCGCCCCGTGGTCATCACCACCTGCCGCCCCTGGCCATCCAGCACGATCTGGCCGCGATGATAGTCGACACGCTCGGCACGTGAGCGCAACGTCTCGCCGGCGATCAACTGCAGGCGCGGGGCTTGCCACTGCGCCAGCGTCGTCGCGGAGGCGCCCTCCTCAGCCTTCGCCAACCGCTGCTGGCCCGACAACAGGCGCAGCGCGGGCAGCACGAACTGCAGGAAGGTGACCATGGTCGCCACCGGATTGCCCGGCAAGCCGAAGAACGGCACCTGGCCAGATGACGACTCGGCGTCGGCGGGAGTGGCACGCAACATGCCGAACGCCAGCGGGCGACCCGGACGCATGGCGATGCGCCACAGCGCGAGCTCACCACAGGCAGCGAGGGCGCTGCGCACATGATCGGCCTCGCCCACCGACACGCCGCCGGAGGTGATGACCATGTCGGCACGCGTCGCGGCATCACGCAGGGCAGCACTCACGCTCGCCTCGTCATCGCTCAGGATGCCAAGATCCAGCACCTCGATGCCCTGATCGCGCAGCAGCGCCACGAGGCTGAAGCGATTGGCGTCATAGATGCCGCCGGCCGGCAGCGTCTCACCGGGGGCCGTGACTTCGTCACCGGTGGAGAAGACTGCCACCGTCAGTGGCCGATAGACGACGACCTCGGCGAGCCCGAGCGAGGCCAGCACGCCCACGGCGGCAGGCGTCAGCCACTGGCCCGGCGCCATCACCTGGCTGCCGTGGGCGATGTCCTCACCGGCCTGACGCACATTCTGGCCACGGCGAATGCTGGTCACGCCCTCGATCACCACCCGCTCGCCTGCTTCGCCCTCAGCTCGGCCCTCGCCCTGCGCGGAGCGATACTCGAGCTGCTCCTGCATGACGACGGTGTCGGCGCCTGCAGGCAAGGCCGCACCGGTCGTGATGCGCATGGCCTCCCCCGCGGCGAGCGCCCGGCCCGTCCAGGGGTGGCCCGCCAGCGAGCTGCCGATCACGCTCAGCTCGCAGTGATCGCTCAATTCGCCGCGATCGCTCAGAGGCTCGCCGCTCTCCGCGTCTGGCAATGAAGCCCGCGCCAGCGCGATGCCGTCCATCGCCGCGTTGGTCTGCGCCGGGACATCCAGCGGCGAGATGACCGTCTCGGCGAGCACACGTCCGGGCGCCTGCGCCAGGGCGACACGCTCGCTGCGTGGCGTGCGCATCACGCCCGCCAGGCTCTCCCCCAGCACGCTCAAGGCTTCATCGACACTCAGCATGCGCTCGCCGAAACGCGGATCGAAACACGACAGGCTCATGCGCCCACCTCGCCACGCGGCTTGCCGCCTTCCAGACGCCAATGCACCGGCCAGGCGGCGATCCAGGCGGCCAGCGCCTGAGGATCGTCAAGATCCAGCCGCTTGAGGTCCTGCGGCACATCATCACGAGGCGGCAGCTGCGCCGCCGGTGTCGCCAGCGCATGGATCCAGGGGTCCTCTGGGGCTCGCAGCGGCTTGCCCACGGCCTCGCGGTACAGCTCAAGCTTGGGCAGCGGCCACTGCTTGAAGCCCTCGACCAGAATCAGGTCCACCTCCAGCCCCTCGAGCTGCGCCACCAGCTGCTCCAGATCGGCCTCCGCCTGGTCCGGCGTCTCCATCATCAGAGCAAAGCGCTTGGCGGACGCCACCAGCATCGGCACGGCACCGGCCGTTCGCAGACGATGACTGTCCTTGCCCGGCGTATCAACATCAAAGGCATGATGCGCATGCTTGATGACGGCGACGCGGAGGCCGCGCGCTCTCAACTCGGGCAGCAGCTGCTCGAGCAGCGTGGTCTTGCCGGTGCCGCTCCAGGCCGCGATGCCCAGCAGCGGACACGCTGACGCCGCCAGACGTGCCTGCCAGGCGGGCGACATCCCGACCTCATGAGAAATATCACCACGCGGGGCGGATGCATCACTGCGGGGAGAAGAATGTTCAGCACTGACAGCGGTATCAGCACGCTGGTCAGTCGTGGAGGAAGACTCAGGCATGAAGGTTCTCTTGATGATTCCGGCGTATGGCGGCCTGTCTACGGGCTCACCGCAGCGCTCCTGCGCCCGCAAGGGAAAAGATGACGATGACAATGCGGGCTGAGCGGATGCCATGAAGGTGAACACGCACGGCGCTCATTTCAATGGGGCAACGGCTCGATATGAGCAAGGGTTCAATGGGGGTAACGACGCAGAGTGGCAAGACACCCGCCTGAACCGCCAGACACGACACCTTCAAGGTGCAACGCCAAGGCCATCAATACCGGGCAGGCAAAGACAATAACCCGCCAGACTCCTGAAGAGACGCCCCCGGCGATGACGACCTGCATCACAATGACACACTCTGAGCGTGCAAGCGGGAACGGATGACACGCAAAGGACGTCAGGAAAGAAGCACGCTCAGCGCGAGCCGGCTTCCATCTCACGGCATTCTTCAAGGGTATTGAGGTTGGCGAAGTCCTGCTCGCTGCCCGCCTGCACCTTGAGCCAGACATGCTGATCGAACCAGCGGTCGATCTTGCGCTCGCCAGCGGCCAGCGCCGCCTGCAGCGAGGGCAGCAGGCCACGGTGCATGAGACAGATCACCGGATGGTAACGGAGCTCGTCTGCCGCCACGGCCAGCAGCGCAGGCCCGGCATCACCAGCGTGACCGCCCTCGACAGTGAAGCCTTCCAGCTGATCGCCGTTGGCATGGTCGATCAGCGCCACGCTCAGCGTCTCGACCAGTTCATTGGGTAGGTGCGGCACATCGCAGGCCACCATCATCACCCAGGGCGTCCGCGCTGCCGCCAGCGCACTGGCCATGCCCATCAGGGGACCGTGGTAGCCCTGCTCGCTGTCTTCGACCAGCGGATGACCATAGGCGGCATATTCGGCGTGCGAGCGGTTGGCATTGATCAGCAGCTCGCCCACCTGAGGGGTCAGGCGCGCCAGTACATGCGCCACCAGCGGCACCTCATTGAGCATGACCAGTCCCTTGTCGACGCCACCCATGCGCCGCGCCTGGCCACCGGCCAGCACCACCCCGGTGATATGGGCGGGCGTGAGCGAGGCCTTGAGCTGCTCGGCATCGCTCGGCAGTGGCGTGGCGTCAGAGGTGTGATTGGAGCTCGGCATGAAGGCGTATCCCGGTCGAGTGCGCAAAGCGCAGGTAATGTCATGCAGCAGGGCTGCTGGCAGAGCATCCAGTGCAAGGGGCTGATGAACAAGGCTTTCTCAGCCCTGAAGCTTGAGGTGCTTGCACTGAAGGCTCAGCCCATGAAGACGACTCAGCCCGCTGTGGGCTCAGTGTGCAGGCTGGCAGCGCTCAGCGTCCAGCGCGCACTCGAGCCCTGACTCAAGGCATTGTCCTGATGCGAGGACAGGATCACCGCACACCCCTGCTGGCACATCTGCTCCAGTCGCAACGCCAACTGCTCGACGGCGGCCTGGTCCAGATTGGCGGCAGGCTCATCCAGCAACAGCACCGGCGGACGCGACAACCAGGCGCGCGCCAATGCCAGTCGCGCCCGCTCGCCACCCGACAGGGAGCGGGCGGGCTGTCGGGCCTGATCGCTCAGCCCGCTCCAGCGCAGCATCTCCTCGACCTGATCGCGCTGCTGGCCGGCAGAGCCGCTGTCGGGTTGCCAGCGAGCCGCCAGCACCAGATTGCCGGCCACGCTGGTGTCGAACAGATACGGCTGCTGGTGCAGGTAGCGCACCGGATGAGCGTCACGGGTCTGCCATTCAAGCTTGCCGCCAGTCGCTGGCTGCATGCCGGCCAGCACGCGCAGCAGCGTGGTCTTGCCGCTGCCGTTGTCGCCCTTGAGATGCACCCAGCCGGACGCCGGGGTCGGCGCCCAATCCAGCGCCGCCACATGCCACAACAGGCGCCCTTGCGCCTCAACGCCCTCACCGGATGCCTGCGCCGCAGGCGGCAAGCGATATTCGAGGCCGCGCACGCGCAACAGAGGGGCAACGCTTGCGTCGGCAGCGAGTACTTGGGCAGCAGACGGCGAGGCTTGCGCGAAGCCAGTCCCCGTCACCGGGCAGGAGGGGTCGCCCGAGGGAACAGACGAGGACGAAGAACTAGGGGGGAACATCATGACTCCATACGACGATTCAGCCTGACGCGATCAGTGCTGGCGTGTGCTTGTCTCAACTGGCTGGCAGGCGGCTTGCAGACTGCGGGAGCAGAACGTGACTGGCGGCGAGGCCGCGGGTCACGCCTGTACCACCAGTTGACCGCGACCGCGCAACAGCCCCAGCATCAGATTGAGCGCCAGTGCCAACACCAGCAATACCATGCCCAGGGCAACCCCCTGGGCATACTCGCCCTTGAGGGTTTCCAGCGCGATGGCCGTGGTGATATTGCGCGTGAAACCGGCAATGTTACCACCCACCATCATGGCGCAACCCACTTCAGCGATGATTCTACCAAACGCGGCCACCAACGCCGCCATCACGCCGAACCGGGCTTCCATCACCAGCCGCCACAGCGCCGCCCGGCGCGACGCCCCTAGCTGCAAGGCCGTCTCCCAAGCACGCTTGTCGACGCCCGCCAGCGCGGCATGCAGCATCACCACCAGAATCGGCAGGGCGAGCAGAATCTGCCCGATCACCATCGCCGGCTGGGTGAACAGCAGATGCCAGTCGCCCAGCGGGCCAGCGCGCGACAGCAGGATGAACAGCAGCAGCCCCACCACCACGGTGGGGACGGCCATCAGGGTATTGATCAGCGAGATCAGCAGCCAGCGCCCCGGGAAGGCACAGCGAACCAGCACGAAGGCGATCAACAGTGCCGGTGGCACCGCGATCAACATCGCCATCAACGAGACACGAAACGACACGCCGATGATCTCCCACAGCGCGCCATCCATGCTCAGCAGGAGGCTCATGGCCTCCTGCGTGGTTTGCCACAAGCTCACGAACGCGGCTCAGCCTGTGCGCCCTGCGCCTTCACCGGCGTGCGCTCAGAGGCGCGGTCGGCTGTCTGGCGAGCATCGAAGCCGGTCTCGCCGTGGCTGGCATGGAACAGCGCCTTGCCCTTGAGACGGTAATCATCGATTGCCTGCTGCCCTTCGCTGGAGATCAGCCATTCGGCCAGCTCACGCGCACCACGGGTATTGAGCCCGTCATGCTTGGCCGGGTTGACCAGAATCACCTGATAGGGATTGAAGAGGCGCGCATCGCCCTCGACCAGAATCTCAAGCTCGAGCTTGTCTTCCATCGCAAGCCAGGTGCCACGATCACTCAGGGTGTAGTCCTGCAGCTCACTGGCCATGCTCAGCACCTTGCCCATGCCCTGGCCGACCGCCTTGTAGCCGGAGAAGTCAGGGGTGACATCGGCACTCTGCCACAGGGCCAATTCCTTCTTGTGGGTGCCGGAGTCATCGCCGCGCGAAATGAAGCCGGCATTGGCGCCGGCGATCTTGCCCAGTGCCGCGTCCACATCCTGCATGCCGTCAATGGCCGCCGGGTCCGCCTCGGGGCCGAGCAGCACGAAGTCGTTGTACATCACGCCATGCGGTTCGACACCGTAGCCGGCATCGACGAACTTGCGCTCGGCGCCCGGGGCGTGAGTCATCACCAGATCCACATCGCCATCCTGCCCCATGCGCAACGCCTTGCCGGTACCAACCGCGATGACCTGAATGGTGACATCGTGGGCCTCTTCATACTCCGGCAGCAGGTGATCGAGCAGGCCTGAGTTGTAGGTGCTGGTCGTGGTGGCCAGACGGATGATGTCGTCGGCTGCCTGGGCCGGAAGAATGCTCAGCGCACCGAATGACAGGCCTGCGAGGGTGGCCAGCAGGCGACGAGAAGACAAGGTATGGCGTTGCGGCATGGGGGTGCTCCCTGAATATTTTTTCTGGCGTGACGGTCTTGATGACATCAACGTGAATGCTGACTCTGCAAACGACATGCCGAAAGCGCTGTGGTGACGAAACGGACTATCCAATAAAGGCTTTCAAGGCTTTGCCAGACAGCGCTGATACATGGACTGGCACGCAAGACAGCCGGCGATGATACCGGAATCTTCTCCAGCAGGCAGACTTGCCGGTACCCGCCTGCTGTCGTCCCCTGTCGTCCCTGACGCCCCTCTCGTCCCTGACGCCCCTCTCGCCCTGCTGACGTCTCTATATCGACTGGAGCGAATGGCGCTACCGGAATGGCACTGCGGGAATGGCACTGCCGGAATGTCCGAGAAAATACTAACAATAAGTCCAGGCATGACCACCACTGACCCATGACGACCCGATTGCCGAGTCATCGCCGGGCCTTGCGTAGCGCAACGGGACAGCCTGCCAACCCTGCGCGCCAGCGCCGCGTGCTGACAAGGCGGCTAGGCCCTGCCTGTGGCAAGCGTAAGCAGAAAGAGGCAGCAATGTGGCATCCAGCGCTAGATTACCAGTGAGCAGCACGCCACAATGCCCGCATGATAGAGATGATATCCCCTGCGACCATTACTGCCCTGTTGACCCGAGGAACGCCATGACTGCCCACGCCCCCTCCACACCCCGTGAGACCCGGCGTAGCGGCAGCGACCCCCTCCCCACCGCCTCGGTACTGATCGTCGATGACGAGCCCGGCATGCGCCGCTATCTGGAGAAGGCACTGTCCTCGCGCTTCGCGCTGATCGAATGCGCCGAGAGTGTCGAGCAGGCCGAAGCCCTGCGCTCGCGCCTGCACTTCGACCTCATCCTGCTCGACATTCGCCTGCCGGGGCGTGATGGTCTGGATTGGGATGAGGCGCTTGCGCCCTCTTCGGTCAGCGATGTCATCTTCATGACCGCCTACGCCGATCTCGAGACCGCTGTGCGCGCACTGCGGGCCGGAGCCTGTGATTTCATCATCAAGCCGTTTCGTCTCGAACAGTTGCAGGCCGCGCTGGACCGCTGCCTTGAGCGCCGCCAGCTGACGCGGGAAAACTTCCTGCTCCGTCGCGACAATGCCCGCCATCAGCAGGAAGAGGCCAGCCTCAAGGGCGAGAGCCCTGCCATGCAGGAACTGGGGCATATCATCGCGCGCGTTGCCCCTGCGCCCTCACCGGTGCTGATCCTGGGGGAGTCCGGCACCGGCAAGGAGTTGGCGGCGCGTGACCTGCATCGCCTGTCCGGTCGGCGCGGCGCCTTCGTGCCGGTCAACTGCGGTGCCATCAGCCCGGAGCTGTTGGAAAGCGAGCTGTTCGGCCACCTCAAGGGGGCCTTCACCGGCGCGCACCGTGGCCGTGATGGCCTGTTCAGCTTCGCCGATGGCGGCACGCTGTTCCTGGATGAAATCGGCGAGATGCCCCTGGCGATGCAGGCCAAGCTGTTGCGAGTGCTGGAGACGCGCCGCGTGCGCCCCGTCGGCGGCGAGCAGGAACAGGCGGTGGACGTGCGTATCGTGGCCGCCACTCACCGCACGCTGGAGACGGAAGTGGCCGCGGGCCGCTTCCGCGAAGACCTCTACTATCGCCTCAACGTGCTGAGCCTGACACTGCCTGCCCTGCGCGAGCGCCCGGAAGACATCCCGGCGCTGGCCCAGCATTTCTCGCGCCAACTGTCGCGTGAGCTCAACCTCCCCGCCGTGCCCTGGCAGCATTCTGATCTCACTCGCCTGTGCCACTATTCCTGGCCCGGCAATGTGCGGGAACTCAAGAACGTCATCGAGCGCGCCTTGCTGCTCGGCCGCCTGCCCGGCGATACCCTGCCGGTCGACAGTCAGGCCGCACAGCCATCAGGCCACCCGGCATGGGATGACAGCGGAGACGCGACCACCTCCATCGAGGAAGAGGCCGCCAGCAGCGGCTATCCGCTCGAGTGGTCATTGGATGCGGTGGAAAAGGCCCATCTGTGCGCGGTACTGGAGCGACATGCCAACAACAAGTCAGCTGCCGCCCGCCAGCTGGGCATCTCGCGCAAGACGCTGGATCGCAAACTGACCACCTGGCGCGCCGAGCAGCAAATCAGTGAGGACAGCGGCGCTGAGAATGCCACTGAGAATGGCACTGAGAGTGGTACTGAGAGCGATCAACCCGCCCCCGCCGCCACCTCCGCCACTCCCTACGGAGCCGACGGCAGCGCATGATCAAGCGCCTGCGCCATTACTTCGCCGGTTCGCTGCGGCGCAGGCTGCTGCTGCTGACACTGGCGCCGCTGCTGGCGCTGATGCTGGCGCTGGTCGGCCTGACCGCCTACTGGACCACGGCCTATACCGACCGCCAGCTGTACATGAACGTGCGCAGCGATCTTGATGTCGCCAGCCGCACGCTGCAGAGCCAACATCAGCGCCTGCGTGATGGCCTGGAGGCGATGCGCCGTAACCTGCGTCAGCTGGTGGCACCCGATGAGCAGACCGCGCAGCTGTTGCCACGCCTGGTGCCGCGCCTGGATACCATGCGGGACACCCTCAATGCCGACTGGCTGCGCTGGCTGCCCACCGAGCAGTTGCGCCAGACGCCCGGCGTCGCCGCGCTGATTCCGCAACTGGCGCGGGGCGAAAGCCTGGATGGCCTCGACATGCTGTCCAGCGACTCACTGGCGACGCTGGATCCAGCGCTTGCCGAGCGTGCGCGCCTTGCGCTGCGCCAGACGCCCTACGCACAACCCAGTGCCCGCCGCGAGGAAAACCGCGGCATGCTGCTGCGAGCGCTGGTGCCCATCCTCGATGGCGACGGCAAGCTACTGGGTGCGCTGGATGCGGGCCGCCTGCTCAACCGTGATCCGCGTCTGGTCGATGAGATCCGCGATCTGCTCTATGGCCCCGGTACCCTGCCGGAAGATGGCACCGGCACCATCACCCTGTTTCTCGATGATGTCCGCATCGCCACCAATGTCACCGACGCCAGCGGCGAGCGTGCACTGGGCACGCGTGCCTCGCTGGAGGTGAAGCGTCAGGTGATCGGCAATGGCGAGCGCTATATCAATCGTGCCTTCGTGGTTCGTGACTGGTTCGTGGCCGCCTATGCCCCGCTGGATTCCCTGGATGGCCAGCGGATCGGCATGATCTACGCAGGCTATCCGCAGGCGCCCTACGCGCGACTCTATCGCGATACGCTGGCGCATATCAGCCTGGTGCTGATCGCGGTCAGTCTGTTGGGGGTACTGCTGGTGTGGAGCAGCATCGAGCGTCTGATGCAGCCGATCCGCCAGATTCGCCGTGTGGTGCATGCGGTGCGTGATACCCCCTCACAGGAGGGTTTGCGCATAGGCCCGCTGTCCTCTCTTGGGCCGGCGCAGCGGCACGGTGATGAGCTGGATGAACTGGCCGAGGAATTCGACGCCATGCTGGCGCGACTGGAAGCGCACCGCCACGAGATACAGCTCGCGGCCCAGACGCTGGAAGCCCAGGTGGAGGATCGTACCCGCGATCTGAGCGCCCAGACCGCCACGCTACGCGAACGCAGTCAGGCGCTGGAGGAGCACGTCCGCCTGCTGCGTGAAGCGCGTGCGCGACTGCTGACCCGCGAGAAACTGGCGGCGTTGGGCGAACTGACGGCGGGTATCGGCCACGAGATCAACAACCCCGCCGCGGTGATTCTGGGTCATGTCGAGTTGATCGAGGTGATACTCGGTGAACAGGCCGAGCCGGTGCGCGAGGAAATCGCCACCATCATCCATCAGGTCGAACGCATTCGCGCGCTGGTCGACAACCTGCGTCAGTACGCACGCGACCCGCTCGCCTCAAACGACGTTGACGACGGCAACTCACTGACACCGTCACTCGGCGCGCCTCACCTCAGCCAGATTCATCCCGACGAGGCGATCCACAGTGTCGAGGTGCTGGTCAGGCACGCGCTGGATCATCACGGCCATCAATTGCAGCATGAGCTGGCGGCGACCCGCTTGATCGAGGCCGACCGCGCCCAACTGACCCAGGTGCTGGTCAATCTGCTGATCAACGCCATCGAGATGGCGCCTGCGCCGGATACGCTGTGCATCACCAGCCGTGATCGTGATGCAGCGCTGGCCGTAATGAATGGCGAGCCAAACAGCCGTCCGGATACGTCAGTCTCAGCGCCAGCGTCAGCCTCAGTGCCAACAGCGGAGCTCGCCCCCGTGGCGGGGATCGAGATACGCGTCATCGATCACGGCGCTGGCGTGCCCGAGTACCTCAAGTCGCGCATCTTCACGCCCTTCTTCACCACGCGCGCCAATGGCTCGGGCATCGGCCTGTCGGTCTCATCCGGCTTGATCACCCAGCTGGGGGGCAGGCTATGGCTGGAAGATACGCCGGGTGGCGGGGCCACCTTCTGCCTGTGGCTGCCGTGCATCGCACGCCGGCATCATGAGGATGATCAAGGGCGCCATCTGCTCGAGACGCTCAGCGCCGGGGGCAGCAGTCGCTCGCCTTGAGCCACACGCGGCTGATGAACACACCTGGGCGTGGCGAGGCGCACTGCCACGCACTCCCACCCGCGTGCTAGCCTGCGCGCATGCTCACTCAATCAGGCACCACTGATGTCGCACGATAGCTCCCCTACTGCCCCCAAACCTCTCACTGCCGGCAAGGCAGCGCAGTCCACTAACGGCCAGGAAATGGCAGACGAGGAAATGGCAGCGTCTCGCACGCTGGGCAAGCGGCTGCGCGAACTGCGCACGCGTCATGGCCTCTCGCAGCGTGAACTGGCCAAGCGCGCCCAGGTGACCAATTCGACCATCTCGCAGGTCGAACAGGACGCGGTCAGCCCTTCCGTCAGCTCGCTGAACAAGATTCTCGAGGTATTTCCGATCTCGCTGAGCGACTTCTTCAGCGATGAGGTGCCCACCGCACCCCCACGCATCCTGCGTGGCAACGAGCATGAGCCGATCGCGGGCTGTGGACCGGGGCTCACGTTGCGGCGCATTGATCAATCCCGGCAGACATCGCCGCAGCCCCAGATCGAGCTGGGCAGCCTCGCACCGGAGTGCAGCGCCTATCTGCAGGCTGCGCATGACAGCCTGGTGCTGGTGACGCACGGCGCACTGCGTATCGAGTTCGCCGCTACGGCGGCCTGCCAGGAGGCACTTCTCGAATGCGGTGATGCTGCGCGGCTACATGCCGGGGAGCGCTATCAACTGCACTGGCGCAAGTCTGAGGCGTCACAAGCCGCCAACAGTGAAGTCACTCACCACGAGACCTCCGACGCTGCCGAGGCCCCAGACTGCCAGTGGCTATGCATCGCACAGAGTCGCTAGGCAGGTATTCGCTCGAGAGCTGCTCGGCCCTGACCAGCATGGCCTCAACCAGCAAGACCCAAGCCAGCTAGGCCGAGTGGGCGTGAAGCGCGTCGCTAGCCTCTTGCAGCGCGGGAGTGAGGGTGGCCCGCAGCATCAGGCGACTGCTCGCGCGCCTCATCCCAGGGGTCATTGGTGGCCGGCTCGGCCAGGAAGCGCTCCACCATGGTGTGCGGGCAGAAATCTGCCAACCATTCCTCGCGAATCGGATAGCCCTCCTCTGCCAACAACTCGTTCATGCGTCGCGCGAGGCCTTCGGCGGAATGCGGCGCGATGGCGTGTTCCAGCTCGCCCTTGAGGATCTCGCGTATTCCACCACGGCAATCCACCGAGACTACCGGTGTGCCGCAGGCCAGCGCCTCCATCAGCACGATCCCCATGCCCTCGACACGCGAGCTGAGCACGAACAGCTTGGCGGCACGCATCCAGGCATAGGGGTTGTCACGCTGACCGGCGAAGATCACCCGCTCGGCGATGCCAAGCCTTTCAGCCTGGGCTTCCAGGGCTTCACGGCAATTGCCTGCCCCCACGATCACCAGCGGCTCCTTCGGATTGGCCAGGGCATAAGCCTCGAGCAACAGGGCGTGGTCCTTCTGCGGCACCAGACGCGCCACATTGAGAATGAAGGGCTCAGCGGGGATATCCGGCTCATCCATGGCGGCCTGCTCGCGGATCCGGGTGATCGGACAGGCATTGACGATCGTCTCGATATGCGCCGGCGTCACCCCATGCTGGCGAGCAATGTCACGTGCCCCTTGCGCCACATCCTCGGACACCGCCACCAGATGCTTGTCCTCCAGCAGACAGCGGGCAAACATGCGCTGCTTCCACTGCGGGCCGGTGAAGTTGACACGATTTTCCAGCACGTAACGTGCACGGGAATCCTTGAACCCCCACACCTGCTCGAAGGTTCCCAGGCCACGGAAGATGATGCGGTCAACCTTGCCGTGTTCCTGCTCGAATTCCTCGAGCCAAGCGGCGAATTCCTCGCCACCGGCCTTGCCGACCCACACGAAATTGGAGCGACGGATGACGGGATTGAGCACCAGACGTGACGCCAGTGTCGTCAGGGCGCCGCCGACGGAACGCTGGACGCGCTGCTGAATCGGCACGATGTGCTGCTGGACGCTGGCATCCTGCGGTTCAAGCACCTGATCACGACCGCGCCAGATGACCATATGCGTCTCGTGGTCATTCGCGGCCAGACTGTCGGCAAGATTGACCGCCACTCGCTCCATGCCGCCCATTTTCAGGCTTCTCACTACGACCAGGGTACGCAAGCATCACTCCTTCGAATATCCGCCAGTACCGCTATGTGTCGCGTGCAAGACATGCGAAAACGATAACTGGCGTCTGGTGGGAAAACGAAAAATGCAACTCACATGTGCCAGTCACTCAGCACAGGGGAGTTGCATTTATCTGAACCGTCATTCGCGGGAATGTTCCCTGCGACCACTCATCAAATGGTAATCATTCTCCCTCTTTCGCCGGCGGCAGAATCAGGTTGAGCACGATGCCCAGAATGGCGGCCAGGCTCACGCCCTGCAGCGTGAACTGACCACCACCGACCTGCATGCCACCGATCCCGAACACCAGGATCAAGGAGGCGATCACCAGATTGCGCGGTGCGGTCAGTGAATCCCCCGCGCGCACCAGCGTGTTCATGCCGACTACCGCGATCGAGCCGAACAGCAGGCACATGATGCCGCCCATCGCCGGCGTGGGAATCGTCTGCAGCACGGCGCCGACCTTGCCGATAAAGGCCAGCGAGATCGCGACACAGGCCGCTACCGTCATTACGCGCGGATTGAAATTGCGGGTCAGCATCACCGCACCGGTCACTTCGGAATAGGTGGTATTGGGCGGACCACCGAACAGTGACGCCGCCGACGTCGCCAGGCCGTCACCGAGCAGCGTGCGATGCAGCCCCGGCTTCTTCAGGTAGTCGCGCCGTGTCACCGAGCCGATCGCCACCATGTCGCCGATGTGCTCGACGGCAGGCGCGATGGCGACGGGAATCATGAACAGAATGGCGGAAAATTCGAAGGTCGGCGCAGTGAAGCTAGGCAACGCCAGCCACTCAGCGGCATGCACCGGCGAGAGATCGATCACTCCCATCACCAGCCCCAGCACATACCCCGTCAGGATACCGCCGAGGATCGGCACCAGGCGCAACATGCCACGCCCGAAGATCGACAGCACCAGCGTCACGCCAAGACTGGCCAATGACAATGTCAGCGCCTGGGCATGCGAGATGTTGTCGCTGAATTCGCCGGTGGCCATCTGCACCGCCGTCGGTGCCAGCGCCAGCCCGATGACCATGATCACCGGACCGACCACGACGGCCGGCAGCAGGCGATGCACGATGCCGACACCCTTGAGGCGAATGCATTGCGCCAGCAGCACATAGACCAGGCCCGCGACGAACAAACCGCCCATGGTGGCAGGAATGCCGAAGTTCGCGACCGAGCTCTGGATGGGCGCAATGAAGGCAAACGATGAGGCGAGGAAGACCGGCACGCTGGCCTTTGTCACGCACTGGAAGACCAGGGTGCCGACACCGGCCGTGAACAGGGCGACGTTGGGATCAAGCCCGGTCAGCAGCGGGACCAGCACCAGCGCACCAAAGGCGACGAACAGCATCTGCGCTCCGGTGACGAGCGTCGTCAGCGAGAAGCCTTCCTGTTCCGGCAAGGGCACATGGGCAGACGACGCATGGGTAGAGGAGGTATCAGAGGACGGTGATGAAGACGACATGGCAGCACTTCTTTTCACGGGCGGAGGAGTCAACCGCCTGATCCTGACTGCTCAGACAGGTCAGACAGATACAAAAACGCCCCGCGCAGATGCGCAGGGCGTTGTCATCTCTGGCGAGCGCTCAGCGCGTGCCGAAGATCTTGTCACCGGCATCGCCGAGACCCGGCACGATGTAACCGTTCTCGTCGAGGCGGTCATCGACGGAGGCGGTGTAGATCTCGATGTCCGGGTAGGATTCCTGCACCTTGGCGATCCCCTCAGGCGCCGCGACCAGCACGATGACCTTGATCTGCTGGCAGCCCTTGGCCTTGAGCATGTCCAGCGTGGCGATCATGGAACCGCCGGTCGCCAGCATCGGGTCGATCACGATGGCCAGACGCTCGTCGAGATCTGACACGAACTTCTCGAAATACGGTACCGGCTCCAGCGTCTCTTCATCACGGTACAGGCCCACGACGCTGATGCGTGCCGGGGGAATCAGGTCCGTCACGCCATCCAGCATGCCCAGGCCGGCGCGCAGGATCGGGACGATGGTCACTTTCTTGCCCTTGATGGTCTGGACATCCAGCTCGTTGCCGCTCCAGGCATCAATGGTGGTAGTTTCCAGCTCCAGGTCCTGGGTTGCCTCATAGGTCAACAGCTTGGCGACCTCACTGGCCAGCTCACGGAAGCTCTTGGTGCTGATGCCTGCTGCACGCATCAGGCCGAGCTTGTGCTGGACCAGTGGATGATTGATGGCATGGACGCTCATGGAAATACCTCTTGGGACAGAAGATGGTGCAAACGATACGCAGCACTACCCCCGCCGGCTCGGACGATAGCAGCGGGGAGGCTGGTAAATTGAGCGCATTCTAGCGGAAGCAGGCTTACAAGTTAAGTACCACCACCCTGTCCCCCCTTACCTTTAGCCACAAGGGCTAAGCCTCCGTGCCAGCAACACAATCCTCGCCCTGAGCAGGTATCCAGAGTTGTTTTCGTAACCAAACAGTAACTATTCATGGAGATAACCTTACAGCATTGCTTAGAAAGCACACAAACATTATCATATGTAAATATCAAAAGTATTTTATACGAGAGGAATTAATGCTACCTATATTTATATCATGCGATGAAAATTACTCCGCGCATCTTGCTACCACTATCATATCGGCAATCATCAATTGTAAAGAGCCTGAAAAGCTCAAATTTATCATTGGTGACGCTGGGCTCAAAGCAAACACAAGATCAACATTGACATCCATGATAGAAAAATATGGATCTCATGTGGCATTTGTTTATCTAGACGACAGTAAATTTAGTGGCCTGAAAATAAAGCGCTACGGCAAGTCAATTTACTTCAGATTCTACCTTGATGAATTGCTTGATGATGAAGAACTAGTTCTATGTTTGGATTGTGACACTGTTGTCGTCGGCGATTTATTGGATATATACAGGGAAACCAGTGGGGAAAGTTTCACAATTGCTGCTGTGGAAAATATCGGTAGATCTCCATATAGTCGCCTTGGTTTGAAAAAAGGTGATTACTTCAACTGTGGATTAATGCTTATCAACATGAAGCAGTGGAAAGAAAAAAATATAGGAAAGAAAGGACTCGAGTTTTTATTATCTCACCCTGAATTGTGTGCACATAATGAACAATGTGCAATCAACAAAGTCATCCAAGGGGAATGGCATCGTCTTCCATTGACTTGGAATGCTCAACGACCTGCCTATAAAATATTAGAAAAGCGTATGAACGAACAGCATAGGGATAAAAATGAATTCTTGAAATCAATTCAGGAACCAATCATGGTTCACTATATGGGAAAAAACAGTAAACCTTGGGATGCTCATAGCTTGCACCCATTAAAAGCATTATATACTATTTATCGTCGCAAAACCCCATGGCCAGTTGGAACCCAGAAAACTGCATTACATAGAAAAATAAGATTCTATGCATCAGTACAGAAACTATTTCTCTACGAAAAGAGAAGAAGAATGAGCAAACAATTGATCGACATGCACGAAAGCGCCTAACCATGGTTGGCGCAAAACTAACGCGCCAACCATAATAGAGCTGAACCTTTTTTGGGCTCTTCGACGCCAGGTGTGGAATTAGTGCCCTGGAATGGTCCAGGATATGG
>ERZ1673962.624-NODE-624-length-22535-cov-76.212367_pt1 | contig 22535 bp, 13 predicted proteins | sample MGYA00580188_ERZ1673962 | MGnify/ENA primary metagenome ERZ1673962 (study PRJEB41334, sample SAMN05608104) | rock metagenome | biome: terrestrial subsurface; feature: shale formation; material: shale | place: USA: Pennsylvania ... | reverse complement strand
ACCGGCCGCAGTGGATGCCGGCCCGAACCACAACAAAAACAATCGAGAGTGGTGACTACATGAGCTTTTTCCGCAAGCGCGCAAGCGCCATCCTGGCTGCTTCCCTGATCGCCACGGCCGCCCAGGCCGAGATCAGCAACGACGAAATCCGTATCGGCTATCTGGCCGACATGTCCGGTACCTACCGCGACCTCTCCGGCCCCGGCGGCCTGGAGGCGCTGAAGATGGCGGTGGAGGATTTCGGCGGCACGGTCGACGGCAAGAAGATCGTCGTCTTCCATGCCGATGACCTGAACAAGCCGGACGTCGGCGCCAATACCGTGCGCCAGTGGATCGACGAGCGCAATGTCGACATGGTGACCGGCATGGTCGCCAGCTCCGTGGTGCTGGCGGCGAGCAAGGTGGTGGAGCAGGGCGGCAAGCTGGCTCTGATCTCCGGCGCCGCGGCCTCCAGCATCACCAACGAGTTCTGCTCGCCAAACCATATCCACTGGACCTACGACACCTACGCGCTGGCCAACGGCACGGCCAAGGCGGTGCTCGCCGATGGCGGCAAGAGCTGGTACATCCTCACCGCCGACTATGCCTTCGGCCACGCCATGGAAGCCGACATCACCAAGGTGGTGGAAGGTGATGGCGGCAGCATCGTCGGCAAGGTTCGCCATCCGTTCCCCAGCAGCGATTTCTCCTCCTACATGCTGCAGGCCCAGGGCTCCGGCGCAGAGGTGATCGCCCTAGCCAATGCCGGCGCCGATACCGTCAACTCGCTGAAGACCGCCAGCGAGTTCGGCGTCACCCAGTCCGGGCAGAAGCTCGCCGGCATGGTGGTATTCCTCAACGACATCCACGCCATGGGCCTGGACGTGACCCAGGGCCTGATGCTCACCACCGGCTGGTACTGGGACATGAACGAGGAGACCCGCGCCTGGGCCCAGCGCTACTACGAGCGCACCAAGCGCATGCCGACCATGGTGCATGCCGGCATCTACTCGGCGACGACTCACTACCTGAACGCGGTGAAGGCCACCGGCACCGACGAAACCGTCGCGGTGCGTGCACAGATGGCCAAGACCCCGGTCAACGACATGTTCGCCAAGGGTGGGCAGATTCGCGAGGACGGCCGCATGGTGCACGACATGTACCTGGTGCAGGTCAAGACACCGGCCGAGTCCAAGGGCGAATGGGACCTGTACAAGATCGTCAGCACCATCCCCGGCGATCAGGCCTACCGGCCGTTGGCCGAAAGCCAGTGCACCAAGCTGGTCGCCAAGGACTGACCGGCTGATCCGCGCCATCACCCGGCCGGCGGCGGCCGGGTGCCACGGACTTCCTTTGGGTGGTGAACCATGACTCTCGTATTCGGCGTTCCTCTGAGCGTGCTGCTCGGGCAGCTGCTGCTCGGCCTCATCAACGGGGCGTTCTACGCGCTGTTGAGCCTGGGCCTGGCGATCATCTTCGGCCTGCTGCGCATCATCAACTTCGCCCACGGCGCGCAGTACATGCTGGGCGCCTTCGTCGCCTTCCTCGGGCTGAACTACCTGGGCGTGAGCTACTGGGTCGCGCTGGTGCTGTCGCCGCTGCTGGTGGGTTGCCTGGGCATGGCCATCGAGCGCGGGCTGCTGCGGCGCATCGCCAATGAGGACCATCTCTACGGGCTGCTGCTGACCTTCGGTCTGGCGCTGATCGTCGAGGGCAGCTTCGTCAAGCTGTTCGGGGTGTCCGGCTCGTCCTACCCGATGCCGGAACTGCTGCGCGGCGGCTTCAACCTCGGCTTCATGTTCCTGCCGACCTACCGCGCCTGGGTGATCGTCGCCGCGCTGGTGGTGTGCCTGGCGACCTGGTACGTCATCGAACGCACCCGCCTGGGCTCGTATCTGCGTGCCGGTACGGAGAACCCCAAGCTGATGCAGGGCTTCGGCATCAACGTACCGCTGCTGGTGACCCTGACCTACGGCTATGGCGTGGCCCTGGCGGCCTTCGCCGGCGTGCTGGCGGCACCGATCTACGCGGTGACGCCGGGCATGGGCTCGAATCTGCTGATCGTGGTGTTCGCCGTGGTGGTGATCGGCGGCATGGGCTCGATCCTCGGCGCCATCGTTACCGGTATCGCCATGGGCCTGATCGAGGGGCTGACCAAGGTCTTCTACCCGGAGGCGGCCAACACCGTGGTGTTTCTGGTCATGGTGGCGGTGCTGCTGATTCGTCCTGCGGGACTCTTTGGTAAGGAGGCATGAGCATGACGAATACGGCCAATACCCAGGCGGCCTCGGTGCTGCAGGCCAGCGTGGTGCGCGAGCGCCGGCATGCGGCGGCGCGGCGGCAGAAAATCTTCTATGCAGTGCTGCTGGTGATCGCGCTGGTGGCGCCGCTGGCGGTGTACCCGGTGTTCCTGATGAAGCTGCTGTGCTTCGCGCTGTTCGCCTGCGCCTTCAATCTGCTGCTGGGCTACGCGGGTCTGCTGTCCTTCGGCCATGCGGCGTTCTTCGCCACCGGTGGCTACATCACAGGCTATATGCTGAGCAGCTACAGCGGACTCAGCACCGAGCTGGGCATCCTCGCCGGCACCCTGGCCTCGACGGTGCTCGGCGCGCTGTTCGGCATGCTGGCGATCCGCAGGCAGGGCATCTACTTCGCCATGATCACGCTGGCTCTGGCGCAGCTGGTGTTCTTCGTCTTCGTCCAGGCGCCGTTCACCGGCGGCGAGAACGGCCTGCAGGGCGTGCCGCGCGGGCACCTGTTCGGCCTTGTCGATATGAAGAACAACATGGCGATGTACTACTTCGTGCTGGCGGTGTTCGTCCTTGGCTTCGCCATCATCCAGCGCACCATCCACTCCCCGTACGGCCAGGTGCTCAAGGCGATCCGCGAGAACGAACCGCGCGCCGTGTCGCTGGGCTACAACGTCGATCGGCACAAGCTGCTGGCCTTCGTCATCTCGGCGGCGCTGGCGGGGCTGGCCGGTTCGACCAAGACCGTGGTGTTCCAGCTGGCCTCGCTGACCGACGCCCACTGGCACATGTCGGGCGAGGTGATCCTGATGACCCTGCTCGGCGGAGTCGGCACCATCCTCGGCCCGCTGGTGGGCGCAACGGTGGTGGTGACGCTGCAGAGCTACCTGTCCAACGGACCGCTGGGCGAATGGGTGCACGTGATTCTAGGCGTGATCTTCGTGCTCTGCGTGCTGCTGTTCCGCTCCGGCATCGTCGGCTGGCTGGAGCGGCTGGTGAAGCGCAACTTCAAGTAGCGATCCGATGCGGGACCGTCCAGATTGCGCCGGACGGTCCCGCCATCGGCGAACCCGCTGCAGGGATACATGCCTAACGTCCCAGGCCCCTTTCAGAGGACAGAGCCATGCCTGGCACCGAACCCCAAATGCAGCCGCAACCCACTTGGCCCTGGCGAGCCGACGAATCGCCCCTCAACGACCTCGACGACGCCGAGAGCGATACCGAGTTCGAAGGCCCGGACGAGCTGCCGGAAGAAGTGCTCGAACAACTCGAGAAGGTCGCTCCGCCGCCGGATCCGATGCCCGACCCTGGTCCGCTTTAACGGATTGCACTCCCTTCGATAGAAACTAAAAGGCCCCGACGAGTCGGGGCCTTTTTTCAAGCGAGCGGACGCTTAGACGTTGATCACACGTTTAAACGTTGATCGGTCGGCAAAGGTCCATGAGCACTGAGTTTCGCGGGGAAAGCGCGCCATGGCCCTCGCGGGAATCGCTGGAAGTACCCCCAGTTGTACCCCAAGGGGGTGTCAGGATCATAGATCAGCCCGGATGACGATGCCAGCCTAGCGCGCTCTGTCTTCGCGGCCTGCGGCCTTGACCAAGAGGCGCTGCCTCTTGGAACTCCGTTCTCGCCGAAGGGCAAGGGTGCAGGGGGTAGAGCATCCCTGCACCCTGCCGAAAGTCTGCTGCGCTGCATGGGCGTCAATGGTGCGCTGCGCCGGGTGCTCACCCGTTCGGTGCTCGCCTGCGGCTGCGCTCCGCTGCGGCTTGCGCGCCCGCCATTGACCCCCACTACGCGCGAATCGGCCCCAATGCCGAGCCGCTTCTCCAGATGCCGCTGGATCAGCCTTGCACGCAAGCTGCCTGTGCAGGAGTGGCATGGCTACCATGCCGCCTCTGCACAGGTAGCCGACAAGGCCGAAGGCCGCGTCAGTGCCATAGGCAGGGGATATGTACGCGTCTGCCGCAGCGCCCTTATCCATTGCACTGCTCGGATGCCACGAGATGGGCCGTCACTGCGCGCCGCAGTGACGGCCCCGCCGACGCCGCCAACAATACGGGCGAAAGCCAGATCCTATTGCGTGCGGCATACATGATGATGGCCGTCCTACACTGACCGGGCAGTTACCAAGACCGATGGGCCTCGTACATCGGCACCCCCAACAGCGCAGGTTCCTGCAAGCGCTGGCCCGTCAGGGCGGAACCTACCCAGGTATGCCCAGGCTCCTGATGCATACCGGCCCTACCCATGGGCGGAGCCATCTTCATCTGCTTGTACTTATCCCTTCCTGCGCTCTCGGCGCACTGTCCCTCGCAGCTATCGCCTGTGTGCAATGCACAGGGCTGCCGCCGCTTTCCTTATCCCACTCACTTCATAGGAGGACTCATCGACGCTTACAGCCTGTTCATCCCGCACGACCTCCGTCCGGCCTTCCAGCAGGAAGCAAGACGGACGCCTCATTCGAGGCTCTGGTGTCTCCTGAACACCATGCCCTTGCCCTCACGGGATCTCGCCTAGCGAGTTGGCACCAACACTAACCATCGAGTTTCAGGACAACACAGCACCGACGACGCTTTCTGGGAGACCGGAAGATGGATGACTTGACCTATACCCTGCGACAGCTTTGCCACCGCAACCGCGACGGCAGCCACAACACCCAGGCCGACCGCATGCGTTCGCTGGCGCTGGCCGCGCGGCAACTGCGCGAGGCCGGTTTCCGGCAGATGAAGGCATCGTCACTCAAGGGCAAGCACGTCCAGACGCTGCTGGATCGCTGGCAAGGCGAGGGACTGTCCTCTGGCACCTTCAAGAATCGGCTCTCCCATCTTCGCTGGTGGGCCGAGAAGATCGGCAAGTCTGGTGTCTTGCCAGCGGACAACACGCAGCTTGGGGTAGCCGAGCGCCGTTATGTGACCAACATCAGTAAAGCTCGGGAGCTGGGGTTGGGTCTTGAAAAGGTCACCGATGTCCACGTGCGCATGAGCCTTCAGCTACAGGCCGCTTTTGGATTGCGTCGGGAAGAAGCGATCAAATTCCAGCCCAGCTATGCCGATCGTGGTGATCATCTCGCTCTGAAAGGCTCGTGGACGAAAGGAGGAAGGGAACGCACCGTGCCGATCACCACGCCCGAGCAACGCGAGGTGCTCAAGGCGGTGCATCGTCTGGTGGGAGCCAGGTCATTGATCCCGGCACACAAAAACTACATTCAGCAACGGCACGTCTACGATGGTCAGTGCAAAGCGGCCGGACTGAGCCACATGCACGGGCTACGTCATCAGTACGCGCAAAGCCGTTATGAAGCTCTGACGGGGTGGAAAGCCCCTGCGGCAGGAGGACCGCAGAGTCAAGCACTGACCTTGGCTCAGCGCCTGATCGACACCGCAGCTCGCGAGCGCATCAGCAAAGAACTCGGCCACAACCGTATCGGAATCGTGTCGGTCTATTGCGGCCGATAGTGCTTTACATAAATAAGCGATACGCGTAGGCGTTTCCCGGCAGCGTAGAGACATTGGCAATGGTTCTTGCCAGCCGTTGTGAATATCGAATCGTGACCGGAACTGGGTCGTACAGTGCATCGTTGTTCCAGTCCATCTTTGTCAGAGCAAGTGCTTCGAATGCAGTCAGTTCGATCGGCCCGACGCCCGCGTACCGCACGATGTTGATCGGGCGCGGAATGCTTTTACCGCCTTGGTAATAGTCGCCGCGGGACGCGGCGCGGGGGGCATTGCCGGCAACCCAGACCAACGCGGATTTGCCAGAACGTTGCAGCATGGCACCTCGTGGCACAGGGTAACCATCAGGCTCGCTTTTCCTCTCAGGCGTGGGATTACGGCTTTCCTGTAACCAAACGCCTCGCCATCCTGCATTGCTGGCCACTTCGACACACTCGACCTCCCGAATAGCGGAGAGCGCATCCAAGGCACCTTCCAGCTCCTCTGGCTTGAACGATGTTGTCTTATGGACGACCAAGCGGCGAGGGAGCAAACCTCCGTTACGGCTTTGATACAGAGTCAGGCTCCGTGCAAGCACCGCCCGCATGTCGCTTCGGCTAAGAAAGGGGTTTCGTCGCGCTTCTTCGACGTCCTTGACGGGATCGCGTGCCTCGAAGGCAACGAACTGCATGCCACCACCATCGGCGTCAAATACCTGCGAGCAGCAGGTCACATAATGCGCTTCTTGCGGATTGCCCCTCAGCGCATAGGCCAACCCGATGTATGCCGTATTCTCGGGCACGCCTTTCAATGGGGCCAACTTCCAGGGAATGCCGCCGGCCTTTACATAGAGCGCAATGGAAAGACGCCATGCCAAGGATGCCTTGTAGCCGAACGTGAAGACGCGGTCATTGATGACCTGGGTAGGGATGCCGTGACCCGCGCCAATTGCCTTGAGCGCATCGTGCGCATCAAAACCAGGGGCGCGGAATGCGATCTGCCATGCATCCGGTAAATGCACCAACACGACATCGAAGTGGTCGCGTACCAATGCCAGACGTTGCATCCCCGTACGCAATGCATGTAGTAGACGAGTATACGGCAGGCCTTCCGGCCCCAAAGACCCGATATCATCCGGCAGCTTAATGTGCGCCTCTCCGGTCTTGGCAGCGACCAGAGGAACATTGAATGTGTGTTCAAAGCCACGAAACGCTGGCACATACTGCTTTCGATCCGACGGCGCGTGGCTGGACCGCAGCGTATTGACCAATGTGCGAAGGTTGTTCCACCCACCGGCCGGGCCCATCGTCGCAATACGGAGTTCAGGGGTGTAGGTTGGAAAAACCGAGCTACTGTAGGCACCGTGCTGAACAATCCCCCGCAAAGGATTCACGTCCAGCAAAGTATCTTCCGTATTGAAGGTCAGCAGAGGCTCTTCCAGCAAAGAGAAGGGCGGCAGTTTCGACGCACCATAGGCCGTATTCATCGCCCGCTCCGTTGAAAGTAATCATGGTCATGGCTGGGCCGGCTCCACGCAGTCACGGAGGACAGCCGAAACTCCGCATCCTGTCCTGGTCCGGAATCTTCTCTAAGGCCGATGGCTTTGACGACGCCATCATTACTGCCCGGCAAGAGCCTTGCCCATCCGGCAATGATCCGAGCCCATTCCTTGTTTCGTCGTCCTGCCCAGCGTTCACGCTGCCAGTCCATGACGGGATTTGCACGGTGTACGAATGATGCGACGTTGTCATTGGCCTCATCATGGTTCGCCCCATCACCGGCCTCCGCGCGAGGCAGTTCCACATAGGTGAAAGGCTCGAACGCACACCACCAGCGATCTGCCACGCGATCCAGCCGAATCTGCACCCCTTCGCTGAAGGGATAGTCGTACCCTTCCACTTTTCCCGACAACGGCGTTGAATACGCTTGCCCGAGGCGCGACAGCTTCTCTTTGCGTGAAGCCACGCGTTCCGGACTGTCCGTGGGCAGGCCACTTGCCACGATGATCGCATGCCCTTTGCGCCGCAAGCGTGGTAGCAGGGGCTTGCCTCTGCTAATCGCCCAAGTCAAGGCGTCGTAAAGCAATCCCAGCGCCCAGCTGTCAGTATCGGGATGAAGGTCGATGGTGCCAGCGATCTTTCCTCCGACAGGTGCGAAGGCCCTAAGCAATTCCGCGTCGGAACCAAAGGCGGCGATTTCACGACCAATACTGGCTACAACGACCCTCGCTCGCGCTTCGCGAGCGAGCTCTCGAGCGCGAACCGTCGTGATTGCTGCATTGATTTCAATACGACGCGCCTGTTGCGGCATAGCGAGGATTGGGATCGCCGAACACTGCAATACCGGAAAGCTGCGCTGCTCCCGAGCAGGGAGTGGTAGCTCTGCCAGTATCTGGGCCGAACGAGAGTCCTGGACATGCTGCAACAGGACGGGCGACAGGCTTATTCCGTCGATAATGTCTCCGGCCAATTCATCGAACGTGGGGGATTCGACAAGCGCTGTCGTCACACCCGCCTGGGCGACCTTCTCAAGCAAGTCTTTGACGGCAGGCAGAACGGATCGGGCCGAACGCGTTACCCAATAAATCCCTCCTGGAAAGGCATTCGGTTGCGCCAATGCCTCGGTCAGCGCGGCCATGACCGACTCGTCACGGCCGCTGTAGCCGACTATCACCAGCCCGAAACGCGCGCAGGCGGCACCGAGAACATTCCGCATCCGGACGTCCTGCTCTCTCAGTTCGTCGGTCGTGTTCTTCAGTTCAACCGACTGGAAGTCTCCATGCAGTTTGGCCAGAAATGGCCAGCGCGACTCACGCAGACAACGTTCCGCGCGCTCCGCGTTGTCGATGGCGGCGGTCGTCATGCTTGCACGCTCGCTGGCCGGCACCAACTGGTCAGTCAATGTGGTCGCTGTCTCGACCAACTGGTCAAAATTGGTTGTGAAGACGCAGGGAATGCGGCGGGTCGTCAGAAGCGTCGCAAGTACGCGGTGGGCAAAGGACGGCGTCCCCATCGTGACCGCCTTCTCTATGTAGATACGACGATCTTCTGCAGTCGGATATACCGCTTCAAAGGCCCTGGCGTACTCCGTCGGATCGTCTGGTGCTGGCAACTCTGAACGCGTGCTGAAGAACAAGTCGATGCGCTGCTGCCACAGTGGATCGTTGGCATCCACTTCACGGAGGCTGATCTTGGACAACTGGCAGAACAGGCGCTTCTTGAAGTCTAGGATCATCGAATAGCCGGTCGGAATGCCGGCTGCAGCGGAAGCCCCGGCACCGAGGAGCCAGGCAAACTGCTCAGGCCTCAAGCAGAAGGTGCTGGCAAATTGTGGTCCCGTCAGTGTCTTGATCATCCGAGCATCCTTGTTGGCGCTACTTCACGATTTCCATCAGTCTGCCGAAGCTGTCCACCACATCGTACCTGACGTTCTCCGGCGCGTGTCCAGCGTGGCACCAGGAACCACCTGCGCCGTCCAATCCTGCGCCAGCGCCTGGCGGCGGATTTCGCCCGGCTTGTCCAGCTCCAGCAAAGTCAAGCTTTCGCCGGCGCGGGCGTAGTAGTGGCCCTTCCTCGCAATATGAATGTTCTGCGGCGTAGCGGGAATCTCGAACTGCAGCTCGCGCCCACCAGCGCGGCCCAATTCGTGAGTGTCGCGGAAGGTGATGCGCGGCTCCGCATTCTCAGCGGCCTGCATCTTCAGTGAAAGCAGGCGCTCGGCTTGCGGGCGGTAATCCGTGCCGACGACGCGGCGGGTCTTGTTGTTCACGGCGAACACCAGCCAGCCGCCATCGGCCCCGCGCTGGTTGGCTTCGTTTCTCAGCGCGGTGAAGTACATGGCGATGTCATCGGGACTGTAGTCGCCGCCGGTCTGCTTGAACTCCACTACCTCGTTTTTCCAGGTGGGGTCATTGCTGTGCTTCCAGCACTTGCACTAGTTGCTCGATGATCTGCATGGCTCGACGCACCTCCTCCTCATAGAGCGGTGTCGTATTACCATGAGATGCTGGATTCAGCACGCGTTCGGTCATTTCCAGTACACGGTCAACGGCCTCAACCGCTTCCATTTTCTTCCACCCCTCGTGGTTCAGAGCATTGCGGAGATCTCGACGCTTTGATTTCAGCTTTCCCTTGTCGGCAGGCTGTAGCGCGGCGTTATTGTCCAAGTCCGTGTCGTCAGACGAAAGCAAAAGCCCTCGGTGCTCCACGGGAGTGTTCTTCAGAATATTTTTGTAAAGGGTCGCTGGGATGTCCTCCAGCAACTTGTTTCGTGCTGCTCGGAGATTCTCGGTCAGAGAGAAAAACTGACCTGGTGGCAGGGCCTTACCTTCTGCCCATTCCCGGTAGCGTTTTGCAGTGTCTTCCGCTGCCTTGCGTAAGAACATTGCGGCCTCTTCAATGTCATGGCCGTTGAGGTAGTCACCGGCCCTCTCCAGATCGTTTTTTTCGCTCTTGGCTTCGATGTTTTGTGAGGCATTACCTTGCAGACGCACAAAACACCAATCGGCGTGATTGCTGCCGATCCGACGGCGAAACTCGCGGAAAAAGCCCAGTTCATGGGTCAGGATAATCTTCTGGTAGTTGGCAAAGGTGTCGGAAAGCAGAATATCCACTACCTTCATACGGTTGCTCATGTCCAGGCTCACCAGCAGGTCGTCAAGCACCAAGAGCTTGAGATCGGAGTCGTGCAGATTGACCAGCGAGGCTGCGAAACGAACGGATAGCGCCAGTTGAGTCAACTTTGCCTCATTCAAAAAGCTTTGAGGTCGCTTAATTTCTTCGCCGTCGATCTGGATGCCGAAGGAAATTACTGGTTTCGTAAATATAAACGTGCTTTGGGTAGACCCAAAGGCTTGTGGCAGTGTCGTGACTCCAATTTTCAAGATTACTTTTGCAGGATCATCAGCCGCGAAGTGCTCGTCATAGAATTGTTGGGCCTGTGTACTGATTGAGTCCACTATCTCAGGAAGAGCAGCGGCGAAAGCTTCCGTTTTTCGCCTGAAAAGATCATAGGCACTTGTCCCTGCAACACCACTCAATCCACGAGGGTTTGGCATTGCAAATCTTATTGCATCCCACATCTGCAAAGGGTTGCCGCCACTGGTGGAAACACAGAACGGTAAAATTTCTTTCTCGAACAGCGGCCAAAGGTCGAAGGCCTGTGAATTGCGAAAGTGCGAGAAGCCAAAGAAGAAACGATAAGTGATGAAGTCACTCGCCAGATCACCCTTTAGGATAGTGGGCTGATTGAAGGTGCCATGATCGCTCTGGCTGATTCGGTAAGTGGTGTCATTGCGGGTTGTCGCCTCGCGCAGGGTCAGTGCAATCTCGCCGGATTTTGGCTGTTCTTCTTTTTGCTCATGGATATTGAGCAAATTTTCCTGTGTGCCAGGATCGAAGTACTTGGCGATTCCATTCCTTGGCTTTTTAGCGCTTTGAAGAAAGGTGTAAAGCGCCCAATACAGTGAAGACTTACCCGCACCATTGGCACCATAGACCAACAGGTGACGGCCTTCCAGATTGAGTTGGAAATCGCGGAAAGCCTTGAAGTTTGTGATGGCGATGCGATGCAGGCGCGCTTTCATGCCTTACCTTCCTCCTTGATGACAGCAAGGAGATCAGGGCTATCGACTGAAATCCGCAACAGGCGGTTGCGGATTTTCGATGCGGGTGCGTTTAGTGCGTGGTAAAGCTGGACGATGAAATCGCATTGTTGCGATTCGGATGCGTCGGGTTCGTAGGCGGCGAGATGCGGAGCGAGATCGTCAAGGAACAGCAGATCGCGCTCGGCCATGTGCTCACGGAAGTAGCATTCCATCACGCAGGCATCGACTAAATCACGAATGAATCGCACATAAACTTCTAAATCGTTGTTTGAGTTATTTGACAAACCAACGATAATTAATTTCACTAACGAATCGACTACCGCAAGTCCAGCATCGTAAGCAGGCAATGGGAACTGTCTCAACCGATCCACTCCCACATCAACCCCTATGCCTCGCTTCTTGCTGTTAGTAAGAAACCACCAAGAGCCGACCGAGGAATTCAAGAGTGACGCCAGAACCGTCAAGCTAAAATGACCTTCCCCACCGATGACGACATTGCTACCGAGGCCGAAGTATGCAGGCTCCGGAACATATGCTGCGGCAGGAGTCCGAAACATTGACGGAAGCACCACTTTTTCAGACTCAAAGAAGCGAGGGTCACGGGGCCAATGGAGTTGAAACCACTCGATCGTGCCCTTTACCGTCTCGCGTCTGGCATCCATTATTTCCTTGTAGGAAGATAGATGCCGCTCAATATTTGGCATTCCTTGGAGCGAGGGGCAGTTTTTCTTGGTGATATACAACAATCGTTTGGTCTCTCGACGATCAAGGTGAAACGGAGAAATTGAAGCTTCATCGTAGAACGGTCTTACGAATTTGCTCTCCTTAGCGCTGAGATTAAGTCGTCGAAACTCTGCCTCCTCCAGAACAAAGACTCCTTCGCCACGCTGAAGCCCAAAGCGTTTCGACATTACCGTAGAAACCTTGTCGGGGTTCTGAACTACACCCTGTGATACCTCGAAGCGGTCAGCAACTGTCAGTGTCGAGATAATTTTAACTTTGGCCTCATAGAGTTTGACTTCATCGGAATTACTAAACAGGAGAGCAGGCGATTGCTTTGAAATGCTCAATGACTCAGTCTGGACAGATAATGCAATATCATCCAGCGAGTTCTCAAGTGTTTTCACTAGGCATGTTTCTTGCTGCTGACCCACACGATAGAAGTGTAGCATGTGATGCCCCGCAACCGACTCGAAGACTGGCAACGATCCGATATCAACAACATGAAATAGCGAACTGGCTTCGCGGATATGTTTTACCAGCTTCTTCGAGCCTGCACTGTTAATCCAATAGCGCGAAGTAATGAGTGACACAATTCCTTTTGGCTTCGTGATTTCAAAGGCGCGGTGGAGAAAGAAATACCAGTAATCCATCTTTCCTTCATGGTATTTCGCACCCCAAGGCGTGCCGGTAACAACATCGAAAATTCGCTTACTATCACGTTCTTTGAGGTATGGCGGATTGCCAATTACTATATCGCAGCCTGCTGCCATCGAACGCCCAAACATCCATTGCGGGTCAAAGAAATCGGAGCTAGCCTGCGAATCAAAAGGATCCCAATCTGCAATGTGTTGAGCCTTCTTGGATGAACCGAGGCTCTCTGCAAGTACTTTTCCGAGCTCTTCCCGCAATCCTTTGATCTTCTTCTGAAGGGCGAGCTTCTGGTCACGCCGTTGGACGCTGAAGTGTCTGTGGTACAGGCTTTCTATTTCGGCTTCGATTTGATGAACCCGATAGGGAAGCAGCGCCAACTGATCTATCTCTGGCAAGCCGATGAGGGAGTCGGCTGCAACAAATTTGGTTTCAAGGTTCGGCAACGGGCGGATGCCGTGGTTCTCCCGCTTGTTACGGTTGGTGCGCTGGTCGCAAATGAGGGAGATGAAAAAGCGGAGTTTGGAAATCTGAATGGCAATGGGCTGAACGTCAACTCCATAAAGACAACTCTCAATCAGGTAGAGCTTGCGTCCATAGTCATCTTCGTTTTCGGCAAAGTCGCGTTCAATCGCAGCGATAGCAGCGTCACGCGCGGAAAGATCAGGAATCTTCGCGGCAGCATCAATCTGGAGCTGCTTCCATCGCGCGTTGTCGGGGTCCAGCTTGTGGATGATGTAAACCAGTTTGTGCAGCATCCCCATCGGGAAGGCGCCGGAGCCGCAAGCGGGATCAAGAATCTTGCAGGTATGGATGGCATCAAGCAGCGTGGCGACTTCTTTCTCATTGAAAGGGTGCGCCTGCTCGGTATAGGCGAAGAGGATACCGAGGCCTGCCTTGGTGTCCTGTTCGCTCATACCGACCCTGGTAAGCGCGCCAGCGAGGTGGGCCTTGAGCGATTCGTCCACCATGTATTCGACGATGGGGCGCGGGGTGTAGAAGGAACCCGTCTGCTTGCGGGCGGTGTTCTTGGTTTCCTCGTTGTAGGAAGCGAGCAGGTTTTCAAAGACCTTGCCCAGCAGTTCAGGATCAAGGGCAATTTCTTGATCCACCGGCGTGTTTTCGACGATGGTGAATTTATAGGCGTTCAAGATGTGAAGAAGGCCGCGAACCTTCTCCTTCTTGTGCTTGGTGTCGCCGTATGCACCCGAAAGGTCTTCCTCGTGCTCGCTGCCGAAGAAGAGGTGGTTGGGGATGGTTGGGCGCTTTTTCGCATTGCGTGAAAAGCCGTCGAGATAAAGCTTCTTGTTCGTTCCCTCCTCAATACGGTCGAGGCACTCGAAGAGACCACCATTGAGAAATGGCACATCGGCAAAGTGTTCAAGTGCGGTATCAGGATCGAGGAAGTGATCTTCGTAGCGGTAAAGAGTATCCACGCCATAGGTGGTGCGGTTATTCTGGAAGCCCTCATCCTTGGAAAACGCGCGAAATGGCTGGCCCTTGGCGTCCTTACCCATGCGCTGATTTAGCGTGGCAAAGAAAAGATTTTGCAAGATGGCCTCGTTGTAGGTAGAGGCATCGGGTGAAAGATCCTTGAGAATGTTCTTCAGGTCAGCTTCGACAAAAAGCCTTTCGGGGACAAGACTTTTTTCCTTGAGAAACCAGCAGAAGATGAGGCGGGTAAGCAAACGGATCAGGCCAGTGGCGCGGCGCTTCTCGTCGTCCTTTTCGATATCGGCCGGGAAACCAACTTGCGGGAGCGCCCAGAAATACCAGTTGGCGAGTTCACGGTAGAAGCGCTTGTTGAGCAGTTCAACGTTGAAGACTTCTTCCCAGGCGGCGTGAAGCTGGTCGAAGTTCTGGATGACACGGCGCCCTTCGGTAAGTTCGGCAAGCGAGAACGAGGCCAGGATGTCCAGATGACCGGGATGCGGCCTTTCGATGGCGATGTTCTGGATCAGTGTGACCTTGCCCAGCACGTCCTTGCTGTCATCACGCTTGTTAACACGGCGGTTGATGACGGCAATGGAAATCCGCTCGCCCATCTTGAACAGCACCATGACTGGCATGGGAAAGACACGGTTGATCTGGCGGGCAATGCCAGCGAGCTTGCCGCGTGCATAGTCGCCTTCAGCCAGTTCGACGGCGATGAAGACGTAGGACTGGAGTAGAGAGGTTTTGACCGCCTCATCCTTGAACAGCGCGGTGCTGTGGGAAAGCTCTTCATCGGTAAGCTGGAACAGCAGTTCGGCAGACTGCCAGCTTGCGATCAGTGCCGCCGGGTGTTCCAGCTTGGATTCCGGATCGAACTGCGTGCGGAAATCGGCCACCGATGGGGTTTCCATGGTGCGGTCTGATTCGTAGCCCAAAGTGGCGAACAGTGACAGCGCCGCTTTGCGCAGGGGCTGGGTGGCAAATGCCTGGATGTGCTGGCTGATTGCCTGCTTCAGTTGGGTGTTATTGCTCATGCTTGATCACCAGCCAGGTAATGAGGTCAAAGTCGGTCGTGGCCTTGATGGCGCTTTGGTTGCTCAGCAACTTGCCGCCACGGCCTGTAAAGAGGTTGCCTGCGTTCTTGCGCCCAAACTGCACGGAAATAGCGGCCACGGCCTTGTCAAGCAGGCCGCTGTAGCGGCTCATGTCCTGTCCGTGCGCGGTCTCTTCATCGAACAGCTTGCACAGCTTGGCGTGCGGTTCGGTCTGGCCCTGGCAGACGGCTCGGAATATTTCCAGCACCTGCTTGGGTGCGGTGAAGTTGTAGCGCACCTCGCCGTCGTCGCGGATGTAGACGAGGAAGTAAGGTTGCAGCGGGTTCACTGCTTCGTTGCCGGTGGCGTCGATGCGCTGCTTTAGGCAGTAGATGATGCCGGGCTTGATGGTGCTGTATTCCGCATGTGGTGGCACCACTGCGTAGAGGCCGAAGGGGGCTTCTTCCAGCTTCTCGCGGTTGGCCTCGATGTAGGTGGCCAGCTCGATGCGGAAATCGTCCAACGTGAATTCGCCCAGTGCGACGGATTCGTTGAAATCTTCCAGATCCAGCACTTCATCTTTGAGCCGGAGCAGTTGCTTGTCACGGTAGCGTAGGTCCTGCTTGATGAGGTCTTCTAGGTCTTCGGCTTGCAGGATGTTGTCTTCCGCCGTGGCGGCGATATCGACCAGCGCCATGCGCGCCTCGACTCGGTTCTTGAGGTTGATGTACTTGTTGAGGTCGGGCGTGGGCCAGAAGTTGACGAGCTGGATGGCCTGGTTGGGGCTGCCGATGCGGTCGATGCGGCCGAAGCGCTGGATGATGCGCACCGGATTCCAGTGGATGTCGTAGTTGATGAGGTAGTCGCAGTCCTGCAGGTTCTGGCCTTCGGAGATGCAGTCGGTGGCGATGAGGAGGTCGATTTCGCCATCCTGCGGCATGGACTTCATCTTGCCCCGCTGTTTGGCGCGGGGGGCGAAGTTGGTGAGGATGCGGGTGAACTCGGCCTGGCCGAAGGTGCTGCGGTTGGGGCGCGCGCCACCTGACACCAGGGCGATGTGAATGCCCAGCGTGTTGCGCGACCAGTCTTCCAATTCTTCATACAGGTAGGCAGCGGTATCGGCAAAGGCGCAGAACACAATTGCTTTACGGTTTTCCTCTCCCTGCGCGTTGATGCTGGGGTGGCGAACCTTGTGCTCGATCAGGCGCTTGAGTTCGGCAAGCTTGGCGTCGCGTGTGGCATCGACGGCCTGGGCAGCATCGGCCAGTAGCGAAAGCTGCTGCTTGTCGGTGGCCAGGTCGGCGAGCCAGGCGGCCACATCCATGTGCTCCATGCGGTACTTGAGTTTGGTGCCCGCCTGGAAGGCTTGGGCAAGTTCTTCGTCTTCTTCGGCTGGTTCCGCGAACAAATCGGGCTGGATATCTTCCGCCGTATTGGCCTGGTGTTGCAGGAATTGCTTGAGCCGTTCTTCCAGGTTTTCGATCTTGCTGACAGTACGCTCCATGGTGATGGCGAAGGAGCGTACCGAGCTTTCCAGGCGCTTGAGGAAGTTCACCTTCATCATGCCGATCAGGAATTGCTCGCGGTTCTCCTGGCTGAAGTTCTTGAAGCGGTGGTCTTCGTACTGCGCCTTGAACTTATCCAGCACGTACTTGGATGGCTTGAAGATGGAAAGCTGATAGTTGTCGATCTCGTCGTTCAGCTTGTCGTAGGAGAGAAAACGGCCTTTGAGGTCGATTTCGGAGAACACGGATTCCGGCTTCCTGCGCCTGGGGAACTGGCCGATCTGCGCCATCGAGGCCCGGTAGTACTTCTGGATGTGCTTGCGCGAGCGGGCGATGGTGAGTTCGTCTAGCAGGGTGAAGAACCCGGCGGAGAGCCGTTCCATCAAGTCGCGGGCATCCCTTTCGCCGGAGCGCCTGGCCCATTCCATAAAGGTTTTCTGGGCGACGGTGAGCGTGTCTTTGATGCTGTTGATGCCGAAGCTCTGGGAGAAGGCGGTATCGCGCCCTTCGGTGACGAAGTAGATTTGGTTGCGCAGGTCCTTGAGGTCGTTGTTGACCGGGGTTGCGGAGAGCAGCAGTACCTTGGTCTTGACACCCGCCTTGATGATGTCGTCCATAAGCCGCTCGTAGCGGCTCTTGCGGATGAGGTTGCCGTCTTCGTCCTGCTTGCCTTTGGTGTTGTTGCGGAAGTTGTGCGATTCGTCGATGACGATCAGGTCGAAGTTGCCCCAGTTGAGCGTTGCCAGGTCGATGCCGTCGACGCGCCCGCTGTCACGGGACAGATCGGTGTGCGAGAGCACGGTGTAGGCGAAGCGATCCTTGAGAAAAGGGTTGAGTTCGCTGTTGTTCTGGGCGAGATAGACCGTCCAGTTGTCGCGCAGCTTCTTGGGGCACAGCACCAGCACGCGGTGGTTGCGCAGTTCGTGGTACTTGATGACCGCCAGCGCCGAGTAGGTTTTGCCCAAGCCCACGCTGTCGGCCAGGATGCAGCCGTTGTGCTGGTTGATCTTGTGGATGGCGCCTTTGACGCCGTCTTTCTGGAACTCGAACAAAGCTTTCCAGATCTCGGTGTCGATGATGGCGGTCTGGTCGAACAGCGCGGCGTCGGCTTCCTGCCCGGACAGGAAGCGCTCGAAGACGTGGTAGAGCGTCTTGAAGTAGATGAATTCTGGCGCGTGATCGACGTAAAGCTGCTCCAGGTAGCTCAGAACGTCGGCCTTGACGTCGGCGACCAGTTTTTCGTCGCTCCAGATTTCATCGAACCATTGCTTGAGGTCCGCCCTGTCGCGGTCGCCATCGACGATGAGGTTCAGTTCGATGTTGGGCGTGTCGGACAAGCCCAAGCCGCGCCGGGTGAAGTTGGAACTGCCTAGCAGGGCGTGCTCACGTCGACCGTCGTCGATATGGTAGAGCTTGCCGTGCAGGAGGTTGGCCTGGCGAACCGAGCGGATATCGACCTTGTCGCGCAGCCATGCGGCGCAACGGCGGGCGATTTCCTTCTGTTGCAAGCGATTGGCCAGCTCCAGGCCTTCGTCTTCGATCTTAAAGGCTTTCTTGTCGGTCTTGTCCGGGTCGAGCGAAGCGATGAAACGGGGTTCGCCGAACAGGAAGTTCAGATGGTCGATCTGGTCGAGTTGTTTGGACAGGGCGTCGTAGGCATAGATGGTGAAGTAGGCAGATACCACAGAGAGTTGGCTGCCTGTGGTCATTTTCTCGGCCAGGAAGTCGGACACCTTGCCGCGGCTGTGGTTGTCGCGGATGCCGTGGCTAACGATGTTTCTTTGAGTACTCATTTCTCACCCAATTGATTGGTGCGAAGCCACTTTGCTCCACGCCCCTTGCCGGTTGACTCGATCAGTCCGTCGGCTTTCATCGCCCGCAACACCAGTCGCACCATGTCCCGGCTCACGCCAGGGCAGGCTTCCTCGATCTCCGAAATAGAAAACGGCAGAGTGCGCCCCAGGACTTCCGCGCGCACCCGGTCGCCTTTGCTGCCGCGGCCACGCTCGATGGTGCCGACACGCTCCTCGAATTCGCGATAGGCCCGCAGCAATGCCCCCCAGAAGTAGTCAAGCCAGGGTTTGACGTCGTGCTGCCCTTGATGCCAGCCCTGCGAGCTGGCTTCCAGCGTCTCGTAATAGCCCTCCTTGGTTTCCTCGAAGATGCGCTCCAGGCTGATGTAGCGGCCTACGGCATAGTCGAAGTGGTAGAGCAGTAATAGGGTTAGCAAACGCGACATGCGACCGTTGCCGTCGGGGAAGGGGTGGATGCATAGGAAGTCGAGCATCGCCAGGGGTACCAGCACCAGCGGATCGGCCAGATGTTGGTCCAGTGCGATGGCGTAGTGCCGGGTCATATCGGCCATGGCCATCGGCGTCAGATGCGCAGCGACCGGTTGGAAGCGCAGCCGTGATGTACCGTCCGGATGGCGTTCGATGATGTCGTTGTTGGTGGCTTTCCAGCGTCCGCCGGCCTGCGGCATGTAGCGATACAGGATGGTGTGCAGTTGCAGCGTCACGCCTTCGTTGAAGGTCATGTGCGCGGCCGATTCGTGAATCAACGCCAGGGCATCGCGGTAGCCGGCGATCTCCTGTTCGGAGCGACTCTTCGGTGCTGCATTGCGGATGACCAGAGACTTCAGCCGGGAGGGCGCGACGACAACGCCTTCCAGGCGGTTGGATGACTCGGTGGACTCGACCACCGCGATCTGGCGCAGGCCCTTGAGGGCTTCCGGAGACTGGGCGGCGTAGAGCTGTTGCTTGCCCTGATACTCGCCCAATGCGCGCAGTGTGGCGGCCTGGGTACCATCGAAGCGAAGCGCGGTGAGGTACTCGGGGGTAAGCGAGTGCATGGAAATGTAAGCTCAGGCTGCATAAATGGGGCAATCATAGTCTTTAAATGGGGTATTGTCTTTTAAAATGCCTCATTAAAGTCGTTTGGTTACCCTGTTTTCACGACCGTGGGCCTTGCGGAGAGGGAGGTCGCCCTGTCTGGCAGGGGGCGACCACGTGAATCACGGCCTATAAAGGGGCATTGGCGGCCTAAATTACCCTTTTTAATTATTGGATTGCCCTGTTTATAGCCTCCAGTCCTCCGCAAAGGCGAACAGCATTATTCGGTGCCGCTGTGCTCTGCCGTACTCAGGTAGCCCGCCCAAGCCTGTAGTAGCGACCTTCTCTGATCCAGCAGCAGCGCCTTATTGTAGGTCGCCCGAACCTTGTTGCTTTCCACATGAGCAAGCTGCCGCTCGATCGCGTCGGGTCGGAACCCGTTTTCGTTGGCCCAGGTCGAAAAGGTGGTGCGCCAGCAATGGGGCGTCGTTCCCCGGCCCAGGTTCATATCACGCATGGCGTAGGTAAGCCGGTTGGGCGTGGTGAAGCCTTTGCCGCTCCGGTGAGGGAACAAGTAGCGTCCGCCACCCGTGATGCGCTGCAAGCCTTTCAGTACAGCGATAGCCTGCGTGGACAGCGGGCTGATGTGGTCGCGGCGTGCCTTCATCTTGGCCGCAGGTCGACGCCACACGGCATCCTCAAAATCGAACTCTTCCCATTCGGCATCGGCAGCTTCCCCGGGACGGCAAGCGGTCAGCGCAATCAACCGCAGGCACAGCGCAGTTTCCGGATAGCCCCTGTAGCCGCGCAATGCCTGATAAAACTTCTGGATCTGCTCGCGTGTCATCGCCGCTTTGCTTTCGCTGGCAGGCGCGCGCAGCAGCCCGCGCAGGCTCGGGATCGGGTTGGCCTCAACCAGGCCACGCACGACCGCGAATTCGAAGATGGCCGAAAGGTCGCCTTTGACATGGATCGCAGCCCATGCGCCATGAGTCTTGCACTCTTCGAGCAGTGGGCGGATCTGCTTGACGCCAATGTCGCTCATCGGCATTCCGTCGAACTTGGGAGACAGGTACTTCCTGATGCGGGACTCTTTCGTGCGATAGGAGCTGTACGCGAAGACCGGCTTGATCTCGGTCAGGTACGCTTGCGCCACCTTGGCAAACGAGCTTTCCCGGGCGCGTTTGCGTTCTGCCAGCGCCTCAAGATTGCGCTGCTTAACCTGCTGCCGCTCATGGGCGGGGTGGATACCTTGCTTGACCAGGGCGCGCGCTTTCTCTCGGACAGTACGCGCCTCTGCAAGGCTTACTTGCGGAAAGCTGCCGATGGCAAAGAGGTTTTCCTTGCCTTGCAGGCGATACTTCCACCGCCAGAGCTTGCAGCCGGTAGGCTTGACCAGCAGGAACAAACCGCCGCCGTCTGAAAGTTTCCAGTCTCGATCAGTGGGTTTGACCGACTTGATCTTGGCGTCGGTGAGTAGATTCTCGGGCATCGTTGGACTCCACTGCGGGGAAAAATACCCCCACGGTTGAACACGAGTACCCCCAACGCTACCCCCGATTTTTTCAGAACTCGATGAACAATAGGAACGCTCAGCAGACCGTATTGTTAGGCAAGCTATTGATTTCAAAAGGCCTGCCCATTCCATCGAGCGCTATTGAGCGCTCCTGAGTTCAGAAAAAATCGTCAGACGTTAAAGCGGAAGTGCATGACATCACCGTCCTTGACGATGTATTCCTTGCCTTCCAGGCGCCACTTGCCGGCTTCCTTGGCGCCGGCTTCGCCCTTGTACTGGATGAAGTCGTCATAGGCGATGACTTCGGCGCGGATGAAGCCTTTCTCGAAATCGGTGTGGATCACCGCGGCCGCCTGCGGAGCGGTGGCGCCGATGCGCACGGTCCAGGCGCGGACTTCCTTCACCCCGGCGGTGAAGTAGGTCTGCAGATTGAGCAGCTCGTAACCGGCGCGGATCACACGGTTCAGGCCCGGCTCGTCCATGCCCATGGTCTCGAGGAACATCTGCATCTCTTCCAGATCGTCCAGCTCGGCGATCTCAGCCTCGATCTTATTGCAGACCGGCACGACGATGGCGCCTTCTTCCTCGGCAATGGCGTTGACCACGTCCAGGTGCGGGTTGTTCTCGAAGCCGTCTTCGGCGACGTTGGCGATGTACATTACCGGCTTGGTGGTCAGCAGGTGGAAGGTCTTCGTCAGACGCTTTTCCTCGTCACTGAAGTTCTTCAGCAGGCTGCGTGCCGGCTTGCCTTCGGTGAGGTGCGGGATCAGCTTTTCCAGCAGACCTTTCTGCGCAACCGCTTCCTTGTCGCCGCCCTTGGCGGTACGGGCGACGCGTTGCAGCTGCTTCTCGCAGCTGTCGAGGTCGGCCATGATGAGTTCGAGGTCGATGATCTCGATGTCGCGCTTGGGGTCGACGCTGTTGGCGACGTGGATGACGTTCTCGTCTTCGAAGCAGCGCACCACGTGGGCGATGGCGTCGGTCTCGCGGATGTTGGCGAGGAACTTGTTGCCCAGCCCTTCACCTTTCGAAGCGCCTGCCACCAGTCCGGCGATGTCGACGAACTCCATGGTGGTCGGGATCACCCGCTCCGGCTTGACGATCGCCGCCAGCGCGTCGAGGCGCGGGTCGGGCATCGGCACGATGCCGCTGTTCGGCTCGATGGTGCAGAAGGGGAAGTTCTCCGCCGCGATGCCGGATTTGGTCAGGGCGTTGAACAGGGTGGACTTGCCGACGTTGGGCAGACCGACGATGCCGCAGTTGAATCCCATGGTGATCTTGCCTCGGAGTTAGGTTTCAGGCCTTCTGGCTGTGCAGGCGCTGCATGGCGCGAGTCCAGTCGCCGGTCAGGATTTCCGGCACAACATCCAACGCGAAGTCGATGCTGGCGTCGAGCTTTTCGCGCTCGGCTTGCGGCGCACGCCCCAGCACGTAACCGCTGACCAGGCTGGCGTGGCCCGGATGGCCGATACCCAGGCGCAGGCGATGAAAGCTGTTTTGATTGCCGAGCTTGGCGATGATGTCGCGCAGCCCGTTGTGCCCGCCATGACCGCCACCCTGCTTGAGCTTGGCGACGCCCG
>ERZ1673962.623-NODE-623-length-22545-cov-4.831659_pt1 | contig 22545 bp, 20 predicted proteins | sample MGYA00580188_ERZ1673962 | MGnify/ENA primary metagenome ERZ1673962 (study PRJEB41334, sample SAMN05608104) | rock metagenome | biome: terrestrial subsurface; feature: shale formation; material: shale | place: USA: Pennsylvania ... | reverse complement strand
TCAGGCTCATAACCTGAAGGTCACAGGTTCAAATCCTGTCCCCGCAACCAAAAATATCAATATATATCAAACACATAGCGCCCAAAAGGGCGCTCTTCGCGTTTATGCCACCCCGGCCACTCTGCAAGCGAGAGGCGCCAAACTCAACGGTGTGGCAAGGACCCGGTAAGCGTTGCATCTGCTCCCCGAAACAGCCTCTGACGGGTGGCACAACATCCTGATAGCCTTCCTCCAAAGCCCACGATGAACGCAGGCTTCTGCGGCTTCAAAAACAGATGGTGGGTTACTAGCTGTTGATCATCGGAGCACCGGGCTTTGTGCCGTTGAGCAAAACCGGGACCGAACCTCTGTTCGAGTTGATCTTCCAACACTACGAGCGCGGCCCCACGCTGACCACAAGCAACCTGTCACTCGATGAATGGACTGTAACCTTTGGATCGGAACGCCTGACTGGCGCGCTCCTCGACCGTCTGACCCACCTCATCAAAGTCTTTTGAAATGAATGGCGGAAGCTACCGCCTTAGCCAGAGTATGGCGCGTCAGGAAATCCCCAAAACCTAAACCCCAATCAGCGCAGATTGGCCCTTGCGAGCCAAAGCACCTGGGCGGCCGCGCTTGTCATATAGGCGGCGATTGCCCGGATGCTGGCGCATTTTAATCTAAAGACATAGGACAAAAGCGGGCCGTACCCTTGTGGCCGAAAGCCGGGCGGCCCGCTTTTGTTTTACCAAGATGTGATCACAGCGCCGTGGTAGCTGTTGTCGATAAAGGCTTTGACCTCATCGGAATGATATGCGTCCACGAGTGTTTTGACCCAGGGCTGATCTTCGTCACCCTTGCGGACCACGATCACATTCACATAGGGGTTTTCAGCCTTTTCCATCGCGATGGCATCGTCTTTTGGGCTGAGGCCAGAGGCGATGGCATAATTGGTGTTGATGATTGCGATATCCGCATCCGCCAACGTACGCGGCAATTGCGCGGCGTCGAGTTCGAGAAACTTCAGCCCCTTGGGGTTCTCCTCGATATCAAGCGGGCTGGGCACCAGACCCGTGCCGTCGGTCAAAGTCACCAGACCCAAATCCTGCAACAGCAAAAGCGCCCGCCCGCCATTGGTCGGATCGTTCGGGATCGCCACTTTGGCACCGTCTTCGAGCGTGGCAAGATCGTCGATCTTGTCGGAATAAATCCCCATCGGGGTGGTGATGGTGGTGCCAACGACGACCAAGTCAAAGCCGCGATCTTTCATCTGGTTGTCCAGATAAGGCACGTGTTGGAACGAGTTGGCTTCGATGTCACCATCGGCCAGTGCTGTGTTCGGGATCACATAGTCGGAAAATTCGACCACATCGATATCAAGCCCCATGGGCGCGGCCACTTTGGCCACTTCTTCCATGATCTCGGCATGCTCGCCGGGGGAAACCCCGACTTTGATCTCCTCGGCCATGGTGGCCGCAGCGGCGAGGGCAAGAAGAGAGGTAAGAGTTGCAAGACGCAGCATATATTTGCTCCTTTGTTTGCGTATTATTGACCACGCCCTTTGGGCGCGCGTTTGTCCACGCGGGCGGCGATCCATTCTCCGATGGATTGCACAAGCTGGACGAGAACAATGAGGATGACGACGACAACGGCCATGACGTCCGGCATAAACCGTTGATAGCCATACCGAATGCCCAGATCGCCCAAGCCTTCGCCGCCGACGGCCCCGACCATGGCGGAATAGCCGATGAGGCTGACAACGGCGAGGGTGAGGCCAAGAGTGATGGAGGGAAGCGCCTCGGGAACCAAGACCTTGCGAATGATTTGAAACGGCGTCGCGCCCATGGCCCGCGCCGCCTCAATCAACCCGCTGTCGACTTCGCGAATGGCATTTTCCACCAGCCGCGCGATAAACGGCACGGCGGCAATGGTCAGCGGTACGATTGCCGCCGTGGTGCCAATCGAGGTGCCCGCAATGGCGCGGGTGAACGGGATGATCGCGACGACAAGAATGATGAACGGCACAGAGCGGGTGGCATTGACCACCAGCCCAAGCACTTTGTTTACCCAAGGTGCGGAGAGCAATTCTCCGCGCTGTGAAATCGCAAGGAACACCCCCAAAGGCAGGCCGAACATTGTGCCGAGAAGGGTCGAAATGGCGACCATATAGAGCGTTTGCCCCGTGGCTTCGATCAAAAGGGCGATGAGATTAGCCGACATAGCCAAGTACCTCCGTCAAAAGCCCGTGACGTTCCAGATACGCCCGCGCATCGGCGCCCTTGGCGGCATCAAGCGAGACCAAAAGATTGCCAAAGGGCCGGGTTCCGATTTCTTCCACGGCACCCGCAAGGATGTTGACCTGAAGCCCCAAGTCGCGGGTCAAAAGCGCCAGCATCGGGTCGGTCGCGTGTTTGCCCGCAAAGGTCACGCGGATCACTTCTTCGGCGGGGCCCACGGGCCGCGTGTCTTGGATTTTGTCTTTGAGAAAGGTTGGGAGCGTGACGCCCAAGACACCGGAGAGAAACGCGCGTGTGGTCGGGTGCTGGGGGGCGGTGAACACATCATATGTCGTCCCGGCCTCAACGATTTTGCCATTGTCTATCACCGCCACATGGCTGGCGATGTCGCGCACCACGGCCATTTCATGGGTGATCAACAGGATGGTCAGGCCCAGCTCGCGATTGATGTCTTTCAGCAACTCCAACACGGTTTGGGTGGTTTTGGGGTCCAAGGCCGATGTGGCCTCATCGGATAGCAAAACCTTTGGTTCTGTTGCCAAAGCACGGGCGATGCCGACACGTTGTTTTTGACCACCGGACAACTCTGCGGGGTAGCGATCTGCCTGTGCGGTGAGACCAACACGGTCAATCAAATCCGCCACACGGGCTTTGATTTTTGGCTTCGGTACGCCCGCGACTTCTAACGGCAAGGCAATGTTGCCCGCCACGGTGCGCGAGGCCAACAGGTTGAAGTGTTGGAAAATCATCCCGACGTCGCGCCGGATCGCCCGTAAGGCTGCCCCCTGAGCTGTGCCGACGTCCTGACCGCCGACCAAAACTTTGCCGGATGTCGGACGTTCCAACCCATTGGCCATCCTCAGGAGCGTCGATTTGCCCGCCCCAGAGCGGCCGATGATGCCGGTTATGGCACCGGCTTCGACGGTGAGGGACACATCGTCAACGGCGGAGACAGTGCCGCCACCGGGTTTGGTGAAGGCCTTTCCGACGGTCTCAAAAACGATAGATGCGCCTTTTGGGGCTCTCTCTGACATGGTTTCGTGATCCGTATTGCGAACGCTTGATTTCTGCGCGGGTAGACATGAGCCAGCCGCAAGGTTCAAGCCGTGAAGTGCGCACAGCGCCTGTTTGCAAGGTACGGAGGCGTTGCAAAACGCAGGCGTTTGGAAGCCGGTGGTGCCACTCGGGCAGGCCATCGGACCAGGGTTCCCTTGGCTGCCATGGCGGCGGGAGAATATTCTTCTTTGGTGGGACTTGGGGGCGGCCTGCGCTTGATCTGTCATGTGGAGGTCTTTGAGGCGAAAAACATTATCGCAGATCGCAGTGGAAATGAATCTACCGGCTTGCATTCCAAACTGGCTTCACGCCATATGCGCAATAAATCCGCATTTTGGAGATGTCTTGCGTATCTTTATGACGCTTAGCGATCTTTTCGGGATGTCTTTTGATCTCGGCACCTTTGAATGCCCTTATCGTACGTTTGGGAGGACCAACATGAAGACCTTTATCACCACTGTTGCTTTTGCGGCCACGGCTTTGATGGCACACACAGTGCCGCTTGCAGCTGAGATCAAGCCGACCACTTTGCGCTTGGCGCATGTGGTCAACGAACAGGACGCCTATCAGATCGCCGCCACCAAGTTTCAAGAGCTGGTGTCTGAGCGCTCCGACGGCGCGATCACTGTCGAGATTTTCCCCAACGCCACTTTGGGAGACGAACGCACCCTTCTCGAAGGCATGCAAATTGGCACCGTTGACATGGGCATCATCACCAACGGCCCGGTTGCGAACTTTGTCGAAGACATGGCCGTGTTTGAGTTGCCGTTCCTGTTCAAGACCCCCGAAGCCGCCTATGGCGTTCTCGATGGCGAGATCGGTCAAGAGTTGCTTGATCGTCTGTCCGAGGTGAACCTCAAAGGCTTGGCTTACGCCGAACGTGGATTTCGGAACCTGACAAATTCGCGGCACCCGGTGCGCACCCCCGCCGATCTTGATGGTCTGCGCGTGCGTGTGATGGAAAACCCGGTCTATATCGACACCTTCCGCGCGCTTGGGGCCGACGCCACGCCGATGGCATGGACAGAGGCGCTTACCGCGATGCAGCAGGGTACGATTGATGGCCAGGAAAATCCGGTTGGTGTGGTCTATTCGTTCAAATTGAACGAAACCCAAACCAACATGACGATGACGCGCCACACCTATGCGCCTGCGGTTTTTGTCATGGGGATGCCCGCATGGGGTAAACTCTCCGGCGACGCGCAAGAGATTGTCCTGCAAGCCGCCAAAGACGCCTCCGCCTATGAACGCAAGATGAATGCCGAAGCTGAGGCGTCGCAGCTTGCAGAATTGAAAGCATCGGGCATGAATGTGATCGAAGATGCCGATCTGTCTCCCTTCTCTGCGGCGCTTGAACCTGTGTATGAAAAATATGGCCAGAAATTTGGCGACTACCTGCCGCGCATCCAAGAGGCGCTGAAGTAAATGTTGAAAGTGCTGGCGTGGATGGATCGGGGGGTGGGCGAAGTCCTCAAACCTGTCGTCTTTGCGGGAATGATTGGTCTGACCGGCGTGATCACGCTTCAAATCGTGTCACGGGTGTTTTTCACCTCCGTGGGATGGACAGAAGAGGTTGCACGTTTTCTGTTGATTTGGATCACCTTTCTTGGCGCCGCGCTGGCCTTTCAACAAGGACGGCACATTGCTGTCGCGCTTTTGCGGGACAGTCTGCCGTTGACCTTGCGCCGGATCGTGTCCGGCGCGGGGATCGTTGTGACATTTACGTTTCTTGTGACCTTGGCCGTTATCGGCTGGCGCTACATGAACATGCAAAGCTATCAAAAATCGCCATCCTTGCGCCTGTCCATGACCTATATTTACGCGGTCATGCCCTTGGCCTCTGCGATTATGGCGGGACTGTCTCTGATCGATCTGATCCGGCTTTTGGCCGGGCAGGCACCGCGTGAAACCCGGACGGAGTTGAATGAATGAGCCTCGTTCTGGCTGGTCTTTTCGTTGTCTTTCTTGTCATGGGCATTCCGGTCGCGATTGTGATCGGCGCGGCCTCTATGACGGCGTTGAACCTGTCAGGCGTCCCGCTCATGGTGGTGCCGCAACAGATGTTTTCCGGCATCAACTCTTTCGCTTTTGTCGCCGTGCCGATGTTTATCTTGGCGGGCGATATCATGGCGCAGGGGGAAATCTCCAAACGTCTCGTCGCCTTCGCCGACAGTATGTTTGGCTTTATCAAAGGCGGCCTCTCTATCGTTTCGGTGCTTGCCGGGATGTTCTTTGCCGCCATTTCCGGCTCCGGTGCCGCGACGACAGCCGCCGTGGGCGCAAGCCTTGTGCCGGAACTGAAACGCAAGGGCTATGATCCCGCCGCCGCCGCCTCATTGATTGCCGCATCGGGCACCATCGGCGTGGTGATCCCGCCGTCTGTTCCGATGATCATCTATGCGGTGATCGCTCAGGAATCTGTGGCGAAACTGTTCCTGAATGGCTTTATTCCAGGCGTTGCCATGGGGATCGGTTTGATCGCAATCGCTCTCGTGCAGGGGCATCGCCGTGCCTATCCGCGCGGGACGCCGTTCAATCTTTCGACCATCTGGCGCACGCTTTTGTCTGCAAGTTGGGGCCTCATGGCACCTTTGCTCATTTTGGGCGGTATTTTTTCGGGGGTATTCACCCCCTCTGAGGCGGCGGTCGTGGCGGTCAACTATGCCATCATCGTTTCGCTGTTCATTTACCGCGATCTCACCTTGAAAGGCCTGTATCAGATCATGATGCGCGCGGGGGTGACCACCGCGGTCATCATGTTCGTGATCGCGTCCTCGTCGGTGCTGAGTTGGGCCTTGTCGAGTTGGCAAGTGCCTTCAGCCATCGCAGAATATGCTTTGTCGCTGTCGTCCAACCCCTATGTGCTTCTCTTGTTGATCATGGCATTGATCCTTGTCACCGGGGTGTTTTTGGAAACGGCATCGGCCCTCATCATCCTGACCCCGATGCTTTTGCCTTTGGCGATGCAATTGGGCATTGATACCGTCCATTTCGGGATCATCATCGTCGTCGGACTGGCGATTGGCATGGTCACGCCGCCGGTGGCGATCAACCTGTTCGTCGCCTCGACAACGGCCAACTTGCCGATCGAACGGATCACAAAGGCGGTTTTCCCTTACCTCATGGCTTTGATCTTCGTCTACCTGATGATTGCCTTTGTTCCATTGGTCTTGTGACGCCTGACAGAGGCGTGGGCATAGATGCGGGACTGCGCACTCATGCCAGTGCCGCGTCGACTGCGATGCCCAGTTTCTCGATCAACTCGCCGATCTGATCCTCGGTCAGGATGAACGGCGGCGCCAACAGTACATGATCGCCCCGCTGCCCATCCACAGTGCCGCCCATTGGGTAACAGATCAGCCCCGCTTCGAAAGCGGCGGCTTTCACGCGCTTGTTGATGCCACGCGCAGGATCAAAAGGGGCTTTGCTGGCGCGGTCCTCGACGAGTTCCAGCCCGCGGAACATCCCGCGCCCGCGTATATCACCGATATGCGGGTGATTGCCGAAAGTATCGCGTAGAGCAATGTCGAGCTTTTCGCCCATCTGAGCCGCGCGTGCGACCATGCCTCCCTCGGTCAGCTTCGTCACCACCGCATGGCACGCCGCACAGGCCACCGGATGGCCGATATAGGTGTGCCCATGTTGGAAAAAGCCAGATCCTTGCGCAAAGGCCGCGTGTATCCGCGCCGAACAAAGTGTCGCTCCGATCGGCTGATACCCGGCGCCAAGCCCTTTGGCGATGGTGAGGATGTCGGGGGCGACCCCGTCCTGCTCACAGGCAAAAAGCGTCCCTGTGCGCCCCATACCGCACATCACCTCATCGAGGATCAGCAACACGCCATAGCGGTCGCAAATCTCGCGAATGCGTTTGAAATATCCGGGCACGGCGGGCACAGCGCCCAGCGTTGCGCCGACAACGGGTTCGGCGATAAAGGCGATGACCGTCTCTGGCCCCACCCGCAAAAGCTCTGTCTCCAACTCATCTGCGACACGCTGGCCATAGGCCTCTAAGCTTTCGTCCTCTTCCTGGCCACGATAGGCGTAACAGGGGGCAATATGGGAGGTCTCGGCCAAAAGCGGGGCGAATTGCGCTTTGCGCCAGACATTGCCGCCCACCGCCAACGCGCCCAAGGTATTGCCGTGATAGCTTTGACGGCGAGAGATAAAACGGGTCCTTTGTGGCTCACCGATCTCGACACAATACTGCCGCGCCATTTTGAGCGCGGTTTCCACCGCTTCCGAGCCACCAGAGACGAAATAGACTTTGTCGAGCCCCTCGGGCGCATGAGCGATCAGGCGCTCGGCCAAGGCTTCAGCCGGTTCAGAGGTGAAGAACCCGGTATGCGCAAAGTCGAGGCTGGCGACCTGTGTCTGAACCGCTGCAATTACATCTGGATCGGAATGCCCAAGACAGGACACCGCCGCACCGCCGGAGCCATCGAGATATTGCTTGCCGGTGTCATCATAAATATAGGCCCCATCGCCGCGTATGGCTTTCGGCGGGGTGCTGCGGGAATTGCGATAGAAAACATGCGTCATTGATGTGCTCCGAGGGCGAAAAGAGGCCAAACCGGGTCAGGCCCTTTGTAAATTTGAAACGCATCAGCCAAACATTGACAAGAGTTGAAACAATTGAAACAGTCTCGGAAAGTCTTTTTGTGGCCTTGGGGAACGCGGTGTCGGCAAGTTATCAGCAAAGATTGGCGGAATATTACGCCGAACTGAGCCCGCGTTTGCGCGAGGCCGGGGATTATCTTGTCGAAAACCCGCTTGATGTGGTCACACGCTCCCTGAGATCAATCGCACAAGAGACGCGAATCGCTCCGGCGACCTTTAGTCGTCTGGCGCGCGCCTTGGGGTTTGAAACATTTGAAACTCTGCGCGAAGCGGTGCGTGCACAATTGTCGCTTAAAGTGTCGAGCTTTGCGACACGCGCCAAGGACCTGAGAGAGGCGCCCAAAGGCGACGTCGAGGACCTGCTGATGCGCTCTCTAGAAATGACCCAAAGCAATCTCGAAGGCCTTGTGCACGGGCTCGATCAGGTTGAGCTTGCAAAGCTGATCGACGTGCTACATCACGCGCGCCGCGTGCTTATCGTTGGGGCTTTGGGATCAACGGGGATTGCCGAATATGCGGGTTACATGGCAAATTTCCTAGGAGGGAAGTGGCGACTCGCCGGGCGGATGGGGTCATCTTATGGCTCTGCGCTCAGTGACATGAACCAAAGGGATGCGATGATCGTGATCACCATGTCGCCGTCCGCACGCGTATCGGTCAATGCCGCCGAGATCGCCCGCCGCCAAGGAGTGCATGTGGCCGTGATCACGGACAGCTATGCGTGTCCCGCTTTGCGCCATACCAACACGTCTTTCATCATTACAGGGGAAACTCCGAACTTTTTTAACACTTACACGACCACGGTTTTTTTCCTTGAAGTCATTATGGCGATGCTCGCGCAAAAAGCCGGGCCGGATGTCGTGGAACGCATATCAGAGATCGAGCGCCACAATCGGGCGCTTGGAGAAGTGGTCGATCTGTGAGGCGTGAGTGCCTCGGGATGACCGGAAAATCACTAAGGGAGACACCTATGACCAAACACCTGAAACTTGGCCTTGCCGCTGCCGCGGCCTCCGCCATGATCGCAGGCTCTGCGATGGCTGAAGAGTTCGTCACCATCGGCACCGGTGGTGTGACGGGCGTGTATTATCCGACGGGCGGCGCAATCTGTCGTCTCGTCAATAAAAACCGCAAGGAAACCGGCGTGCGTTGCTCGGTCGAATCCACCGGCGGGTCGGTTTACAACGTGAATACAATCAAGGAAGGCGAGCTGGAATTCGGCGTTGCCCAATCCGACATTCAATACAACGCCTATAACGGTGTCGTGCAATTTGAGGGTGAGCCGTTCGAAGGCCTGCGCTCCGTGTTCTCCGTACACCCGGAACCCTTTACCGTTGTGGCGCGCGCCGATGCGGGGGTGAAAACCTTTGAGGATCTTAAAGGCAAACGCATGAACATCGGCAACCCAGGCTCTGGTCAGCGCGCCACCATGGAAGTGGTGATGGACAAACTTGGCTGGACCACGGATGATTTCGCCCTCGCGACTGAGCTCAAGCCTTCGGAACAATCGGCCGCGCTGTGCGACAACCAGATCGACGCCATGGTCTATACTGTGGGTCACCCGTCGGGGTCCATTCAAGAAGCCACCACCGCCTGTGACTCCGTCCTCGTCGAAGTGGCGGGGCCCGCCATCGACGAATTGGTTGCCGACAACCCGTACTATCGCGTGGCGACCATGCCGGGCGGCATGTATCGCGGCAACGATGAAGACGTGAAAACCTTTGGTGTCGGCGCGACCATCGTGACCTCTGCGGATGTCTCCGAGGATGCGGTTTATGCTGTGGTTTCTGCCGTTTTCGACAATTTCGAAGACTTCAAGGGTTTGCACCCGGCCTTCGCCAACCTGAAGCCGGAAGAGATGATCAAAGACGGTCTCTCCGCTCCGCTGCATCCGGGCGCAATCAAATACTACAAAGAAAAAGGCTGGATGGAATAATCGGCCAAACATTTCAGGGGCGGCGCATCAGTGCCGCCCTTTTCCCATAAAAACACAACAGGGACGGTGGGGTATACAGAATGACAGACACTGAAAAACGTGCATTGAACGAAGACGAGCTTCAGGAACTGGTTGCGGCCTCCGACAGTGGCGCCCGCAATGTGGCGGGAACATTGGGCAAGGCGATCGCGGCAGTGGCGCTGTTGTGGTCGGTTTTCCAGGTGCTTCTGGCCTCCCCGATCGGACTCAAGGTCCTGCCCGGTGACATGATCAACAACGCGCGGCAAATTCACCTTGCCTTTGCGATCTTTCTCTCTGCCATGTCCTATCCGCTGTTCAAATCGGCATCGAAAACCTCTGTGCCGTGGTATGACTGGATTTTGGGGCTCGGCGGGGCATTTCTCGCCATGTATGGCTATTTCTTCTACGCGAAGATCGTCGGAAACGGCGGGCTTGCGGATACGAGCGACTCCTATTTCGCCCTCGCGGGCCTCACCTTTTTGTTCATCGCGGCCTATCGCACACTCGGCCCGGTGATGGTGATCCTCGCCATTGTGTTTTTGGGCTATGTCTTTTTCGGCGCCTCAGAGGTTGTTCCGGATCAGATCCGCTGGGCGGGCGCGTCGCTGCGCAAAGCGATGTCTCATATGTGGATCACGACCGAAGGCGTGTTCGGTATCGCGCTCAACGTCTCGACCCAGTTCGTGTTCCTCTTTGTCCTCTTCGGTGCCCTGCTCGATAAGGCCGGTGCCGGGAATTATTTCATCAAAATGGCCTTTGGCGCCCTTGGCCACCTGCGCGGTGGTCCGGCGAAGGCGGCCGTGGTCGGCTCCGCTGCAACGGGGCTGATTTCGGGCTCCTCCATCGCCAACGTGGTCACGACCGGCACGTTTACCATCCCGCTGATGAAACGCGTGGGGTTCTCTGCAGAAAAGGCTGGCTCCGTTGAGGTCGCTTCTTCGGTCAACGGTCAAATCATGCCCCCGGTGATGGGGGCTGCGGCCTTTCTCATGGTGGAATATGTCGGCATTTCCTATTTCGAGGTCATCAAACACGCCTTTCTTCCCGCCATCATCTCTTACATCGCGCTGGTTTACATCGTTCACCTCGAAGCGGTGAAAAACAACATGCCGACCATCGGCAACAAGGTCGTATCACTGTGGCGTACGGTCATGGGGATGTTCCTGTTTTTCGCGGGCTTTGGCGGGCTGTGCTATGCCACGCAATTCCCCGTGCGCCTGATCACCTCCATGGTGCCCGAGGGCAGTGGCTGGGTTCTCGCTGTGCTGATCGGTCTGGTTTATATTGGCCTCATCAAACTTGCCGCCAATACCGACGAGCTTGAGATCGACGACCCCAATGCTGAAGTGATGGAACTTCCTGATGTGGCAAAGCTGTGGAAGGCGGGTCTTTATTATTTGTTGCCGATTGTCGTCTTGGTCTATTTTCTGATGATCGAACGCAAATCTCCGGGACTGTCGGCATTTTGGGCGACTTTCCTTTTGTTCTTCATCCTGCTGACACAAAAGCCGCTCAAAGCGATGTTCCGTGGTGAAAACGATGCTGTGTCCCGCATAAAAGAGGGGCTGTTCGATCTGGTCGATGGCATGATCGACGGGGCCCGCAACATGATCGGGATTGGCCTTGCGACCGCGACCGCTGGCATCATTGTTGGCACCGTCTCGTTGACGGGCATCGGTCAAGTGATGGCGGATTTCGTCGAATTCCTCTCGGGGGGTAATCTGATCCTGATGCTGCTCTTCGTGGCGATCCTGTCGCTGATCCTTGGGATGGGTTTGCCGACCACGGCGAACTATATCGTGGTCTCCTCGCTCATGGTGTCCGTGGTTGTCGAGCTTGGCGCGCAATCGGGTCTCATCGTGCCGCTGATCGCCGTGCACCTGTTTGTGTTCTACTTCGGGATTATGGCGGATGTGACGCCCCCTGTGGGGCTTGCGAGTTTTGCAGCCGCCGCCGTGTCAGGCGGGGATGCGATCCGCACGGGGTTCACCGCCTTTTTCTACAGCCTGCGGACGGTCGCTCTGCCGTTTGTGTTCATCTTCAACACCGATCTTTTGTTGATTGATGTGACCCTGGTCCAAGGCATCGTCGTCTTTGCCATCGCGACCATTGGCATTCTGGTGTTCACCGCCGCGACGATGGGGTTTTACATCACCAAGTCGCGAATCTGGGAAACGGCGGCTCTTTTGATTGTGGCCTTCGCCCTGTTCCGTCCGGGTTTCTTCATGGACATGATTCAACCGCCGTTCCATGAGACCGCCCCCACGGCCGTGGCACAGGCGCTCGAAGAGGCCCCCGCCGGATCACAGATGCGCATCGTGGTGAAGGGACCGGATTTTGATACGCTTGAGGAAAAGGAAACGCATCTTGCCCTCACAGTACCGGATGCCGACGGCGGTGACGCGCGTCTTGCGGCGCTCGGGCTGATCTTCACGGTCGATGGCGACCGCATGATCATGGATGAGCCAATGTTTGGGACGCCTCTGGCCGAGCAACTGTCGAGCTTTGATTTCTACGGGGATGAACCGGTGCAGATCACGAATGTTCAGGCACCCGCCAAGCAGCTCCGCAAAGAGTTGATGTTCATTCCAGCGCTCATTCTCTTGGGCCTTGTGACCGTTCTGCAACGACGCCGGGCGGCCTCCAAACGCGAATTCGAAGGAGAACCCGCATGATCCAGACCATTCTGTGCGCCGTTGATGTGAACCGCGCCAAAGATGAGACGAAAGTCCTGCAAGCCGCCGCGCGTCTGGCCGCCGCCGAAGGGGCGCAGCTTGATGTGATCACCGTTCTGCCCGATTATGGCATGAGTTGGGTCGGCGGATATTTCGACGAGCAACACACGAAAGACGCGCGCGACAAGGTGAAACAGGCCCTGCGTAATCTGGTGGAAGAGGCGCTCGGACCAGAGGTCAACGCGAAAGTGCGCCATCTGGTGGCGGTTGGCACGGCCTACCATGAAATCCTTGAAACGGCAAAAAAGGACAGTGCCGACCTGATCGTCCTTGGTGCACATCGACCGGATCTCAAAGACTACCTCTTGGGGCCGAATGCGGCCCGCGTTGTGCGGCACTCCAAATGTTCGGTTTTCGTTGTCCGCTGAAGGGCGCCGAACATATAAATCCCTGGCCTGCTTCGGAGACGGGGCAGGCCATTTTGTGTGAGCTGTTGCTGAAAGTTTGGACACGGGCATAAGCTGCGCCCCGTGGTCTGCCGATCTGCGCCAGATGACGTGGTCTGTTGAAACGGCCCGGCACATTCTGGTTGGTGTTAAGGTGCGTCCAATGTGAGTGTCGTGGGCCATTCCACGGGCGCGACAAACACATAACCGGCCCCATAGATCGTGCGGATGATTTCGTGGGGATTGTCGCCATGTTTCAATTTGCGACGCAACCGGGAGACCCGAACGTCGACGCTGCGATCAAAGTTTTCCAGACGATCCCCAGCCGTCAAATTCAACAGCGCTTCCCGGCTTAAAATCCGACCCGTTGCTTGCACAAAAAGGCGCAGCAATGTGTTTTCTGCCGTGCTCAAATGAATTTCTCCCCCGCTCTCCGAAACCAAAAGAGAGGAGGAAAAATAGGCCGTCCATCCGGCGAACTTGGCAATATCCTGTGCGCCTTCGGGGGCGGGGGCGTGGCTTTGACTGCGTCGAAGAACGGCCCGCACACGCGCGACAAGTTCTCGTGGCTCGAAGGGTTTGACAATATAGTCATCCGCCCCCAATTCGAGGCCGACAATCCGGTCCATGATATCGCCTCTGCCACTGACAATGATGATTGGCGTGCCGCTTTGGCCGATGTCTTCGCGGATCAGGGTCAGCCCATCTGCGTCGGGCAAGCCCAAATCCACCAAAAAGACGTCAGGCTGGGCCAGTTTGAGCGCGCCAAGCAAGGCCACGCGGGAGCGAAACCAGTCGACTTTGAACCCATTGTTAACCAAAACCCGGTCAATGACGGCGGCGACGCCCGGATCATCTTCGAGCAGATAGACGGTTTTGCTCATGTGTCCTCCTCTTTGATGCTCAGCACCTGTTTGATCGACTGTTGCAAGAGCGTGCGATCAAAGGGTTTGCGCAAAATGGGCAGTTTGACACCAAGACAGCTTTGGTCCGGCGGCGTGGCTTGTCCGGTCATCAGTAAAATGCCAACGCGGCTGTGGTTTTTGAAGACCTCGCAGGCCAGATCGAGACCGGAGATACCGCCCGGCATGGCAATGTCGCTGATCAACAGGCGAATTTCAGAGATGTGTTTCAACAAATCCAGTGCGTCGCGGGCATTGGCGGCTTCGATCACGGGATATCCTTCGTCGACAAGTTGTCGACGCAGAACCCGCCGCACATCCGCGTCATCGTCAACCAGCAAGGTCACGGGCCTTTCTTGCGCGGCCAAAAGCTGGGCTCCGGGACTTTCGCTGGCGTCAGGCTCCGGCAGGTCAGCATCATCCACCGCAGGAATAAGGATGGTGAAGGTGCTGCCCTGACCGCGCTCGCTTTCGACACGAATGGCGCCATTGGATTGTTTGACAAACATATAGACCATGGACAGCCCAAGCCCGTATCCGGCACCGTCATCCTTGGACGTGTAAAACGGCTCGAAAATTCGCTCGCGGCTGTCCTCTGTCATGCCTTCACCATTATCAATCACTTGAAGCCGTAGGAAATGCCCGCTGGCCAGTCGGTCCGGCTCGGCCTCGATCGGAGATAAAAACACAACGTCCTGACGCAGTTCGATCATGCCGCAGTCCCCGATGGCGTCGCGGGCGTTCACCGCAAGATTGAACAGCGCCATTTCAAGCTGTGCCAAATCCACAAAGACCAAAGGCAGATCCGTCACACTTTTGGCGGAAATTTCAATGGTTTCGGGAATGGTGGGGCGCAACAGTTTGACCAGCCCATCCAATATGTCATCTGTCCTGACGGGCTGTGGATCAATCGGCTGTTTGCGTGCCAAAGACAACAGACGCCGCGTCAGATCAGAGCCGCGCCGAGCGGCGGCGATGGCCGGGGCTAAAAATTCCTCGTTCAGCTCTGTTTGATCCAACCGATCCGCCAAGGGCGTGAGATTGCCCAAGACGACCGTCAGCAAATTGTTGAAATCATGCGAAATGCCGCTTGAGAGACGTCCGAGCGCATCCATCTTTTGACTTTGCAACAATGCGGCATTGGCGGCCTTTTGCCGGGTCATGTCGATCGACAACAGGAAGAAGCCGATCACCTCGCCGCGCGACGGTTGCTCGGGCCGCAGGAATGTCCTGATTTCTTTGTCGCGACCATCAGGCAGGCGAACGGTCATGGCAAAATCCACCGCTGCGCCGCGCCGCGTTTGTTCAAAGAAATGGTTGGATTTGCCAAGGGTCTCAGGCGTAAGAATGGCGCTACAGGGTTTGCCGATGAAATCCTCGGGCCGCAACCCATATGCGCGTGCGAACCGGGTGTTCACATAGGAGAACCGCATGTTTTTATCGACATGGGCAATCCCTGCGGAGACTTCGTTGGCAATGATGTTGAGGCGATTTTCGCTCAGTTGCAGCGCGGCGGTGCGTTCATGGACGCGCCGGGCCAGATCGGTTTCGCGCTGATTTTGCTCGGTGATGTTGGAATAGACCGCCGCAACCCCGCCGCCGAGCAAGGGAGCGGCGCTAAATCGGATGGCCCGACCATCGGGCAATTCACAATTGATACAGTGGCTTTCGCCTTTGCTCGCGGCTTCGATATTGGTCCGCACCCTGGCCAAAATCGTGCTCAGGGGCGCGTCCTGTGGGCTTAAAGCATGGTTGAACAACGCCTTGTGCGGCGTACCCGCCTGAAGTGTGACATCCCCCAAGCCAATGAAGTCCTGAAATTTTCTGTTCCACGACACCAGTCGCAATTGCGCATCAAAGACGCCCAGGCCCTCTGACACATGGTCAAGAGCGGCCTGTGTCAGGCTGTCGTGAGGGGGGTGCTTGGCCCATGTCGTTGTCACAATTCACCTCTGATCCAGTCGCGTTTGCACAAATGTTTGCGCGATTTCTTATGTCTTCGAAAGACCAACTCGTGCCACTGTTACAATTCGTATCAATTCAGAAATCTTTCGGAAAACTTAAGAAGATAGTGAATCCGAAATCGCGTTTTGGAGGAGACCGATGGTGAAATCCCATAATATCTACGATCAAGGCCTGGACATGACCGCCGCGAATTTTACGCAGTTGTCACCGCTAAGCTTTATTGAACGAACGGCCGCCATTTATCCCAAGAAGACTGCGGTCATTTATAATGATCTGCATCGCACCTGGGAAGAGACCTATCTGCGCTGTTGCAAATTCGCGTCTGCATTGACCAAGCGGGGCATTGAGAAAGGCGACACGGTTTCCATTATCGCTGCCAATATTCCCGAAATGTTCGAAGCGCATTTTAGCGTTCCGATGACAGGTGCGGTGTTGAATGCGATCAACACCCGCCTTGATGCCGAAGCCATCGCGTTCATCCTCAATCATGCCGAAGCCAAGGTTGTGATCGTCGATCCCGAATTTTCCGAAGTCATGGAGCGCGCGCTGCACATGGCGGGGGGCGACATCTTGGTCATCGACATCGAAGACTCAAGCTTTGAGGGCGGCAAAAAAATCGGTGCGTTGACCTATGACGCGTTTCTGGCCGAAGGCGATGAAAACGATGACTGGTCTTTGCCGGGTAGCGAATGGGACGCCATCAGCCTGAATTATACGTCTGGCACGACGGGCAATCCCAAGGGCGTGGTCTATCATCACCGGGGCGCCTATCTGAACGCGCTGTCCAACATCAACACATGGGATATGCCGCGCCATTTCACCTATCTTTGGACCTTGCCGATGTTCCATTGCAATGGCTGGTGTTTCCCATGGTCGGTCGCGGCCCATGCGGGAACGTCGGTCTGTTTGCGCGCCGTGCGCGACAGTACGGTCTATGAGCTGATCAAATCGCAAAAGGTGACGCATTTTTGTGGGGCTGCGATTGTTTTGGGCCTTTTGGGCAACGCCCCCGACGAGATGAAAGCGGGCATTGAACATGAGGTCAAAGTGCTGACCGGCGGTGCTCCACCACCTGCAATCGTGATCGAAAAAATGGAAAACGCCGGCTTTGACGTGACCCATGGCTATGGCCTGACTGAAACCTACGGTGCCTCTGTGTTCTGTTCGTGGCATTCTGAATGGGACGCCCTGCCACTGTCCGAACGGGCCCGGATCAAAGCGCGGCAAGGCGTTAAAAACATGGCGCTCGACGATCTGATGGTCGCAGAGCCGGACACGATGGTGCCCGTTCCAAGCGATGGTGAAACCGTCGGCGAAGTGTTTGTGCGCGGCAACAACGTGATGAAGGGATATTTGAAAAACATCTCGGCCACTGACGCCGCGTTCCGTGGCGGTTGGTTTGCCTCTGGCGATCTCGCCGTGCGCCATCCCGATGGCTATATCGAGATCAAAGACCGCTCGAAGGACATCATCATCTCTGGCGGCGAAAACATATCGTCGATCGAGGTCGAGGATGTGCTGTACAAACATCCCTCCGTCATGTTGGCCGCCGTTGTTGCCAAGCCGGATGAGAAATGGGGCGAAACCCCCTGTGCCTTTATCGAATTGAAGGCGGGTGCAACCACGACCGAAGCCGAGATTATCGAATTTTGCCGTGCCAATATGGCACGCTTCAAGGCGGTCAAAACGGTGGTTTTCACCACTTTGCCCAAAACCTCTACCGGCAAAATCCAAAAATTCGTCCTGCGTGATCAAGCCCGCGCAATGGCTCAGGCAGAGGCCGAAGGCGTCTCTGTGTAAGACACGACCCGAAAACGGATCAGCGGGCGGGGGAGACCCTCGCCTGCGCAAAACAAGCCAGATTAAGGGAGGATCGCAGATGAATGCATCGGGAGATTTCATTCTGCAAACGCAGAAGCTGACCAAAGGCTTTCTGGGCTTTATTGCCGTGGACTCGGTGGACCTGAATGTCGAACGCCATACGATCCATGCGCTGATCGGTCCGAACGGCGCTGGAAAAACCACTGTCTTCAATCTACTGACCAAATTTTTGACGCCCAGCAGTGGCACGATCCTGCTGGATGGCGAGGACATCACAGCGGCGCGGCCCACCCAGATCGCGCGCAGGGGCGTGATCCGGTCGTTTCAGATTTCGGCGGTGTTTCCGCATTTGACTGTGCGTGAAAACGTGCGCGTCGCGCTTCAGCGTCAGCTTGGCACGTCCTTTCATTTTTGGCGCGCGGAAAGCTCTTTGAACGTCCTCAATGAGCGCGCCGAGGAGCTGTTGGATTTGGTCGGACTGTTGCGGTTTGCCAATGATGAGGTGGCCGACATGTCCTATGGCCGCAAACGTGCGCTTGAGATTGCCACGACGCTGGCGATGGAACCGAAACTGATGCTGTTGGACGAACCGACCCAAGGCATGGGGCGCGAAGATGTGGACCGGATCACCGAGTTGATCCGCCGCGTCGCCAAAGGCCGCACGATTTTGATGGTGGAACACAATCTTGGGGTCGTCTCGACCCTGTGTGACCGCATCACGGTGCTTCAGCGCGGTGCGATTCTGACCGAAGGCGCCTATGCCGAGGTCTCGTCCGACCCTCGGGTCAAAGAAGCCTACATGGGGAAATCGGCAGCATGATCGCGGCAGAAAAATACAGCGCCGGGATCGAGATTGGCGGCGAGCACAGCAGCGAAAAGATCGAAGATCTGCGCATCACCGACCTGCATGCGTTTTATGGCGAAAGCCACGCGCTGCACGGGATCGACATGACGGTCTATCAGGGCGAGTTGGTCACATTACTTGGGCGCAACGGCGCTGGGCGCACCACCACGCTGCGCGCGGTGATGGGATTGATCGAGTCTCGGTCCGGCTCGATCATGTTGAAGGGCAAAGAGGTGATCAAGGCCAGTGCGCATGAGATCGCGCGGCTGGGTGTTGGCTATTGCCCGGAGGAACGCGGCATTTTCGCGAGCCTTTCGGTGGAAGAAAACCTGTTGTTGCCGCCGCATGTTGCCCCCGGTGGCATGAGTGTCGAGGAACTCTACGAGATTTTCCCGAACCTTGCCGAACGGCGCACCAGCCCCGGCATGCGCTTGTCGGGTGGTGAACAACAGATGCTGGCGATGGCGCGCATTCTGCGCACTGGAGCGACGTTGTTGTTGCTCGATGAAATCACCGAAGGGCTGGCCCCGGTGATCGTCGATAAGCTCGGTGATGTGCTGACCATGCTCAAAGAGCGCGGCTTTACCATCGTGCTGGTCGAGCAAAATTTCCAATTCGCGGCCCCCTTGGCCGACCGACATTTCATCATGGACCACGGGCATATCGTCGACTGTGTCCTGCAAAGCGAGTTGCAAGAAAAACAAGCCGTCTTTGATGAATATCTGAGTGTTTGACATGTTTCAAAAGGGAGGAGACCCAATGAAATTTCTGAAAAACTTTATGGTGGGCGTATCTGTGCTGGCTCTGAGTGCGGGTGCGGCGCATGCCGAAATCAGCGATGGCGTCGTGAAAATCGGCGTGTTGACCGATATGTCGGGCACCTATTCCGACGTGGCGGGTCCGGGCACCGTGACCGCCGCGGAAATGGCGATCGAAGATTTCGGTGGCACAGTTGCGGGCGCACCGATCGAAGTGGTGTCCGCCGATCACCAAAACAAAGCCGATGTTGCCGCCAATAAAGCGCGCGAATGGGGCGATACCCAACAGGTGGATGCCTTTGCCGAACTGGTGACCACATCGGTTGCCATGGCCGTGTTCGAAGTCGCCAAACAGCAAAACAAAATTGCACTGGTCTCAGGGGCGGCCTCGTCGCCGCTGACCAATGACGCCTGCATTCCAAGCGGCCTGCACTGGACCTATAACACCCGCGCTCTGGCCGTTGGCACCGGCTCCGCGATTGTCAAAGAGGGCGGCGATAGCTGGTATTTTCTGACGGCGGATTACGCCTTTGGCGAATCCTTGCAACGCGATGTGACGGCCGTGGTCGAAGCGGGCGGCGGCAAAGTTTTGGGCGCGTCCAAGCATCCGTTCCCGGCATCCGATTTCTCGTCCTTTGTGCTTCAGGCACAGGCCTCTGGCGCCAAGATCATTGGCCTTGCCAATGCCGGCGGCGATACGATCAACGCGATCAAAGCCGCCAATGAATTCGGCATCGTCAGCGCAGGACAAAAAATCGCCGGCCTTTTGGTGTTCCTCTCCGACGTCCATGCGCTTGGGCTTGAGACGGCGCAGGGTCTGTTGATGACCGCCAGCTTTTACTGGGATTTGAACGACGAAACCCGCGCGTGGTCGCAGCGGTTCTATGAGCGCACGGGCAAGATGCCCACTGGCGTTCAGGCCGGGGTCTATTCCTCGGTCACGCATTACCTCAAAGCCATCGAGGCCACGGGAACGGACGATACCGATACGGTTGTGGCCAAAATGCGCGAGATGCCGGTGGACGACTTTTTCGCTCAAAACGGTGTGCTGCGTTCCGATGGGCGGATGGTGCACGACATGTATCTCGCCGAGGTCAAATCCCCCGAAGAGTCCACGGGTCCGTGGGACTATTTGAAGATCGTGCGCGTCATCCCCGGTGAGGAGGCTTATGGCCCGCTGTCCGAAAGCACCTGCCCGACGAAATAAGCCATAGAATAAGACCCACTTCCCCGCCGGAGCCACGGCTCTGGCGGGGGTTACGCATCAAAGAAATGGGATCACTCAATGTTTTCCGACCTGCTGGGCATCGCGCCCCAAGTCCTGTTTGGCCAGCTGTTGCTGGGCCTGATCAACGGGTCGTTCTATGCCGTTTTGTCCTTGGGTCTGGCGGTGATTTTCGGGCTGCTGAACATCGTGAATTTCGCGCATGGCGCGCTGTATATGTTGGGTGCCTTTGCCGCTTGGTTGCTTGGGAAATACCTGCATATCGACTACTGGGGCGCGCTGATACTTGCGCCGCTGATCGTCGGGTTTATCGGCGTGGTGCTTGACCGATTTTTGCTGCGCCGTTTGGCGGGCGTTGATCACCTCTATGGCTTGCTCTTGACCTTTGGCTTGGCGATGTTGATCGAAGGCCTGTTCGTCAAAATGTTTGGCGCCTCAGGACAGCCTTTCGCCGCTCCAAAAGCCCTCAATGGGGGGGTGAACCTCGGGTTCATGTTCCTGCCCTATTACCGCGCTTGGGTGGTTGTCGCCTCTTTGGTGGTCTGTGCAGTCACCTGGTATGTGTTTGAACGCACCAAAATCGGTGCCTATCTGCGCGCGGGCACAGAAAACCCTAAACTGTTGCAGGCCTTTGGCGTTAACGTGCCGCTTCTGACCACACTGGCCTATGGCTATGGCGTTGCTTTGGCAGCCTTTGCCGGGGTGCTGGCCGCTCCGATCACGCAGGTCAATCCCTTGATGGGATCGAACCTGATCATCGTGGTCTTTGCCGTGGTGGTGATCGGCGGGATGGGGTCCATCATGGGGGCCATTGTCACCGGCCTGTCCATGGGCGTGGTCGAGGGGCTGACCAAAGTGTTTTGGCCCGAAGCGTCCTCCACAATCATTTTCATCGTGATGGCCATCGTGCTTGTCCTGCGCCCTGCCGGACTGTTCGGCCGCACCAACTGAAAGCTGGGAACATGAAGAAATATTTGGCTTACGCACTCCTTCTCACCCTGTTGCTGGTCGCGCCGCTGCTGTTTTATCCGGTGCTGTTGATGAAGGTGCTGTGCTTTGCGCTCTTTGCCAGTGCCTTCAACCTGATCCTCGGCTATGGCGGTCTGCTCAGCTTTGGTCATGCGGCGTTTTTTGGCGGCGCGGCCTATGTCACAGGTCACGCGATCAAAATCTGGGGTCTGCCGACCGAACTTGGCATTCTGACTGGCACCGCTGCGGCGATGGTCCTTGGGCTTTTGGTGGGCGTTTTGGCGATCCGCCGTCAGGGCATCTATTTCGCGATGATCACCCTGGCCTTGGCGCAGATGGTCTATTTCGTCTTTATCCGCGCTGGCTTCACCGGCGGTGAAAACGGCCTGCAAGGCATTCCGCGCGGCACGTTTTTGGGGCTCGTCGATTTGAGCAACGACCGCGCGATGTACTATTTCGTGCTGGGTGTCTGCCTCATTGGCTTTGGCGTGATTGCCCGCGCGGTGCATTCACCTTTCGGTCAAGTGCTGCGCGCGATCCGCGACAATGAACCCCGCGCCACATCGCTTGGCTATAACATCGACCGCTACAAACTTTTGGCCTTTGTGATTTCCGCCACGATTGCTGGGCTTGCAGGCGCGACCAAATCGGTGGTGTTCCAATTGGCCTCTTTGACCGACGCGCATTGGCACATGTCAGGCGAGGTGGTGTTGATGACGCTCTTGGGCGGGTTGGGTACGATTTTCGGCCCTGCCGTTGGCGCAAGCATCATCGTGACGCTGCAAAACACGCTGTCCTCTGGTCCCCTTGGGGCCTGGGTCACCGTGATCATGGGGCTGATCTTTATCGTTTGCGTCTTGGCGTTCCGCAAAGGGATCGTCGGCGAGCTTCAGGCCGCTTTGCGTAAGTCCTTCAACTAAAAGGTATACCTCATATGACGACCACGATCAGATCCACAGGGGTCATTGGCGCCGGACAGATGGGCAACGGGATTGCCCAAGTCATGGCGCAGGCCGGGATGGATGTTGTTCTGAGCGACATCAGCGCCGATGCGTTGAGCGCGGCAATGGCGTTGATCCGTCGCAATCTGGACC
>ERZ1673962.622-NODE-622-length-22553-cov-3.979776_pt1 | contig 22553 bp, 20 predicted proteins | sample MGYA00580188_ERZ1673962 | MGnify/ENA primary metagenome ERZ1673962 (study PRJEB41334, sample SAMN05608104) | rock metagenome | biome: terrestrial subsurface; feature: shale formation; material: shale | place: USA: Pennsylvania ... | reverse complement strand
CAGGTGAGTGCCGACGATCACGTCGAGGTTCGCGAGCCGGCCAAGAAGCAGGTGCGCGTGCAGAATGCCATGGCGCTGGCCGAGCAGTATGGCTTCCCGGATTGGGTCGAGGTCGACAGCAAGGGTCTGAAGGGTGTCTTCAAGCGCATCCCGGACCGTTCGGATCTGCCAGCCGACATCAATGAATCCCTGATCGTCGAGCTGTACTCCAAGTAAGGAGCACCCTGAGAGGCACTGAATGACTGACGCTATTGGCGAATTTCTCAAACCGCGCATCGTCAAAGTCGAGCAGGTCGACGGCAACCCGTGCCATTCACGGGTCTCGCTGGAGCCGCTTGAGCGCGGTTTCGGCCACACGCTCGGCAACGCGCTGCGGCGGATCTTGCTGTCGTCGATGGACGGGTACGCCGTAACGGAAGTCGAGATCCAGGGCGTACTGCACGAGTACACCACGCTTGAGGGCGTGCAGGAGGACGTGCTCGAAATCCTGCTCAACCTCAAACAGCTTGCCATCGTGCTCCAGGGCAAGGACGAGGCAACCTTCGCGCTGAGCAAGCGCGGTCCGGGACCGGTGACAGCCGCCGACATCGCCATCGATCATACGGCCGAGATCGCCAACCCCGAGCTGGTGATCGCCAACCTGACGACCGATGGCGAGCTGAGCATGACTCTGACCGTGCGTCGTGGCCGCGGCTATGAGCCGGCGAGCCAGCGCGAGCTCGAGGGCGCCGAGGATCGTCCGATCGGCAAGCTGCCGATCGACGCCTCCTTCAGTCCGGTGCGGCGTGCGGCCATCGAAGTACAGTCAGCGCGTGTCGAACAGCGTACCGACCTCGACCGGCTTGTGATCGATCTGGAGACCAACGGTACCATCGATCCGAAGGAGACCATCCAGCGCGCGGCCACCATCCTGCGCGATCAGCTGTCGAGCTTCGTGGCGCTGGAAGGCACGGCGCCGGCCGAGACCCAGGTCCAGGAGACGCGCGACGAGTCGCCTTACGATCCGATCCTGCTGCGTCCGGTCGACGACCTGGAGCTGACGGTGCGTTCGGCCAACTGCCTCAAGGCCGAGAACATCTATCTGATCGGCGACCTGATCCAGCGCACCGAGGTCGAGCTGCTCAAGACGCCCAACCTGGGCAAGAAGTCGCTCACCGAGATCAAGGACGTGCTGGCCACGCGCGGGCTGTCATTGGGCATGCGTCTCGAGAACTGGCCGCCCGAGAACATCGCCGAACTCAGTATTCGCTAAGGCCGGCGTGCGGATCCGGCATCAGGATCCGCACCGGCCGACCCACGCCATCTAACGATTTAACGATTATTTCGGGATCAGGACCATGCGTCACCGCAAAGCCGGAAGGCAACTGAATCGCACCAGCTCGCACCGCGAGGCCATGTTCCGCAACATGGCTTCCTCGCTCTTCCGTCACGAGCTGATCAAGACCACACTGCCCAAGGCCAAGGAACTGCGTCGCGTCGCCGAGCCCTTGATCACCCTGGCCAAGACCGACTCGGTTCACACGCGCCGTCTGGCGTTCTCGCGTCTGCGCGACAAGGAAGCGGTCGGCAAGCTGTTCGTCGAACTGGGGCCGCGTTATCAGGGCCGTCCGGGCGGTTATCTGCGTATCCTCAAGTGCGGCTATCGTCACAGCGACGCCGCGCCCATGGCCTATGTCGAGCTGGTCGACCGTCCGGCGACGGCGGTGGCGGTCGAGGACGACGAGGATTGAGGTGCGTCCCGTCTGGAGTGGGGGACTCGGTAGAATGAGTCGACCCGGTTCCGGGATGCCTTAAAAAGCCGGGCGCGTGCTCGGCTTTTTTGTGTCTGCTCGAAATGCCTCTGGCTTCGATCCAGTGAGATCCGATTCATGTCTGCTCAGCCTGCTATCGACCGTATTCTGCTCGCCACCGATTTTGGCGCGGATCTTTATGTTGGGCAGATGCAGGCGTGTCTGCATGCGCTCATGCCGGGCGTTCCCTGCATGGGCCTCATGCAGGATCTGCCGCCTTTCAGGCCGGATCTGGCGGCTTATCTGCTCCCGGCGCTGTTGCGCGATCTGCCGCGCGACTCGCTCGTGCTCTGTGTCGTCGATCCGGGAGTCGGCGGTGAGCGTGCCGGATTGCTGGTCCGGGCCGATGGTCACTGGTTGATCGGGCCGGACAATGGGCTGTTTGCGCTTGTGGCACGGCGTGCCGGTGATGGGGCTGTGTGGCGGATCGGTTGGCAACCGAAGCGGATGTCGGCGAGTTTCCACGGACGCGACTGGTTCGCGCCGGCCGCCGCGCGGCTGGTTCTGGGTGAGGATCTGGAGTTGACGCCACTGGCGCCGGCCGACCTGATCGGCGCCGACTGGCCGGACGAGCGCGCGACCATCGTCTATGTCGACCATTTCGGCAATCTGATGACGGGCGTGCGTGCGTCCGGTGTTGGTGCCGAGGCCGTGTTGCGGGTTCGGGGACAGCCGTTGCCCCGTGCCCGGACCTTCTGCGAGGTCGAGCCGGGGCAGGCGTTCTGGTATGAGAACGCCTTGGGCTTGATCGAGATCGCGGTCAATCAGGGGCGTGCCGATCGACAGCTTGCGCTGAGTGTGGGCGATTCGGTCGAATGTGGCTGATGGGGTAGGGCTTGACGCTCTCTCGCCCCTGACCAAGTAGAGAGCAGACGGTTTTGCAGTGAGAGAGTACAGCCTTCGGAGGGCTGTACTCTGCTCAAAACCCCTCAATCCGCGTCCGGCTTGGCATCCTCGCGTGCGCGCCGTGTCAGCGGCGCATGGCCGGCCTCTTGCGCCTTGGCGCTCGTGGGCACGCGTCGCTTGCCGATGTTCTTGCGGTCGCGCAGACGCTCCTTCTTGCGCGGTTTCTCTTCCGTGGCGGCTGCGACCTTGCGCTTACCGCTCGTCGCGGCCGGTTTGCTCGGTTTCTTACGCTTGGTCGGCCCCTTGAAGCCAGCCTTGAGTCCCTCGATCTCGCGCGGCTCGAAGGTCAGGTTGAGGTAGCGCGCGATACTCTCCATCCGGTTCCATTCGGGCGGACCGACCAGCGAGATGGCCACGCCGGCCTCGCCCGCGCGTCCGGTACGCCCGGTGCGGTGCAGATAGTCGTCTCCCCGGCGCGGCAGGTCGAAATTGAACACCCGTTGCACGCCCGGCACATCGAGGCCGCGCGCCGCCAGGTCGGTCGCGATGAGCGTATTCACACGCCCGCTGTGCAGCAGGCCCATGACGCGGTTGCGCTCACGCTGGTCGAGTTCGCCATGCAGCACGGCAACCCGCTGCTGTTGGCCTTGAAGGAAGTTGCCCAGCGCCACAGCCCCCTCGCGGGTGTTGGTGAAGATCAGGGCCTTTTCATAGGTCTCATGGCGCAGCAGCCACAGCAGTTGCTGTTGCTTGTGTTCCAGCCCATCGCTCAGCAACATGCAATGCGCGATGTCCGGATGCTGTTGGCGGACCGGATCGACATCGACCCGCTGCGGATCGCGCAGCAGACGCTCGGTGATCTGACTCAGACCCCGCTGCTCAAGCGTCGCCGAGAACAGCAGCGACTGGCGCTCGGGACGGCTGTAACGGATGATCGCCAGCACGTCGTCGGCAAAGCCCATGTCGAGCATGCGGTCGGCCTCGTCGAGCACGAGGAACTCCAGGTCGCGCAGGTCGGCCTGACCCGTCTCCAGGAATTCGAGCAGGCGTCCCGGCGTGGCCACCAGGATCTCGGGATTTTTGCGCAGGGTCGCGATCTGATGGGCTTTGGACTCGCCGCCGGTGATGACGCCGCTGGTCAGGCGCGTATAGCTGCCCAAGCGCATGAAATGGATATGGATCTGACGCGCCAGCTCGCGGGTCGGCACCAGGATCAGGGCACGGGTACTGCCATCGTGGCGCGGCACGTCGATGAAGCGCTGCATGATCGGCAGCAGAAAGGCCGCCGTCTTGCCTGAGCCGGTAGCCGCTGAGACCAGCAGGTCGACGCCGTCCATCGCCAGCGGGATCACCTGGGCCTGGACCGGGGTCGGGGTCGTATAGCCTTCGTTGGCCAAACCGCGCATGAGCGCGTCGGGAAGGAGGAATTCAGAGAAGTGTGTGTTCATGGGATGAAACATACCACCAAAGCGACGGTCGGGGTGCGAAATCCTGCACGATGGAGGTGACAGGGCGGCGCTTTGCGATTACAATGCCTGACTCTTAAGGCTGAGTGGCAGAGTGGTTATGCAGCGGCCTGCAAAGCCGTGTACCTCGGTTCGATTCCGGGCTCAGCCTCCATTTTTATTTGCCGCCGTATTGGCGGCACTGCTGTTCATACCCTTCGCCTCCCAAGCCAGTGAACGTATCCTGCGTGTCATTGGTGAAGAAAACTATCCCCCCTATATCTTTCTCAACGCCGACGGTCGTAAAGACGGTTTTCTCGTCGATCTCTGGCGCCTCTGGGAACGCAAGACCGGCATCCGGGTCGAGCTGAGATCAGCCCAGTGGGACGAAGCGCAACGCATTCTGCTGCGCGGCGAGGCCGATGTCATCGAAGACATCTTCAAAACCCCGGCTCGCGAACCCTTCTATGAATTCTCCGAACCCTATGCCGATGTGCCGGTCGCGATCTATCGCGACGTCTCGATCGGTGGCCTGACCAACCTGGACTCGCTGAGCGGCTTCCAGGTGGGCGTGATGCAGGGCGATGCCTGTATCGAATATCTCAAGGGGCGGGGCATCGATTTGCTCGTCGCATACCCGAACTATACACAGATGATCCAGGCCGCCAAGGCGCATGACATCAAGGTCCTGTGCCTCGACGAGTATCCCGCTAATTTCTATCTCTACCAGCAGCAGGCGCATCGGCAGTTCGTGAAGGCCTTTGAACTCTATCGAGGCCAGTTCCGCCGGGCCGTGCGCAAAGGCGATCAGGCGACATTGCGTTTGGTCGAGCAGGGCATGGCGAATATCTCCTCCGCCGAGATGGAGGCGTTGCGCCGCAAGTGGCTGAGTGAGCCGATCGATTACGCCTTTTATGTCACACATGCGCTCGAAACGATCGCTGTGATGGCTCTGGTGCTTGCTGTGCTCGGCGTTTGGGTCTGGTCGCTGCGCCGTGCCGTGACGGTACGTACGGCCGAGTATGCGCGCGCCGAGCGGGCTTTGCGTGAGCGCGAGTTGCAGCTGCGTTCGGTGGAAGACAACTTGCCGAACGGCATCGTCTTTCAGTACGAAGTTCGCGATGGTCGACCCAGATTCCGCTACATCAGCGCGGGCGTCGAGCGAATGCTTGGCTACAGGCCCGAGCAGTTGACCAATGATCCAGCCCTGATCTTTGCTCTGATGCCGCCCGAGGCTTTGGAGGAATACACCAAGGCCGAGGCGAAAAGCGCCGAGATGCTCAGTGATTTTTCGGGTTTGCTGCCATTCGATCTGCCGGATGGGACGCGGCGCTGGCTACTGGTCCACTCGCGCCCGCGCCGAACCGCAGAGGGTGGTGCCGTGATCTGGGACGGCGTGGCGCTCGATGTCACTGAGCAGCAACAGGCCGAAGCGTGCTTGATGGAGAGTGAGCAGCGTTTCCGCCGGCTCTTCGAGCAGAGCAAGCAGGCCATCACGCTGATCGAGGATGGGTGTTTCGTCGATGCCAATCAGGCCGCTCTCGACATGCTGCGGCTGGAGAGCCGCGAGCAGTTCCTGGGGCTTGGGCCGGCCGATATTTCCCCTGAATATCAATTCGATGGGCGTCTGAGTGCAGAGAAAGCCCAGGAGCTGCTTCAAGTGGCTCTGGAGTCAGGATCGAACCGCTTCGAATGGGAGCACGTGAGGGCCGATGGCGAGCATTTTTTCGCGGATGTGTTGCTGACACCCATGGTCTTCGGTGATCGTCAACAGTGCCATATCGTCTGGCAGGACATCACCGAGAAGAAGCATGCCGAGGCGGAAGTCGCACGCTACCAACGTGAACTCGAATCCCTGGTCGAGCAGCGTACGTCCGAGTTGCGCCACAGCAACGAACGCCTTGCGCATACGCAGTTTGCGATGGAGCGGGTGGGTATCGGCATCTCCTGGAACAACACTGACACCGGGCGTTTTCTCTATGCCAACGATGAACTCTGCCGTCAGCTCGGCCACACCTGCGAAGAACTCTTGTCACTGACGGTCAGTGACGTCAACCACGAATATCCGCCGGCGGCCGTGCGTCAGGTGGCCGACGAGCTGCGTGGGAGTTCGGGCTGTCTGCGGCTCGAGACTCGGCATTGGCGCAAGGATGGCTCCACCTACCCGGTTTCCACTACCATCTACCTGCACCAGGCGCCTGGCGAGGAATGGTTCATCGCCTTTTTCGAGGACATCACGGCTCGCAAAGCCGTGGAGGCGGAGCTGTTGCGGGCCAAGGAGCAGGCGGAGGAAGCGACGCTGGCGAAGTCGAGTTTTCTGGCCAACATGAGCCACGAGATCCGCACGCCGATGAACGCGATCATTGGCATGGCGCATCTGGCGTTGCAGACGTCGCTGGACGTGCGCCAGCGCGACTACATCGAGAAGGTGCACCGTTCGGCCGAGGCGCTGCTGGGGATTCTCAACGACATTCTGGACTTCTCCAAGATCGAGGCGGGCCGGCTCGACATCGAGCAGATCGATTTTCGGCTGGAGGACGTGATGGACAACCTGGCGAACCTGGTGGGACTGAAGGCCGAGGAGAAGGGGCTGGAGCTGATGTTCGACCTGCCGCCCGAGGTTCCGACGGCGCTGATCGGCGATGCGCTGCGCCTGGGGCAGATTCTGACCAACCTGGGCAACAACGCGGTGAAGTTCACCGAGCCGGGCGGCGAGATACTGATTGGCGTGCGGGTGGAGGCCGAGGGGGCGGATTGGGTATGCCTGGGTTTTGAGGTGCGCGACACCGGGATCGGGATGACGCCGGAGCAGTGTGGACGGCTGTTTGAATCCTTCAGTCAGGCCGACATGTCGACGACGCGCCGCTACGGGGGCACGGGTCTGGGGCTGGCGATCTGCAAGCGTCTGACGGAGCTGATGGGCGGCGAGATCGGTGTGGAGAGCGAACCGGGGGCGGGTACCTGCTTTCGGTTCAGCATCCGGCTCGGGCGCCAGCGCGCGGCGCCGGAAGGCGCGTTGCATGTGGCGCGTGAGCTGCTGCCGCTGCGCGTGCTGGTGGTCGACGACAATGCCAGTGCGCGCGCGATCCTGACGCACATGCTGCAGCGGCTTGGGTTCGGCGCCGAGGCGGTCAGCAGCGGCGCGGAGGCGATCGCGCGGCTGCGAGCCGTCGAGGCGCAGGCGCCGTTCGATCTGATGCTGCTGGACTGGAAGATGCCGGGACTCGATGGCGTGCAGACCATTCACGCCCTGCGGACCGAAGCGGCGATCAGCCAGATGCCGGCGCTGATCATGATCACGGCCTATGGACGTGAGGGGGTACGCCAGGCCAGTGCCGATCTGGGCGTGGCCGGCTTTTTGACCAAGCCGGTGGCGCCCTCGGCCCTGCTCAACACCCTCATGCACGCCATCGGCCACGAGGTCTCGGAACTGACGCGCGCGGCCAGCCGTCAGCGAAGCCTGTGCCCGTCTGCGCGGCGCCCATGTGTTACTGGTCGAGGACAACGAACTCAACCAGGAGCTGGCGCTGGAATTGCTGACCAGCAACGGCGTGAGCGTCGAGGTCGCCGCCAATGGCCAGGAGGCGCTCGACCGGCTCGCCGGTGAGTCGCACTTCGACGGCGTGCTCATGGACTGCCAGATGCCGGTGATGGACGGCTATACGGCCACGCGCGCCATCCGCCGACGCCCGGAACTGGCCGGACTGCCGGTGATCGCCATGACCGCCAACGTCATGAGCGGCGATCGCGAGAAAGCGCTTGCGGCCGGCATGAACGATTACATCGGCAAGCCGATCAATGTGCGCGATATGTTCACCACCATGGCCAAGTGGATCCGACCCGCGCATCTGAAGAGCGCGCCGGTGGCGGCCGAGACCTGGTCGGCCGACGTGGCGGACGGAGAGACCGGCATACCGCCCGAACTGCCGGGGATCGACGTCCAGACCGGCTTGGCCATCAGTCAGAATAACCCTCAGCTTTATCGCAAGCTGTTGCGCCGCTTCCGCGACAGTCAGGGTGACTTCGCCGCGAGCTTCGAGGCCGCGCGGCGCGATCCGGATCCCGAGGCGACCGTGCGCCGCGCCCACACACTCAAGGGTGTGGCCGGTAATATCGCGGCCCATGACGTCCAGGCGGCGGCTCAGGCGCTGGAGGCGGCCTGTCAGGCGGGTGAGTCCGATGAGCGCCTCGATGGACTGTTGGCCGAGACCCTGGCTTGCCTGGAACCCGTGCTGGCTGGGCTGGCACGGATCGATGGCGCCGAGTCGCTCGCGGCTGACGCGCGCCCGGTCGAGCCTGTCGGTACGGTCGGTTCCGTGGTTGATCGCGAAGCCCTGGAGCCGCTGTTGGCGCGGATGCGCGCTTTGCTGGCGGAAGACGATACCGAGTCCGTCGAGCTGCTCGATCCGCTGGAGTCGGTCTTGACCGGGACGGCCCATATGGACACCCTGGCGCGTCTCCGAGGCGTGATCGAGGACTATGCCTTCGAGGATGCCTTGGCGGTCCTGGTGGAACTGCAAGCGGCGCTCGACGCTTCGAACGCTTGAGGACGTCGGCTGGGAGTGGGACTTGCGCCCGTTCGTCCCCATCTGGATGACCCCTAGCCAAACAGCCACAGATGGTCCAATTCAATGGAACAACACGTCCTCCCGACCGAACTCAATCTGCATCAGCAATCGCGCGTGCTGGAAATCGTCTTCGACGATGGCGCGCGCTTCCGGTTGCCGTGCGAGTATCTGCGCGTCTACTCACCCTCGGCCGAAGTCCGTGGCCATTCGCCGGCGACGGCCAAGCTCCAGGTCGGCAAGGAAGCGGTCAATATCCGCGATCTGGAGCCGATCGGACGCTATGCGGTGAAGATCCACTTCGACGATGGGCACAATTCGGGGCTGTACGACTGGGCCTATCTCTACAAGCTCGGTCGCGCCTGGCAGCCGTTCTGGTACGACTATCTGCGTCAGCTCAAGGACGCCGGGCACTCGCGGCACGGGCCGGACCCGTTCGAGGCGCTTCAGGCGCGGGGGGAGGCGCCCTCGACGTTGCCGCCGAGAGCGTGAAGAGCGCTGGGAGACTCAGCGTTTTGCGCGGCCGGCCACGCGCAGACGCAGCGCATTCAGACGGATGAAGCCGGTGGCATCCCCCTGATCATAGGCGCCGGCATCTTCCTCGAAGGTGGCGATCGAGGCATCGAACAGACTGTTGGTCTCGGACTTGCGGCCGACGACCATGACGTTGCCCTTGTAGAGTTTGAGCCGCACCTCGCCGTTGACGACCTTCTGCGTCTCGTCGATGGCCGCCTGCATCATCTTGCGCTCGGGCGTGAACCAATAGCCGTTGTAGACCAGGCTCGCATAGCGCGGCATCAGTTCGTCCTTCAGATGCGCCGCCTCGCGGTCGAGCGTGAGCGATTCGATGGCGCGATGGGCCTTGAGCAGGATGGTGCCGCCGGGCGTCTCGTAGCAACCGCGCGACTTCATGCCGACATAGCGGTTCTCGACGATATCGGAGCGCCCGATGCCGTTGGCCCCGCCGATGCGGTTGAGTTCGGCCAGCAGTTCAGCCGGACTCAGACGCCGGCCGTCGATGGCCACCGGATCGCCCTGCTCGAAGCTGATCTCGATCGTGGTCGGCTGGTCGGGCGCCTGCTCGGGCGCGACACTCCAGCGCCACATGTCCGAACCCGGCTCGACCCAGGGATCTTCCAGGTCATAGCCTTCATAGGAGATGTGCAGCAGGTTGGCGTCCATCGAATAGGGCGACTTGGTGCCGTCGCGCTTCATCTCGACGGCGATGCCGCGACTCTCGGCATAGGCCATGAGCTTTTCGCGCGAGAGCAGATCCCATTCGCGCCAGGGGGCTATGATCTTGATTTCGGGGTTGAGCGCATAGGCGGTCAGCTCGAAGCGCACCTGATCGTTGCCCTTGCCGGTCGCGCCATGGGCGATGGCATCGGCGCCGGTCTCGGCGGCGATCTCGATCAGACGCTTGGCGATCAGCGGACGGGCGATCGAGGTGCCGAGCAGATACTCGCCCTCGTAGATCGTGTTGGCGCGAAACATCGGGAACACGAAATCGCTGACGAACTCTTCGCGCAGATCGTCGATGTAGATCTCTTTCACGCCGGCCGCCTGGGCCTTGGTGCGCGCCGGCTCCAGCTCCTCGCCCTGGCCGATGTCGGCGGTGAAGGTCACGACCTCACAGCCGTATTGCTCTTGCAGCCATTTCAGGATGACCGAGGTATCCAGTCCGCCGGAATAGGCCAGGACCACTTTCTTGATTGCGCCTTGCGCCATCGTCTCGCTCCAGATCTAGGGTAAAACGGCCCGTGCGGGCAAAGTCGATAGTATAGATCGGGAGCGCTTCGGAATGGGCGGCCGACTGAAGGGGGCGTCCGATTTAACCGCATCTTCACCAAGCCTCAACGGCCCGGTCATCAATCTTGGCGACCATAGCGCCCTGTCGTTTCACCAGAGGCGGATCAGGCGATGCCGGACGTCAAGCGCATGCATCCACTGAAATATCGCAGCATCTTCATCTCGGACGTGCATCTGGGCTTTCGCGGCTGTCAGGCGCGGTTTCTGCTCGATTTTCTGCAATCGACCCACTGCCGGCAGCTCTATCTGGTCGGGGACATCATCGACCTGTGGGCCATGAAGGGCGGCTTCCACTGGCCGGACGCGCACAATCAGGTGGTGCGCGCGGTGCTGGAGAAGGCGCGCACCGGCACCGAGGTCATCTATATCCCCGGCAACCACGACGCGCTCTTCCGCGATCATCTCGATACGCGCTTCGGCGATGTGCGGGTGTGCGACGAGGTGGTGCACACGACGGCCGACGGGCGGCGTTTCCTGGTGCTGCACGGCGACAAGTTCGACGGCGTTGTCCAGCACAGTCTCTGGCTCGCGCGGCTCGGCTCGCACGCCTACGACCAGTTGCTGGCGCTCAACGGTCTCATCAGCCGGGTGCGTCGGCTGTTCGGACTCAAATACTGGTCGCTGGCCGGCTATCTCAAGCAGCGGGTCAAGGATGCGGTCAGCTATATCGGCAACTACGAGCATGCCGTGGCCACCGAAGCCCGGCAGCGCGATCTGGACGGCATGATCTGCGGCCATATCCATCACGCCGAGATGCGCCGGATCGGGGATGTGACCTACTGCAACTGCGGCGACTGGGTCGAGAGCTGCACCGCGCTGGTCGAGCATCACGACGGGCGGCTGGAGCTGCTGCGCTGGACAGACGCCTATCCCGAATCGCTGTCGGCACCGATGCCGGAACCGGCGATCGCGCTGGCGCGCGCCGGTTAGCACAGCACCCGCGCGACAGTGGGCGGGGCCTGCCTTGTGGCGTCTCAGAGACGATCCAGCAGACGCGCCAGGTCAATGCGCACCCGCACCTCATCCGGATCCATGTGGCGCTTGATGGCGAGTCCGGGCGACTGGGTGTCGCGGACCTGAGGCGGACTCAGGGGCACGCCGATCGGATCGGCGATGGCCACCGTCAGCGGACAATTGACACGCGCACCGCGCCGGACGACGACCGCCGTCTCTCCGCTCTGGAGTCTCACATAGCTTCCAGGCGGGTACATGCCCATTTGTTTGGCGAAGATGGCGCCGAGTTCACCGGAGTGATCGCGCATCTCCAGATAGAGATTGCGGACCGCCACATTGGGAGCCAGTCCGCGCCGGCTCCGGCGCGGACTGATGCGCGCCACGAACAGGTCGCTCATGCGCAGCAAATTCTGTAGCGCGTCGCGCACGGGCTTGCGATGCGGATAACCGCCGCCATCCGGCGTCTCGTGATGATCCGCGACCAGCGACAGCCAGGTCTCGTCGGTGACGCCCAGCCGACGCAGCAGGTTGGCGCCTTCGGTCGGGTGCTGCTGGATGGCGAGACGCTGCTCGAAGTCCAGGGGTTGAGTCTGGGACGCGAGCCGGTCTTGCAGCGCACGCATGCCGATGTTCATCGTCAGGGCGGCATGGCTCAGCGCCTCGAGGCGTTCGCCCTGGATGTTGGCCAGTGGCCCCGTCAGCTGACAGGTGACGGCCGACAGCAGGGCATGGGTGGCGCTGTAGCCATGGCGCAGGTCATGGAGCATCTGCACCAGGACGAACAGACTGTCGTCGGGGCGTTCTTGAAGTGCCAGGGTCAGTCCGTCGGCGATGCGGACCAGATGTGTCTGGAAGTCCAGACCATTGGGGGAATCGATCCCCAGTTTCTGGAGCCGCCGATGCAGCGCCGGCCACAGTTCCGCCGGTTCGGACCTGGGCTGTGCCTGGTTGCGTTGACTGTCTGTCGTGGACATGATGCAGCCGGCCGCTGAGTGCTTGATCTAGAGACGCTGTTGGTTGCGGGCGAAGGCGACGAGCAGATCGAAGGCCAGTCCCGGATGCGCCCCGATGCTGGCCGGATCGAATCCATGCTCGAAAAAGGGGGCAAAGTTCGGGTGGCGGCGGATCTCCGCCTCGCTCACCTGCCGAAACCCCATGCTCCATTGCTCGAAGCTGCGCGCCTGGATCTCGCTGCGCTCCAGTTCGATCAGGCCGAAATGACGGGCATCGCGCTCAACACGGGCATAGGTCTCCTCGACCGGCCCGGCCTCACCCTCCAGAACCTGCAGAAAACAGCCCTCGGCATAGAGCAGCATGCCCGTGATGCCCAAGCGGGCATTGTGGCGTGCGGAGCTTTCGAGGATCGACTTGAGTTCGTCGGGCTCAAACTCGTGACGGGCTGTGCTGATATAGATGACATGGATCAGGGACACTGTCGTTCTCCATGGCCTGACAGGCCGTTGGGCGCCAGATTGATGCGTAAAGGGAGGCGCCTGCTCGAATACATTGTCCACGACATTCATGGTCTGGTCGATCGGTCGATCCCAACTGTAGGCCGGCGAGTTCGAGCAGACAAAAGAATGGGGCCGAATGGCCCCGAAATCACAACAACAGTCAAAGCATGCTGGGCGTGTCCCGGTTGCGGGACGGTGGCCGGACGGTGCCGGCCACCCGTGCGCGGTTTCAGAGAATGTAGCCGCGTTCGTCGTGTTGCGAGAGATCCAGGCCCATGGTCTCCTGTTCCTCGGTGACGCGCAGTCCGATGGTGGACTTGACCACCAGCAGGATCAGCAGACTGAGAACCCCACCATAGATCAGTGTGGCCAGGACCGAGACGACCTGGATGATCACCTGCGCGCCCATGGTCTCGATGCCGTCGGCCAGCCCGGCGCCGCCCAGGATGGGGGCGGCGAAGACACCGGTCAGGATGGCGCCGACGATACCGGCCACGCCATGCACGCCCCAGACGTCGAGCGAGTCGTCATAGCCGAATTTGCGCTTGAGTTTGGTCGAGGCGATGAAGGCGAAGAAGGCGCCGGCGAAACCGATGACGATGGCGCCCATGGGACCGGCCGTGCCCGAGGCCGGGGTGATGGCGACCAGACCGGCGACCGCGCCGGTGGCGATACCCAGCACCGAGGGTTTGCCGTGATTGATCCACTCGGCGAACATCCAGGTCAGGGCGGCGCTGGCCGTGGCCAGCTGGGTGACCGTCATCGCCATGCCGGCGGTGCCGTCGGCCGCCAGCTCCGAGCCGGCGTTGAAGCCGAACCAGCCGACCCAGAGCATGGAGGCGCCCATCACCGTCAGGCCCAGGTTGTGCGGCGGCATGGCGGTTCCGGGATAGCCCTTGCGCGGACCGAGCACGATCGCGGCCATGAGTGCGGCGATACCGGCGTTGATGTGCACCACGGTGCCGCCGGCGAAGTCGAGCGCCGCGCCGCCTTCCTCGGTCAGCCCCAGGATGGCGCCGAGATTGGCGATCCAGCCGCCGCCCCAGACCCAGTGCCAGATCGGCACATAGACCAGGGTCAGCCACAGCGCCATGAACACCAGCATGGCCGAGAACTTCATGCGCTCGGCAAAGGCGCCGACGATGAGCGCCGGGGTGATGATGGCGAAGGTCATCTGGAAGGTCATGTAGACCGACTCGGGGATGGTGCCCGCAACCGAGTCCACCGTCAGTCCGGAGAGGAAGAGCTTCTCGAAGCCGCCGATGAGGCTCTGCATCGAGCCGCCGTCGGTGTAGGCGAGACTGTAGCCGTAGATGGCCCACAGCAGACTCATCATGGCGGTGATGGCGAAGCACTGCATGAGTACCGAGAGCACGTTCTTGGCGCGCACCAGACCGGCGTAGAACAGCGAGAGCCCAGGGATGGTCATGAACAGGACCAGCGCCGTGGCCGTCAGCATCCAGGCGGTGTCGCCGGTGTCGATCGTCGCCTCTTCCTGGGCGAGCGCCAGGAGCGGTGTGAGGGTCAGTCCGGCCGCCAGCAGCGGTCGGAGCAGTCGTGGCATCGGGGTCGAATGCATCTTAGGGATCTCCTGGGACATGGATCAGAGTGCGTCCGCGCCGGTTTCGCCGGTGCGGATACGGATGACCTGATCGAGTTCGAAGACGAAGATCTTGCCGTCGCCGATCTTGCCGGTGCGGGCGGCGTTGCTGATGGCCTCGATGACCTGGTCGACCATGGCGTCGTCGACGGCGATCTCGACCTTGATCTTCGGCAGGAAGTCCACGACGTATTCGGCGCCGCGGTAAAGTTCCGTGTGGCCCTTCTGTCGGCCGAAGCCCTTGACCTCGACGACCGTGATGCCCGAGACGCCGATGTCGCCGAGCGCCTCGCGCACGTCGTCGAGCTTGAAGGGTTTGATGACGGCTGAAACCAGTTTCATGGTGAGTGAGCTCCGAGTGCGGCCAGGGTCAGAGCCCTGGGCGATGGGGTTCGAGTCAAACGCGGTGTCGCGCTCAGAATTCCTTCAGCCAGCCGACCCAGACCTTGGCATCCTCGTCATAGACGTCACTGTCGCGTTCGATCTGGTCGTAGTTCAGACTGAAGGTGCCAAACTCCCCAGCCGAGCGGCTGATGGAAACTCCACCATGCGCATAGTCGCGAGCCTCGTGCTTGACGCCGTTGTATCGGAAATCGTAATAGCCACCGCGCAGGCTCAGGCCCAGGTCGAAGGGCAACTCGAAGTCAAGACTGGCGTGGTAGTAGAGATCGCCTTCGATATAGTTGGCTTCATTGTTCATGACCCCCTTGGCATCGTCGGCCTGACCGTGGAACGTGTAGGCGACGCCGGCAGTGAGCCACTTGTAGGTTGCGCTCGCACCAATCTCGGCGAAATCCGCGTCCTCGCCATCCGGATAGGCGTAATAAGTGAGTGCGAGGTTGTAACTGAGATCATCGTTGATGGAACCGTCGAATCCAAGATAGAGGTCGAGTTCGTAATTCGGTTCATCGCCGCCGAAGTCGACGTTCGAAACCCAGGTGCCGGCTGAGAAACCGCTCTCGTGCGCATAATCCAGACCACCCTGGATGGCTGGCTGATCACCGGTCTGGGTCTGGCCGCGCCAGATGTAGTTGCTCACCGCACCGATGTTGGCGCTGACCGAGTGCGGCCCTTCGGCGAGCGCGGTCTGTGAAGCGCTCGCGCCCATGACCAGGAGGCCGGCTGCGGCGAGTGCGCTGATGCTCTGTGTCTTCATGGATGGTTCCTCGTGCTGGGTTGTTGACTGATGGAGTCGATCGGGGACGTCGACGGCTCGGCTGGAAGGGCGGCGTGAGCCTGTCGGTCCTGGATGCGTGTCGGCAGCAATGCAGAGAGCGTGCCATCGAGCATTCTGGCGAGAATTCGGTAGCCGGATGGGACGGCTCGGCACGGATATCCCCAAGAACTCAAAAGGTTTGGGGGCGGTGCGGAGTTGCGCCCACACTTAAAGTGCTTTGCCTGTGCGCGGATGTGCTTCGGCCTCATGTGCGAACGCTACCACATATGGAAATGAGGCGCTCCGATTCGGCCAAGATGGATGGATGCACGTTCGTGGAGCGAGCGCGAATAGAAGACGGTTCGCGAACACGACCCTATAATGCCTACTCAAAGTCTCTTCCGATCCGAGCTTCATTCCAACCCAATGCAAGGTCTTTAAACGATGTTGGATCCAAAACACTTCGACGATCTGTTCCAGCGCCTGTCGACGGCCATGCCGAAGGGCTTGCAGGTCTTACAGGACGACGTCAACCGTAATCTGCGTGCCTCGCTGGAGGCCGGGCTGTCGCGGCTCGATCTGGTCACGCGCGAAGAGTTCGACGTGCAGTCGGCAGTGCTGGCGCGCACCCGTGAGAAGCTGGCCGCGCTGGAGTCGCAGGTCGCCGCCCTGGAGCAGTCGCTCGCCGCCCCAGGACGCCGTTCGGACTGAGCCCGGGAGGGACGGGAGTTGGCCCTCTGCATCCTGCACAGTCGCGGGCGACTCGGAATCGAGGCGCCGCCGGTCACGGTCGAGGTCCAGCTCTCGGGCGGACTGCCGGCAATGTCCATCGTGGGTCTGCCCGAGATGGCGGTGCGCGAGAGCAAGGATCGGGTGCATGGCGCGCTCGTCAACAACAGCTTTCAGTTTCCCAACGGGCGGGTCACGATCAATCTCGCGCCGGCTGATCTGCCCAAGGAGGGCGGGCGTTTCGATTTGCCGATTGCGCTCGGAACCCTGGGGGCCACGGGGCAGCTCAGGACCGAGCGGCTCGAACACTATGAATGTATCGGCGAGCTGGCCCTGTCCGGCGAGTTGCGCCCGATCCAGGGCGTGCTGCCGATCGCCCTGGCCGCGCGCGCGGCTGGACGAGCGCTGATCCTGCCGCAGGCCAACGCGGCTGAGGCCGCCATCGTCGAGGGGCTGGAGGTGCGCCCGGCCGCGCATCTGCGCGAGGTGTGCGCACACCTCGATGGCGTCGAACCCCTGCCGATCCAGCGCAGTGACGATCGTTTCCAGATCCGGCCCGACTATCCGGATCTGGTTGATGTACGCGGTCAGGAGCACGGCAAACGCGGACTGGAGATCGCCGCCAGCGGTGGGCATTCGATCCTGATGTCCGGTCCGCCCGGAACCGGCAAGTCGATGCTGGCCATGCGCCTGCCCGGACTGCTACCGCCGTTGAGCGAGTCCGAGGCGCTGGAGGCGGCCGCGATTCGCTCGGTCGGCGGGCGCGACCCCTTCGATCCGGCGCGCTGGCTGGAACGTCCCTTTCGCTCGCCGCATCACACCGCTTCGGCCGTCGCCTTGGTCGGCGGCGGCACCCAGCCGCGACCGGGCGAGATCTCCCTGGCCCATCATGGCGTGCTCTTTCTCGACGAACTGCCCGAATTCGATCGGCGGGTCTTGGAAGTGCTGCGCGAACCGCTGGAGTCGGGCTGGATCGACATCTCGCGCGCGGCGCGTCAGGTCCGCTTTCCGGCCCAGTTCCAGATGGTCGCGGCCATGAATCCCTGTCCCTGTGGCTATCTGGGCGACAGCACCGGGCGTTGCCGCTGTAGCCCCGAGCAGGTGGCACGGTATCGCCGGCGCCTGTCCGGTCCGCTGCTCGACCGCATCGACCTGCATGTCGAGGTCTTGCGTCTGGAGGTGGGCCAGCTCACCGGGCCGATGTCGCGCCTGAACGAGACCACGGCCCAGGTGCGTGCTCGCGTGAGCGCGGCGCGCGAACGCCAACTCGCGCGCGCCGGCAAAGCCAACGCGGCCCTGACCCCAGCCGAGATCGATCGCGACTGCGCACTCGACGCCGCCGGTCAACGGCTGGTGGAACAGGCTCTGACGCGGCTCGCGCTCTCGGCGCGCGCCTACCATCGCATCCTCAAGGTCGCGCGCACCATCGCCGACCTAGCCGGCGCTGAGCGCATCGATACGACCCATCTGAGCGAGGCCATCGGCTATCGTCGGCTCGACCGGGGCTTCGCGGCCCCGACACGCTGACCCAGGCCCGTTTTCCGAATGCGGCTTGCGGCTTATCATGTGAACACGCACGACCACGGCATGTTGTGCACGCGACCGTCGAGTCGATCACTGATCGTCATCCGTACCACCAGAGGGCGCCATGGACCGTCAACAAGCCGCGAATTTCATGCTCGACTGTCTGCGCAAGATGACGCAGAAGAATGGATCGGATCTCTTCATCTCTGCCGGATTCCCGCCGGCCTGCAAGATCCATGGACGCATGACGCCGATGAGCACTCAGGCGCTGTCCGGTGAGCAGACCAATATCCTGGTGCGTTCGATCATGAACGACCGTCAGGTGCGCGACTTCGACGCGCACAAGGAATGCAACTTTGCCATCAGTCCCAAGGGTATCGGGCGTTTTCGCGTCAATGCCTTCGTGCAGCAGGGACTGTCGGGTGCGGTGCTGCGCACCATCAACGCCGGTATCCCGACCCTCGACGAGCTGAAGCTGCCGCCGGTGCTCAAGGAGGTGGTGATGAACAAGCGCGGTCTGGTGCTCATGGTCGGCGGCACCGGCTCGGGCAAGTCGACCTCGCTCGCCGCCATGCTCGGGCACCGCAACGCCAACAGCTACGGCCACATCATCACCATCGAGGATCCGGTCGAATACGTGCACCCGCACGTCAACTGCCTGATCACGCAGCGCGAGGTCGGCGTCGATACCGAGAGCTGGGATGCCGCGCTCGTCAACACCCTGCGTCAGGCGCCGGACGTGATCCTGATCGGCGAGATCCGCACCCGCGAGACCATGGAGCATGCGATCAACTTCGCCGAGACCGGCCATCTGTGTCTCTCGACCCTGCACGCCAACAGTGCCAATCAGGCACTCGACCGCATCATCAACCTCTTCCCCGAGGAGCGGCGCAGTCAGCTGCTGATGGATCTCTCGCTCAATCTCAACGCCATCATCTCGCAGCGTCTGCTGCCCTGCACCGATGGTGGGCGGGTCGCGGCCGTCGAGATCATGCTCAACTCGCCGCTGATCCAGGATCTGATCTTCAAGGGCGACGTCGGCGGCATCAAGGCGGTCATGAAGAAGTCGCGCGAACTCGGGATGCAGACCTTTGACATGGCGCTGTTCGATCTCTACGAAGCCGGCAAGATCAGCTACGAGGACGCCCTGCGCAATGCCGACTCCATGAACGGTCTGCGGTTGGCCATCAAGCTCGAGGGGCATGGGGCGCGCGAGAAGGATCACTTCGGCGACACAGGTGCGCTGTCGATCATGAGCGACGAGGACGATGAGGGTGGCGGACCGGATTCGAGCCTCTTCGGCGACGCGTCGCCCGTCTCGACCATTGAGGATCCGCCCTTCGATCCGGCACGCTTCAAGTCGGGTCGATAACGGCGTGCGCCGCGACGACAGCCATTCCAGGAGCCGCTCATGGACATCAAGCCCTATCTCGAACTCATGGTCAAGCACAAGGCTTCGGACTTGTTCTTCGCCGCCGGCACCCAGGTCAAGATCAAGATCGAAGGCGTCATCCGCTCGGTCGGCGAGACGGTGCTGACGGCGGCGGCTTGTCGGGCGGCGGTCGAAGGCATCATGACCCCCGAGCAGATCGAGGAGCTGGAGCGCGAGCGCGAACTGGATTTCGCCATCGCGCTGGAGGGCAAGGCGCGTTTTCGCGTCAACGCCTATTTCCAGCGCGGGCAGCCGGCGATGGTGCTGCGTTACATCCGTGCCAATGTGCCGACGCTCGACGAGCTGAATGTGCCGTCGGTCCTCTCGCAGCTCATCATGCACAAGCGCGGGATCATCCTCATGGTCGGGGCCACCGGCTCGGGCAAGTCGACCACGCTCGCGGCCATGATCGACCACCGCAATCGCAACTCCACCGGACACATCGTCACCATCGAGGATCCGATCGAGTTCACCCACAAACACCAGCAGTGCATCATCAGCCAGCGTGAGATCGGCATCGACACCAAGAGCTATGCCAACGCGCTCAAGAGCGTGCTGCGCGAGGCGCCCGACGTGGTGCTGATCGGCGAGATCCGCAACCGCGAGACCATGGAGGCGGCGATCGAACTGGCCGGGACCGGGCATCTGGCGATCTCGACCCTGCATGCCAACAATGCGTATCAAGCGATGGAGCGCATCGTCAACATGTTCCCGCAGGAGATGCACAAGACGCTGTTCATGGATCTGTCGGCCTACATGCGCGCCATCCTGTCGCAGCGTCTGGTGCGCACCAAGGACGGTGCGCGCTGCGCGGCGATCGAGATCCTGGTCAACACGCCGCACATCGCCGATCTGATCCGCGACGGACGGGTCGACGCCATCAACGAAGCGATGCAGGAGAGCAGCGCCGGGGGGATGTGTACCTTCGACGATGCACTGCTGGCGCTCTACAACGCCGGCACCATCACGATGGAGGAGGCGCTGGCCAACGCCGACTCGGCGGCCAATCTGGAGGCCAGGATCCATTTTGGCTGAGACCAGGGTGACTGTTGCGGCATGTGTCGCCAGCGTTCTTGATACTACAATATTCAGCCACAGTTCGGCGAAAACCGGGGCCATCCGGCCCGTTCACTATCACAGGCTCCGGAGGCACTCATGTCTTTCGATATACCCAGACCACTCTACCGCTTCGCCCTGGTGATCGGCCTGCTGGCCATACTCTATCTGGCCCTGACGCCCGCCGAATCCGTGCCTGGGCTCGGCTTTGACAAAGCCAATCATCTGCTGGCCTTTCTGGTGCTGGCCTGGCTGGCCGACGGCGGCTGGCCGGGACGCGAGCGGGCCTGGAAGCGCTGGGGGTGGTTGCTGTGCTATGGCGCGTTCATCGAGTCGATGCAATACGAACTGCCGTATCGCGACGCCTCCTGGTTCGATCTGCTGGCCAACCTGCTGGGGCTGGCGCTCTACTCGGGACTCAAGTGGCGCTTTCCCCAGTGGGGGATCTTTCCGCGCCTCCCACCGCAACCGCTTCCTCAAACCACTGGAGACGCGTGACGCCATGCCGGATTCACCCTTCGCGCTCGACGACGACTCGGCCTACCAACGCTGGCGCGAGCGCAAGCTCGAACAGTCGCCGACCGATCTCGGGGCGCTGATCGTCGAGGTCCGCGACCCACGCCGGCTCACCGACGCCGAGCGCACGGCCATCCTGGATCGCTGCCGCCGTGCCAACATGGCCATCTATGTCGGCGCCACGGGCGACGACCCCGACAAGGAGATCCCGCGCGCACTCGGCGCCGGCCTGGGTCTGCACCGGCTCGACCACAACCCAGGGGCCGACGAGGACGCCATCACGTCGCTGACGGTGCAGACCGACGCGCGTCATCGCGACTACATACCCTATTCGAACCGTCCCATTTCCTGGCATACGGACGGCTATTACAACAGCCCCGAACACCAGATACACGGCCTGCTGCTGCACTGCGTCCACCCGGCCGAGGAGGGCGGAGCGAACGATCTGCTCGACCACGAGATCGCCTACATCCTGCTGCGCGACCTCAATCCCGAGTTCATCCGCGCCCTGATGCACCCGGAGTGCATGACCATCCCGGCCAACCATGTCGACGGCGAGGAAGTCCGACCCGACCAGCCCGGCCCGGTGTTCTCGGTGCGGCCCGACGGGCGGCTGCACATGCGCTATACCAATCGCGCTCGCAACATCCGCTGGCGCGACGATCCCGTCACCCGTGAAGCCGTCGCGACGCTCAAATCTCTGCTCGAAGGCGGCACACCCTGGAGTGTCAGCGGTCGACTGAAATCCGGCTGGGGACTGGTCAGCAACAACGTCCTGCATACCCGCAGCGGCTTCGCAGACGGCCCGGTGCCTCGCCTGCTCTATCGGGCGCGCTATTACGACCGTCTCCAGGAGACCTGAAACACTGGGAGCGCGGCTCACTTCATGCTCGTGCTCGCCACTCCGGCGGGTGCGCGACACCAGCATGGCCAGTGCGCGGTGGTGATGCTTGAATGGCACGTTCAGCCATCGGCTGTGTGCATTGGGCCGTGCTCCATGCGCAGGTGTTGCAGCCGCTGGCGGGCGGTCGCGAAATCAAGGGCTTTGATCGACTCGGCGATGGGGGCGTAGTCGCATTGCCGAGGGGTGTCGGCGAGCGCTTGCATGATCTCGCGGCTCAGATGCCGTGCGCGGCTATTTTGGGCCGTCAGCAGTGCCTCGAGTTCGTCCAGCCGCTCCAGGAGCTGAAATGCATCGCGGGGCGGGGGCACGGCACGCCTGAGTTCGGCGGGGGCGTCAGCCCATGTTTCAGGCGCCGCGATCCCGTCCGTCAGCGACCCTGTGCGCGGCGTATCGAGTGCAGACAGAGGACATGTGACGGGCGTCTCGTCGTCCCTCTGGTCGGTGTCGGGCGCGAGCGGTTTCAGGCGTGCCGTGAACCAGAAGGTGCTGCCCTGACCGGCGACGCTCTCCACCCCGATCTCGCCGCCCATCAGCTCGGTCAGACGCTTGCAGATGCTCAGTCCCAGTCCGGTGCCGCCGTACTGGCGCGTGGTCGAGGCATCGGCCTGATGGAAGACGCTGAAGAGCCGCTCCAGTTGACCCGGTGTCAGACCGATGCCGGTATCCCGGACCGAAATCTTGATGAGTACGGACGTTTCGGTCTGCTCCTGACACGCGACGCGAACCCACACGCCGCCGGCGTGGGTGAACTTGAGCGCGTTACCGACCAGATT
>ERZ1673962.621-NODE-621-length-22576-cov-9.041739_pt1 | contig 22576 bp, 20 predicted proteins | sample MGYA00580188_ERZ1673962 | MGnify/ENA primary metagenome ERZ1673962 (study PRJEB41334, sample SAMN05608104) | rock metagenome | biome: terrestrial subsurface; feature: shale formation; material: shale | place: USA: Pennsylvania ... | reverse complement strand
GTGATCCGGTCGGTCTGGTTACCTGGCTCGCCAAGCGCCTGAACGACTACGGCCTTGCCTTTGTTCATTTGATGCGCAGCGACTTTTTCGGGGAGCAGCAAGCGGACGTCATTACTCCGGTCCGCGAGCACTTCAAGGGCAAGTTGATCCTCAATATGAGCTACACCGGTGAAGAAGCAGAACAAGCTATCGAATCCGGATTGGCCGACGCAGTCGCCTTTGGCGTGCCCTTCATTGCCAACCCGGACCTTCCGAAGCGCCTGAAGCTTGGGGCCGACCTTAATGAAGCAGACCCCTCGACTTTTTACACCCAGGGGGCGGAGGGGTATATCGACTACCCTTACCTCGAAGAATTAGCCGAAGCATAGTATTGAGTCGGAGCATAGTATCGAAAGGGGGCTTTTAGCCCCTTTTTTCGTTGCGGAGAAAACATGACCTTTGAAAGCGCGATTTCCTTTCTTGCCGCCGTTTTTATTTTCGGCATTACTCCCGGCCCTGGTGTATTTGCGATTCTCGCACGGGCTTTGGTCAACGGTGCGGGGTCCTGTTTTACGCTCGCACTCGGCATGACAGTCAGCGACATTGTCTACCTGGTGGCAGCCTGCTTTGGCCTGGCGGCGATTGCAACCCATTGGGGTGAAGCCTTTACGGTGGTCCGAATCGTGGGCGCCGCTTACCTGATCTACCTGGGCTGGAAAATGTGGAATGCCCCTCTCGACCTGGAGGCGGTTGACAAAAAAGGCAGCCGGTCCGGGTTGGTTCTCGGCTTCATGCAGGGTTTTCTGATTTCAGCCTCTAACCCAAAGGTGATTTTGTTCTATATAGCTTTCCTGCCGACTTTTATGGACCTTTCAGTGTTGGATGGCGGCGACATCCTGCTCGCCTCAGCGTTGACACTGGTGGGCCTGATGCTCGGCCTGATGATGATTGCGATCTTTGCCGCGAAGGCACGAAGTTTCTTCCAGTCTGAGGCCGCAGTTAAGAAGCTGAACCGAAGTGCGGGATCAATCATGGTTGCGGCCGGCGCTTACCTGGCCAGCCGGCATTAAAAAAGGGAAGCGGCGCTTCCCTTTTTTCAACTAAACCAGGCCCTGTTCCTCAAGACTCGCCACCCGTTGCCTTCAGCATTCGCCGGTGCGCTTCCGACGACCAAACCCCACTGAATTCCTCAATCACCCCAAGCTGGGCCGCCGCATAGGACAACCTGGCGGAAAGCCGGTCCTGCTGAGCGGAAATGAAGGTTCGGTTGGCGTCCAGTAAATCCAGATAGCCGATGGCACCCTCACGATGCATAGTTCTGGCGATGGTGAACGATTCGTTGGCTGCCTCAAACGCCCTGACCGTTGCCTGATCAGCCTCCAAGGCCCTCCCGTAAGCAAAGATCGCAACCCGCGCACTGGCGACCGCATCAATGATGGTTTGGCGGTAACGGATGTAACTTTCTTCCGAGACTGCATTCTGGCTTTCGACCCGTTGCAGTATCACCGGATAACTCAACAGCGACCAGGAAATACGAGGCGCGATGCTGCCGGTACCTTCAAAGCCATCGGAGACTTCCGCCACATTGGTCAGCCCCAGAAATCCCTCCACCGAGAACTGGGGATAGAGTTCTGCCCGAAGCGCGTTGCCAACCGCCACATCCCGGGCCAGTGCTGCGAGCGCACCGCCGATATCCGCACGCAACTGCATGGCTTCGTTCGCCCGCCCGGCCGCCGGCACGCCAAAGGAGGCGGCCAGTGCACCTGAGGCAGGCTTCAGGACCAGCGATTCGGGATCTTCATTGACGAGCACGGACAGCACCGCTTGGGCCCGATAGAGCTGGGCTCGCGCGTCAGGAAGCTTGGCACGCTGCTGTTCCAGCAGCGTGTCTGCGCGGGCGAGATCAAGATTCGGCGAAATGCCTTCCTCCACGCGCAGGGCCATGACTTCCCGAGTGTCTTCCAATGCCCGGATGTCCGCCTTGATCAACTGGACCCTCTGGCGAGCGGCTTCCCACTCCAGATAGGCTCGGACAACGCCAACGGTGACTTCTTTCAACACCGCTCGTTGGTTGTTCAGAGCAACCTCAAGATTGGCTTCACCGGCATCAATCAGCGCTCTCAGCCGGCCAAACAAGTCCACTTCCCAGGTGGCCGCCAAACCGACGGCAGAGGATTCCTGAACACTGTTTCGATCGATCGCCTCGTATTCGCCGGTTACTCCGCCCTGAGGGAGCAACCGTTTCTCGTCCGCACCCAGGTCCGCAAGCGCCTGACGAACCCGCTGCCGGGTTGCCAAAAGATCGAGGTTAGCGGTTTGCGCAACCTCGACCAGTTGATTGAGCTGGGAATCCTCGTAGCCCTTCCACCACTCGACTGTGGCAGCATCTGTGCTCTGAACACCGAACTCGAGGCTGTCGAGGTAACGCTCGTTCGCCTCCTGTTGGGGCTCATAATCCGGGGTGGCAGCGCAGCCAACCAGCAGCGCTGCCCCGAGCAAGACACTAACCGCCCGTTTAAGCATGGTCGTTCTCCGTGATCTGTTCAGGGATCGCCTTGGCGTTGGCTGGCGTCTTGGGTTCTGCCTTGGCACGCTGAATCACCGCGTAAAACACCGGGGTGAACAGCAAGCCGAACACGGTGACACCAATCATTCCCGAGAACACCGCTATGCCCATGGCGTGACGCATCTCCGCACCCGCTCCGGTCGCAAGCACCAGCGGTACCACACCTGCAGTGAAGGCAATCGAGGTCATCAGGATCGGCCGTAAGCGCAAACGACACGCCTCTACGATGGCCTGATAATGACTGCGTCCCTGGAGGTTGAGGTCACGGGCGAACTCGACCATCAGAATGGCGTTTTTACTCGCCAATGCCACCAGAACAATCAGACCAATCTGGGTGAACATGTTGTTATCACCATCGGTCAGCCATACTCCGGCCAAAGCCGACAGCAAGGTCATCGGCACAATCAGAATGATGGCAAACGGCAGTCGCAGACTCTCGTACTGAGCCGCCAGCACGATGAATACCAGCAAGATAACCAGCGGGAACACATAGACCATGGTGTTGCCGGCGAGTTTTTGCTGATAAGTCACCTCGGTCCACTCAAACGCCATGCCCTCTGGCAGAGTCTGTGCGAGAACCTCCTCGATAGCAGCCTGAGCCTGGTCCGAACTGAAGCCCGGGGCCGGCGACCCGCTGAGTTCAGCCGTTGGATAGCCGTTGTAACGCATCACACGATCCGGGCCGATGGTCGATTCGACATTCATCACCGCGGACAGCGGGATCATCTGGCCCTGCTGGTTGCGAACCTTCAGATTCAGAATGTGCTCCGGATCAAGGCGCTTGTCAGACTCGGCCTGGGCAATCACCTGATAGGTGCTGCCGAACATGTTCACGTCATTGACGTACACCGACCCCAGATACACCTGCAGTGTGTCGAACACGGACTCCAGCGGAATGCCCAGCAGCATCGCACGCTCCCGATCGATATCCAGGTCAAACTGGGGTACCTGAACCCGGAAGCTGGAGTAAAGACCCGTCAATGCCGGATGCTTGCGAGCTTCGTTGATGGTGGTTTGCAGGGTATCGAACAAGGCTTCAAAGCCTTTGCTGCTTCGATCTTCGATCTGCAGTTTGAAGCCACCCGTGGTGCCCAGGCCCAGGATCGGTGGTGCTGGGAACACCGCCACAAACCCTTCGTCAATGCCTGAAAACGCGCCGTTCAACTTGCCTGCAATCGCCCCCGCACTGAGCTCCGGAGACGTGCGTTCGGTAAAATCGGTCAACGGCAGGAACACGATGCCGCTGTTCGGGCTGTTGGTGAAACCGTTCACCGAAAGGCCCGGGAACGCAATGGTGTTTGCCACACCCTCGGTCTCCAGCGCGATTTGCTGCATTTCGTTGACCACGTCCACGGTCCGGTCAAGGCTCGCGGCGTCCGGCAGCTGGGCAACTGCCACCAGGTATTGTTTGTCCTGCTGCGGAATGAAACCACCCGGTACCGCGTTGAACAGGCCTCCGGCGAAAACGGTCAATCCCACATACACCACGCCAACGATGGCGCTGTAGCGGATCAGCTTCTTGACCAGAACTTCGTAGGCATTACCTGTGCGATCAAAGAACCGGTTGAACGGCTGGAACACAAAGCGACCAAACACCTTTTCCAGGCCGCGGGAAAGCCGGTCGGGCTTCTCGTCGTGGCCCTTGAGAAGCAACGCGGACAGCGCCGGCGACAGGGTCAGCGAGTTCAAGGCGGAGATCACGGTTGAAATCGTGATGGTCAAGGCGAACTGCTTGTAAAACTGACCGGACAGGCCCGAGATGAAGGCCGTCGGAATAAAGACCGCACACAACACCAGAGCAATGGCAATGATCGGCCCGGTGACCTCATTCATGGCGACTTTGGTTGCTTCACGCGGCGAGAGCCCCCGATGAATGTTCCGCTCCACGTTTTCGACCACCACGATGGCGTCGTCAACCACGATACCGATCGCTAGCACCATTCCGAACAGTGACAGCGTGTTGATGGAAACACCCAACCACTGCATCACGGCGAAGGTGCCCACCAGCGATACAGGCACCGCAACGAGCGGAATGATGGACGCCCTCCATGTTTGCAGGAACAGCACCACCACCAGCACAACCAGTAGAATCGCTTCCAGCAAGGTGGTGATGACCGCGTCAATGGAACCACGAACGAATACGGTGGGGTCGTAGGCAATTTCGTACTCGACGCCCTGCGGGAAATCCTGGGACAACCGCGCCATGGTTGAACGAACATCGTCGGAAAGCTGGATCGCGTTAGCGCCCGGGCGCTGGAAAATCGGCATGGCAACCGCCGGCTTTCCATCGAGACCCGCTTCAAGGGCGTAGGTGTTCTGGCCCAGCTCGACTCTCGCGACGTCAGAGAGCCGCGTGATGGCACCGTTATCACCAATTTTCAGAACGATGTCCCGGAACTCATCCAACGAGGTCAGGCGCCCGCGGACGTTCAATATCAACTGAAACTGGTTGTCGTTCGGTGCCGGCTGTGCGCCAAGGGTCCCGGCCGCAATCTGGCGGTTCTGGGCACGCACGGCATTTACCACATCCGAGGCGTTGAGATTCCGGGCGGCCAGTTCATCCGGCTGCAGCCAGAGACGAACCGCAAATTCACCGCCACCGAACAACTGAACGTCACCAACGCCGCCAAGGCGGGAGATCTCATCTTTCAGATTCAGCTCGGCGTAGTTGGCCAGATAGGTAATGTCCCGGCTCTTATCCGGAGAGTGAACGTGAACAACCATGCTCAGGTTCGGGGATGATTTCTCAGTCACCACGCCCAGGCGCTGCACCTCTTCCGGCAAACGCGGCAGCGCAATATCAACCCGGTTCTGGACCTGGACCTGCGCTTTGTCGAGATCAGTGCCCAGCGCAAACGTAACTGTGAGGGTCATGCGGCCATCGGCCGTTGCCTGAGACGACATATACAGCATGTTCTCCACGCCGTTGATCTCATCCTCAATCGGCGACGCGACCGTTTCTGCAATCACCTTCGGGTTTGCGCCCGGGTAGTTGGCGGTGACCACCACCGTGGGCGGCACCACTTCGGGATACTCACTGATCGGCAACTGGAACAGAGAGATGCTCCCCCCGATCAGAATGATCAGGGACAGCATGGAGGCGAATATGGGCCGGTCTATAAAAAAATGGGGAAATTTCATCACTCAGGCCTCAGAACTTTACGCCAGCGGTCTGCTGGACTTCCGGTGCGTGTTCTTCAAGCGTGAAAGCCACGTCGGACGGTGCTTCTGACAGCATGACCGGATCGATGGTCATGCCTGGACCTACCTTGGCCGTCCCGTTGGCCACCAGCACATCGCCTTCGGCAATGCCCTGCTCGACCACACGGAAGGTACCGAAACGTTCACCGACGGTTATCGGGGTGTAGTTAGTTTCGCCCTGCTCATTGACCGTTAGCACGAAGCGGCTGTCGAGATCGGTTGCGATGGCACGATCAGGTACCATGATCTTCTGCTCGGTTGCGGCCACAGCAACCTTCACCCGGGCAAAGGCACCTGGTACCAGAGCCTCTCCGGAATCGGACAATACTGCGCGCAGCCGCAGGGTGCCCGTGTTGGTATCGATGGTGTTATCAACAAAGTCGATCTCGCCCACATGGGGGAAGTCCTGCTCACCGGTCAGCTGAACGCGCACCGGCGCACCCAGAGCGCGATCACGGGCGCGGAAGAATCGATACCAGGTACCCTCATCCATGTCGAAATAGGCGTACCGGTCCTGATTCGAGGCGATGGTGGTCAACCGGCTTTGATTCGCGATCACGGTATTTCCCGCAGTAATGTTGGCCCGGGAGATAACCCCGTCGATTGGCGAACGGATCGTGGCATAGCTCAGCTGCAGTTCCGCCTTCTTGAGCTGGGCGTTGAGAGAGGAAACCTCGGCCTCGGCCTGCTGGCGCGCGGAATCTCGTAGCTCAGCCTGTTCTTCGGAGATGGCGTTGCTGCGCACAGGCGCCCTGCCCGCGCAGCTTCCGCCTTGGCCTGATAGAGGGCTGCTTCTGCCCGGGCCAACTCGGCATTCAGCTGTTCCACTCGGGCTGTCAGGTGACGATCATCCAGCAGGAACAGGATGTCGCCTTTGCTCACCTTCTGCCCCTCTACAAAGTGCACCTCATCAACCACACCGGACAGTCGGGGCCGCAGCTCGACGTTTTCTGGGGCTTCAATACGGGTGGTGTAGGTTTTCTGGGGCTGAACCCGGGCACTGGCGGCGGCAACCACCTCTACCGAAGGCGGCTCCGGCTGGCTCGCGGTGCCCTGAGCTGCGCTTTCGCAGCCGGCAAGAACAAACACGGCCGCGCTGAGCACGGCAAGAATTCGATAAGTCATGGACTCGACCCTTAATCGTTCATGATGGGGACTTCGGAGCCGGCGCGGAAAGGTTTGTCCTCGAACCCGCGCCAGAGTAGTTCGTGGCGGGAATTATCTTTGCTCGAGCAGGGTAAATATAATCACCATGCGGTATTGCACTCATCATCACCGGTGATAATGCTCAGGATTTATGCAGGAGGGGGATTTGGAGAGCCAGAACGTCCTCAGAGTCAGGGCGCTGATCGACTCTCTAGGAGAGAAAGCCCGGGAACGCAGCGAACCGCACTCTTTAGATTAAAACAGCCGTTCCCCATTCTCGACCTCAGAATCAGGGCTTACCAGCGTTACCACGCCTGTTTCGGTTTTGAACCCGGTTACGAGACACTCAGAGACGAACGGACCGATCTGCTTCGGAGGGAAGTTCGTGACAGCCAATACCTGCTTGCCCAGCAGGTCCTCCTTCGAATACAGCTCCGTAATCTGGGCACTGGACTTTCGCACGCCCACTTCCGGGCCAAAGTCCACTTTCAGTTTGTAGGCCGGTTTTCTGGCTTCAGGGAACGGCTGCACCTCAATAATGGTGCCAACTCTTAATTCCACTTTTTCAAAATCTTCCCAGGAAATCATTCTTCATCCTCCGTTGTTACACAGCTTCATGATTTACAGTTTTGGCAGTCTCTGTGTTTCGGGTTTTTCCAGCTACCAGTGATCCGGACACAATCAGCGTGCTGGCACCCGCAACGGCAATGGTTGCCTCGCCGAAGCCAAAAACGATGAGCAAGATGACCGAAATGAGAGGGGCGCTGTATGCAAGTGTTCCCAGCAGCTGGATGTTCCCGTGCTTTACCCCGTAATCCCAGGTGAAAAAGGCGATGCCCACGGGGCCAAGGCCCAGGCCGACCACTCCGACCCATTGGCTTGCGCCATCCGGCCACACCGTTTGCTCCCACATCAGGTGGCACATCCAAGCCAGGACCGCGGTAACACCACAAAACCAGCCAACGGCATCGGTAGGCACAGATTTTACCAGACGGCTGAGCACCGAATAGGACGACCAGATCAAGGCGCAGGCGAACGCCACCAAGTAGCCGTCCAGATTCTGGGCACTGAAGCCGCTGCTGTTCCGACCGATCAGCAACCAGCAGCCAACCAGTGCCATCACCGCCCCAGCGATGTGCTGTGCCCGCAAGGACTCGCCCGGCAAGAGCGCCGAAAACAGGACAATGAACAGCGGCCAGAGATAGGCCAGCAGGCTGACCTCGACCGCTGGTGCCAAGTTCATGGCCTTGAAGTAGGCAAAGTGATAGCCGAACAGGCCCACCACACCGATGGTCCAGGCAAAGGCGGATTGCTTCGCGAAGCGGATGCCCGTGTGCCCGCCCTTGAACCAACGGACACACATTAGTGCAAAAGCCAGTGTAAAGGTCATGGCCATGAGCTGAAATTCCGGAATCTGCCCGCCGGTAAGTTTGGTCAGCAGAGCCAGGGTGCCCCATAAAAGCACCGATATTGAGCCAATCCAGGTGGCGGATGCCGCGGTCATAATTGCGTCCTCTCAGTCAGAGATCAATCAGTTCAGACGCAACAGCTTATTGAGCCGGTGATGGACAGGCTTTCAGAATTCGGAACAGTTATTTACAAAGTCGGCGAAAATGACTGGGAGAGTGCCCGAAATGTTGGGCGAATCGATCACTGAAGGCTGACAGTGAGCTGAAGCCCACGGCGTCGGCGATGTTCTGGATCGACAGGTCACCCCGCTCGAGCAGTTGCCACGCCGTCTGCATCCGCAACTCGGTCAGATAATGATGGGGGGGCAAGCCCACCTGCTCCCGGAACAGCTGGTTCAGTTGCCGCACACTCAGGTGCGCGATGGTGGCCAACTGATTGACGGTGATTCTCTGGTGGAAATTTTCGTCGATGAAGCGTTTCGCCACATCCACCCGGCGATCCAACCGCAAACTGTCTCCGAAGCGCTCCTGCAGCAGCTGGATCAGCAACAGCAACATCTGGTGTTGAGTCTGGGAGCCTTCCGCGCCCTGTTGCAACTGGGCATGGAGGAACTGCACGTAATGCTCCAACCCCGCATCGAGCTGTACGAAACAGGGCAGACGGTCCAGCATCGGTGCCAAGCCTTCCGGAACGTCTGCGACCACAAACCGGTTGTCATCCCGGGCTTCGAAATCGTGATCCTGACCGGCGGCGATGATCGCCGCTCTGCCCTCAGCCACTTCCCCGGCCCGACTATTTACCGACAGAGAAAGTTTTCCCACCAAGGGCAGCACCAACTGATGATGATCATGGGCGTGTGTTTGCCCATGATCGCTATAACTCTTCAGTTGGATTTTTGATCGCGCGTTCTTCATGGCTACGCATCATACAGAACAGCGTTCACTTCGGGCAGGTTATCGATCGACGCTCCGGGATTTCTCACTCACTGAAGGAATCGATCAAAACCTGGTGGCTGATCTCTGGTGTCATATCACCCCGCTCAGAAAGCTCAGTCATACCATGGGCTTTCAACGCCTCGACGATGTCCGCCAACTGGTTTTCCTTGACCCCGCATTGATCCAGTCGAGTTGCAACTCCCAGACTTTCGAAAAAGGCTCGGGTCTGGGCGATGGCCTGGTCGATTCGCTCTTCCTCAGAGCCGTCGACAATGCCCCATACTCGCTCGGCGTACTGCAGGAGTTTTTCCCGCTTCTGCTCTTTACGGAGTTTCCAGACCGACGGCAGGATAATGGCGAGACTCTGCCCGTGATCGATGCCGAACATGGCGGTCAGTTCGTGCCCAATCATATGGGTACTCCAATCCTGGGGAACGCCCACGCCAATGTAGCCATTCAGCGCGGAGGTAGCCGCCCAGACCAGGTTTGCACGGGCATCGTAGTCCTCCGGGTTGGCCAGGGTGACCGGGCCCATCTCGATCAGGGTCTTGAGAATACCTTCAGCGGTGCGGTCCTGGATCTGCGCGTTGACCGGATAAGTCACATACTGTTCAACCACGTGCACGAAGGCGTCGACCACACCGTTGGCGACTTGCCTGGTGGGCAGGGAGAAGGTCAGCGACGGGTCCAGGAATGAGAACTTCGGATACAACAGCGGACTCATTACCGGCCATTTCCCACCCTTATGGGAGACTACGGCGCCCATGTTCATTTCAGAACCGGTCGCCGGCAGGGTGGCAACGGTACCGAGTGGCAGAGCCTGCTCCACCGGAAGGCCGGCAAAGCCATGCCCCAGCAGGCTCTCCTCGTCGCCCTCAAACGGGGCAGCCGCGGCAACGAACTTGGTTCCGTCCATCACCGAGCCACCGCCAACGGCCAGCAGGAAATCGACACTTTCCCGGCGAACCAGATCCACCGCTTCCATCAGGGTTTCGTAGCGCGGGTTGGGCTCAATGCCGGCAAACTCGAACATCGTCCGATCGCCCAGGCCGGCCAGCACTTTATCCAGGGTACCGAACCGCTTGACGCTGCCGCCACCGTACAGAACCAGCACACGGGCATTCTTGGGAATGAGCTGATCCAGTTCCTGCAGACGGTCTTTGCCGAACACGATGCGGGTTGGGTTGTAGAAATCGAAATTTTGCATAATCCTCTCTCCTCATCAAAGCGTGAAGAGATTGTATCGCCGACAGGACAGATCAGAATGGGCATTTCGATCATTGGCATGCCTTTTTCTATCATTAACGACACGACTAGGCATTTTAGAGCGTCGCAGGTAAGATGGCGTCTTCCCCCATTCAGGAGACCGACCGATGCCCACACTCGCCCAATTGCTGACCCCACTTGCAGCGACCGAGGGCTACAACCCAACACCGATCGAGGGCGTCGGGGTCTACCGAAGCAACGAAACCACGGGCAGAGAGCCGCTCTGTTACAGCCAGGGCATCATTATCATGGCCCAAGGCACCAAACGGGTGTTTCTCGACAACCAGGTGTACGAGTACAACCCCGACAATTACCTGGTGCTTACCCTGCCCACGCCCGCTGACTGCGAGGCGATCACACCACCCGATGGCCCCCTGCTCTCCCTGGTCATGGACCTGGATCTATCGGCATTGCATGAGCTGGTGCGGATTTTTGATGAATGCCGGCAGACCGGCGGCGCCAACGCTCCTTCGTTGAATGCGCACACCTTGTACGTGGCTCCGGCCACGCGCGCCTTCAACGCCAGCGTGGTTCGGCTGGCCGAGGCGCTGAATGACCCGCTGGCGGCCAAGGCCCTCGGACCGGGCCTGAAAAAGGAGCTGTTGCTACACGCGCTCCGGGGCCCGAACGGCGCCTCGCTGGTGGATCTGGTGCGACACAACACTCAACTTTCCCGACTGGAGCCGGTGCTCAAGCATGTTCATGCGCACTTTTCGGAACCGCTGGATGTCGAACAGCTGGCCGCTCTTGCCAACATGAGTCCGGCGACCTTCCACCGCAACTTCCGGCAGGTGGCCGCCCAGTCCCCCATTCAGTACATCAAGCGGATCCGGCTGACCCGGGCCCGTGAGCTGCTGGTAGATCAGGGTGTGAAGGTCAGCCAGGCCGCATCTCTGGTTGGCTACGAAAGCGCCAGCCAGTTCAGCCGGGAGTTCAAGCGGTTTTACGGGCAACCACCACAAACGGTCGCCATAGCGCTGCCCACCACCGCCTGAAGCGTTGCACCGACTCATACTGCCTTGAGCTGGTGCCGTCCACAGGGAGAATTGGCCATGATGTCATGCCACCGCTCCTGGAGCAGATTCTCCATTTTTTCCCGGAGCCAAACGACGCCGGGGTCTCGGTCATGACGGGCGTGCCAGATAAGGTACAGGCTCGTCGGATCGACGTCGAAGGGAAGCTCTCCCATCCAAAGGCCATTCACGAAACCGCAATCCTGGCTGATCAATTCAGGAACAGCAGCAATAAGATTGGTTTCTCTGAGTACTGCCGGAACTGTTGAGAAATGATTAACAGTCGCCGCTATCCGGCGGCTCATACCCTTCTGATCGAGATAGCTGTCCACGAAGCCATGGGCATCGCCTGACATACTTACCAGAAGATGTCGCGCCTCAAGGAATTCTTCCATGGTAATCTGTCGACCGGCCAGCGGATGGTCGGCGCGCATGGCGAGTACGTATCCTCCCTCGAAAAGCCAGGTACTTCGCAGGCTGTAATCGTGTTGAGATAAAACGCCCACCGCCACATCAACATGGGCTTCTCTCAGATCGGCGTGGGTGCCTTCGGGTGTGTAAGGAACCGCGTGTACATCAACACCGGGCGCTTCACTTTCAAGCATTTGCACCAATTGACGCCAGATCATTTCAACAATGACATCCGTGACCGCTACACGAAAGGTGCGGTTTGACGTGCTCGGGTCAAACTGTGTTGCGCTGACCGCGTTGGTCAGTGCAAACATGTGATCGCTGACCTGGTCCCAGAGGCTTAATGCATAGGACGTGGGTTCAATCTGACGCCCTTTTCGCACAAAAAGAGGATCGTTCCAGATCTGACGCATTCGCGATATAGCATTGGAAACCGCCGGCTGCGTCATGGCGAGCCGGTCTGCTGCGCGTGTCACCGACCGCTCGGTCATGATGGCGTCAAAAATATACAACAACTGTAGTTCTTGTGTTTTCATTCCATATACCTGGGGCGATTGAACCGGCATAAGTCTGGCCCGGATTACACACAACCGCAATTGCAGTATTCCTGTAGACCTTTTGCCGCCCACAGAACGCAGAAAGCCTCCGCTAGGGAAGCTTTGGTTCCGGTTTACAGATGTCCTTTTACAAAGGTTCTCAGTTCACCCAGGCTTCCGGCTCCGGTTTTCTGGGCGATCATTCCGCCGTCATCAAAGAGAGCCAGCGTCGGAATGCTCCGGATACGCATTCTTGCAGTAATCTCGGGGCTGTCGTCCACGTTGACCTTGGCGATGGTTAGCGCCTCGCCGAACTCATCGGCGATCTCCTCAAGCATTGGTGCAACAGTTTTGCATGGCCCACACCACGGTGCCCAGAAATCCACCAGCACCGGCTGCTCGCTTTGCTCGACCGCTTCTTTAAAGTTTGTATCGGTTACTTCGATGATCTTGCTCATTTCACAGTCTCCTTTGCCCTGTGGGTTAGTGAAAGAATGAGGCCTTCACGGGGTTAAAACTAATTCCGGTGCGGTATATGTTCCATTCAGTGATCTGATGAATGGTCACCGGCGGCCTTCACAGCCGCTTGCTAAACACAATGCCACCCCAGGCGAGGGTGCGGTTTCCCGTACCAGATTTAATTTCGGAGCTTTGAACTCGCAGCACGTAACTGATTTCGCTGCCGCCGAGAAAACTGTGGGTGTAGCCTCCCCAGACTTCAGCCAGCAGAATGTTCAGATCATTGGCGGTCAGCTCGTGATCTGAATCGCGAAACTGCCCCTGAAGAAATGCGTTGTACGCCCGCGCTTTTACGGACAAACCGCCCCAGAAATAGCTTTCACGGCCACCTGGTGCCGAGACACCCGGCGCTCGTTCGCCATAAGCCATCAGCTCAGGGTTAAAACGGTTGTCTGGCGAGGAAATCAGTCCATCACGGAACACCAGCGCCGCGCCGAATTCCGTCAAATAGCCCACTGATCCAAAATAGGTCACTTTGTATTGCTGATCGGGTTGGCTGGCGTCCAGGTACTGGTGATACGCCGCTGAGTATCGGAACGTCGGCTCACCGCCCTCCGAGATCTGATGATCCCATCCGTTTGCGCGATCGCTACCCACCACCTTGTGCACAGCATTTTGCCCGGCTTTGAACGCGTCGAGCCCGAGAATCCCGACGGTCATCGACGTTGTCCAACCGGAGCCTGCACCGGGGGATTCATAACTCTGGCTAGACGACATATAGACCAGGCTGCTGTATGGCCGATCACTTCGATCAATGTCCGATGCGCTGATCTCCTCAGGGGTAAAACCATAAGCACCGAATTCAAGCGCGGCGCTTTCGGGGATTTCGACGCTGCCCCCCACACTAGGTAGCAACAAACCGTCCAAGCCTTGGCTCACCTGGGACACGGGGTTATCAATGAATTCTTGTGAGTTGGATGAATAGGTAATGGCGAGACCCGCTGTATAGTCTCTGTCTGTTTGTGTCGGCGCAAACAGGTCATTGTCTGTCGAAAGCGCAAGTATCGAGTCGCCAGGCTCTGCGTGCGCAAAAGGAGCGAATACAACTGTTGCGAGGGAAGCAATTAGTAAACGACGAAACATAGCCAACTCCGAATTCAGATCGGTCGAAAAGTTGGCTGCTATTTTTCAAGTAGCGGGCTGGCAGGACTAATTATGGATTGATATTCAAAACATCATTGAGGGTTATGTATAAGTATAAATACGACCCCTAAATGTGCGGTTGCGCGTTAGTTACATCACGGAGAATGATGTTAGCCATACCGTTTAAGAATTATTCCTTCGGCAGCCTTCGCCTCCATAGTTCTCCCATCTGATGCCCGAACAGCTTTTGCTGCGGGATCAGCTGAACCCACTCAATGTTTGGAGAATTGAAATGCGTAAAGCTGCACTGATTACCCTGGCTTCACTCATGGCTGCGACTGCCCTTCCCGCTCACGCAACTCTGGCAGACCGAAAGTCAGACCAGCCAAGCACCGAAGAGGCCCACCCCGCGCCCTACAGCGGCCAGGTCGTTATTCGTGGTGAAATTCAGGACCGGAACGCGAACCATGAAAACGCAGAGCCGGCCCCTTACAGCGGTCAGGTTGTTATCCGTGGCGAGGTGCGCTCCGAAAGCCACTGTTGAGGCATTCCTGTTTCAGAAGTTTCATTTGCGTCTTGGCACCAGGGACGGTGCGTTTTTATCAGCTTTCTCTTCCTACCTGCTCTCTTGTTCAGTGATTCTGTTCGGCAACTTCAATCGCGAGTTTGCCGGAGAAGCGCTTGGCCATAAAATCTTGCTGAGCCGTTACCACATCACGCAGAGCGTATCTTTTCGCTACTACGGGCCGGATTACATCCCGCTCAATGTAGCCAATCAGATTCTTGAACACCTTTTTGGGCTGCCAGGTGGAACCCAACAGGCTCAGATCTTTCAGGTACAGAGTACGAACATCCAGCTCCACCATTGGCCCTGAAATGGCACCGGAGACCACATACCGACCACCCCTTGCCAATACCTCCAAAAGCTCCGGCCATTGGGGGCCTGCCACCAGATCTGCCACCACCTGAATACTGTCTTTCTCCAGACTATTCAGAAGCGACTGCCCCCGTGCAATAACGTGATCCGCCCCGAGCCGGCGAACCACCTCAAACTTGGACTCGCCGCAGACGGCGATGACTTCAGCTCCCCGGCGCTTGGCCAGTTGGATAGCCGCTGATCCGACACCGCCCGAGGCGCCGGTAATGAGCATCCGTTCGCCGTTCTTCAAGTCAGCCTTTTCGAGCATGCCTTCTGCGGTCGAGTAAGCGCATGGGAATGAAGCAAGTTCTGCATCGCTCAGTGAACTATTCACTGCAAAAACTTCGCTGGATCGTGCAACGGCATACTCGGCGTAGCCACCGTTGCACTCGGAACCAAACGTGATCAGGTTGTAAGAGGACGGGTTATCCGGCGCCTGCTGCATGGGACGAACCAGTACCCGTTCGCCAATCCGGCCTGAATCCACGCTGCCTCCCACTGCAACGATGGTACCGCAAACATCGGCACCCTGAATCAGTGGGAAATTGAGTGGCTTCCCCGACCAGGCGCCATCGCCCTGATTGGCGGACGCGAAGCCGCTGGCAGCCCCCTCCTCCGTGCCCGTTGTCACGCCCTTGGAATACCAGCCTGTGCGGGTGTTGATGTCGGTATTGTTGATCGCACTCGCACCAACCCTGATCAAAACCTCGCCCGCTTCGGGTCTGGGCACCTTGATATCTTCCCGATATTCAAGTTTTTCCAGGCCTCCGTGGCCGGTAAGAACAACGGCTGACATAGTTTCAGGAAGTTCGATCTGGTTCATAGTGCGGGCTCCTCATCGATTCAGCATCCATTGGCGCGATCAAATTATGATCAGCGCCAGCAACGGCCATTGATCATAGAGCCCATAGATAATTCACTCAAACTAATATTAGTGATACCGTTATTCATATTATCTGAACTACAAACAAAGGCGCCCCACCATGAAACCTCTGTTGGATCTGGACCTGCTGAACACCTTTGCCGTCGTGGTAGAAGTTGGTGGCTTCAAAGAGGCCTCAAGCCGTCTTTACCGATCCCAGGCGGCTGTCAGCATGCAGATAAAGCGATTGGAAGAGCATCTGGGCCATCGACTGTTGGAGCGCAGCAATCAGGGCATCAGGCTCACCGAGCCCGGCAAGACGTTGCTCGGCTACATCGACAGGCTCCTGCGCCTGAACAACGAAACACTCAGTGCACTCAGTCTGGAGCCTCTGCGCGGCCAGGTGCACTTTGGAATACCGACTGACTACGCCCAGACGTTTTTGCAACAGTTTCTGCCCAGAATTCGCGACGCCTTCCCTGAACTGGTGCCCAGAGTCACCTGTGGGCGCAGCCGGAGACTCCGGGAGATGGTGAATACTGGTGAGCTTGACGTGGCCATCGTGACGAGTGAGCCGCAGTTCGAGCCTGAACAGAGGCTATGGTCAGAGGCTTTGTGCTGGTATGCGTCGTCCAGTCTTTCGGTAACTGGAGAAGACATGCTGCCCGTCGCTTTGCTGGAGAGCGACTGCGCACTCAGGGATATGGCCGCCACTGATCTGAAGCGGGCTTCCCTCAATTACGAGGCGGTTTTGACAAGCACCGACGTAGATAATCTCTACGCCGCAGTGGAATCAGGAATGGCCATGGCCCTACTCCCCGAATCCTCTGTAATCTCGCCCAAAGTCCGCCCGGTTCGACTGAACCAACTGCCGGGGCAGAGGCAATTGACCATGAATATCATCACCGCTGGCACCCTGAGCTCCAGCTTTAATGAACCTCTTCACGAATGTCTGCTGGCTGCCGCCCGGGCCACTCATGATCGGGCAGCAGCGAGGTCGGGATAAGCGGCTAAGAGACTATTTCACTGCCGGCATTCCAGTGCTCCTCAAAAAAATCGAGAAACACCTGAATGCGGGACGATAGCGAAGTGTTCCGATAATAAACGGCGCTGACCAGTTCACGGGGATTAGGTCGGACCAGCTGATCGTTCAACACTTCTACCAATCTGCCCGAGGCCAGATCCTCACGGATCATGAAATGAGACAGGTAACCCAGTCCGTTTCCCTCCAGGCACAGTTGGCGCACGGTTTCTCCGCTGCTGGCACGGATGGTCGGGCTCACTTTCAACCCTTCTCCCAGATGCCACAGATTCAGCGATTCTGGCGCAGTGAAGCCGATGATTTCATGCTGTGCCAAGTCTGAAAGAGAGCGGCATAGCCCACGACATTGAAGATACTCCGGTGAAGCCACCACAGACAGTGGCGAGCGGCCGAGCGCTCTGGCATGAAGCGTCGAATCGTCCAGCGGGCCAATCCGGATCGCGATATCGATCCGTCGCTCCAAAAGATCGACGATCTGATCGCTGGCCGTTAATTCGAGCTCAATATCTGGATAGGTGTCCCGAAATTTCCGAACGTGAGGCACAATCTGATGCAGCAGGAAAGGGTTCGCGGCGTCTACTCGCAATCGCCCTGCCGGTCTCTGCTTTCGAACAGCCAGCTGTTCTTCTGCCTCCTCCAGGAAGGCAAGCCCCTCACGAACCTTGTCAACGAACACCCGCCCCTCTTCAGTAAGCCCCACTTTTCGGGTGGTTCTATTCAGCAGAGTGGTATTCAGGGACTGTTCGAGACGAGTGACAGCTCTCGAGACTCGCGTTACCGATACCTCCAGCTGCTCTGCCGCGTTGCTAAAACTCCCACTATCGACCACTGACAGCAGGAAGTGGAGATCGTCCGACCGGCTTTTCATTTCATTTACCGCAAAAGTTATTTTCGAAAACGACTATTTATCGCAAAAGTATGCGGCCTCACACTTACCAGCGTCAATTAATCCTCCTCTCTGAACTGGAGTCCGCTATGCCCATTGCACTTTTCGCGCTCACATTGAGCGCCTTCGCAATCGGGACCACCGAATTCGTTATCGTTGGTCTGGTCCCAACCATTGCCCAGGATCTGGGCGTTACCCTGCCATCCGCTGGCCTACTGGTCAGTCTCTACGCCCTCGGCGTTGCGGTCGGCGCCCCGGTGCTGACCGCACTGACCGGTCGCTGGAACCGAAAACTGGTCTTATTGTCGCTGATGAGTCTGTTTATCGTTGGTAATCTCCTTGCCTGGCTGGCGCCGAATTACGGGTCGCTGATTACCGCCCGCATTCTCACCGGCCTTGCTCACGGTGTGTTCTTCTCGATCGGCTCAACCATCGCCACCAGCCTGGTGCCGAAGGAAAAAGAAGCCAGTGCTATTGCCATTATGTTCACCGGGCTCACCGTTGCCCTGGTAACCGGTGTTCCCCTGGGCACCTTTATCGGCCAGACCTTTGGCTGGCGAGCCACCTTCCTGACTGTTGCCGCCCTCGGCGCAATCGCCCTGATCGGAAGCGCACTTCTGGTGCCGAAGAACCTGAAGCAATCCAAGCCGGCCACCCTGCGTCAGCAGCTTGAGGTGATTACCCATCCACGGCTGTTGCTGGTGTATGCAATGACCGCCATCGGCTATGGCGGCACCTTCACGGCGTTCACCTACCTGACGCCCATTCTTGAGGACGTTACCGGGTTCGCGTCCGGCATGGTCAGCCTGCTGCTGCTCGTGTACGGCGTCTCTGTGGCAACTGGCAATATCTGGGGCGGCAAGCTGGCTGACCGACTGGGGCCAACTTCTGCGCTGTACATCATTTTCGGCGGTCTGGCGGCCATCCTTTTTGTGCTGACGTTCACCGCCTATAACCCGATTGCCGCCGTCATCACCCTGCTGATCTGGGGCGCCTTCGCCTTCGGCAACGTCCCCGGGCTGCAGGTCTACGTGGTCCAGCTGGCTGAACGTTACACCCCACATTCGGTGGATGTGGCGTCCGGCCTGAACATCGCCGCATTCAACATCGGTATTGCCGTGGGCGCCTGGCTCGGCGGCCATGTCGTGGCCGATATGGGCCTGATGAACACCCCGTGGATTGGCGGCGTTATCGTCATCGCGGCACTACTGCTGACACGACTTTCAGCTTCGCTGGATAACCGCCAGCCAGCAGTTGCGTAACACCCAATCGAATGAAACGTGATAGGCCCCCGCGAGGGGGCCAAAGAGGTTTTTATGACTCTCTCAAAATTGACTTCGGGTCCTTTGACCATTGGCCTTGAACTGCCCCTGGACAATGACTGGACTCAGGAAGGCCAGCGCCAGAGGGTGCTCGACAAGCGACCGTTTGGCGTACCGAACCTCAGCGATCACCAATCACTGGCCAGGCTGGCTGATGAGCTGGGTTTCAGGGCTTTATGGATTCGGGATGTTCCCCTCTATGACCCTTCGTTTGGCGATGCCGCCCAGGTGTTCGATCCACTGGTGTATCTGGGGTTTCTGTCCGGAGCGACCCGTAACATTCTGCTTGGCACGGCAGCTGTTGTGCTCCCTCTGCGCAGCCCCTGGATCGTCCGCAAATCTGCGGCGTCGGTCCAGGCACTGAGTCAGGATCGCTTGATGCTTGGTGTGGCAAGTGGAGATCGGCCCTCGGAGTACCCGTTATTTGGCTTGAATTACGAGAATCGTGGACAGGCCTTCCGCGAGAGCGTGGAGATCCTGACCGGCAAACAGGATTCGCGATTGTCGCCAGGCCAGTCCATCTTGCCCGAAACCCGGACACCTGCCCTGCTCTCGGCCGGGTTATCACAGCAATCACCGGAATGGATAGGTCAACACATGAGTGGCTGGCTGGCGTACCCGGGAACGCCGGAGGAGCACGTGCACCGCGTCAACCTGTGGCGCAAGGTCGCCAGTAACAAGCCCTATGTATCGTTTATCCACCTGGATTATCTGGACGAACCCAACGCACCGCGCCGGCGTCACCGCTTCGGCCTGCAAACCGGTCGGGATGGCCTGTTACGGGAGCTGGAAGAGATGCAGAGTGCTGGCGTAAACCACATTGGACTTCATTTTCGGCGCAATCAGGCGCCGGTCGACGAGTCATTACGGCTCATTGCTAAAGATGTTCTGGGAGTATTTCATCATGAAAACTGAAAAGTTTATGGCCTGGGGCGTGAAGGAAAAGAGCACGCCCATCAAGGCTCTCCAACAAGAAAGCACAGACGCAATACCCACCCCGGGGCCAAATGACGTTGTTATCCGGAATGAGTACATCGGCCTGAACCCGGTTGACTGGAAAGTGATCCAGAACTGGCCTGCTTCCTGGGCCACCGGACACATACCCGGCGTTGATGGCGCCGGCACAGTGATTGGGGTGGGCAAGGACGTGAGAGGGGTTGTTCCCGGCCAGAGAATCGCTTATCACCAGGACCTGCACCGCAATGGCAGCTTTGCCAGCCACACGATCGTCAATCAAAAAACGCTACTTCGCGTACCGGACATACTGCCGTTATCACTGGCCGCAGCACTACCCTGCCCATTGATGACAGCCTGGCAGGCGATCGAAAAAATCCCCAGCAAACCGCAAGTGGATGTCTTGATTACCGGTGCCGGCGGCATGGTGGGCCGTTTTCTGGTTCAACTGGCCGTGCAGCGAAATTGCCGGGTGACAGCCATGGCCTCGGCCCGGCACCACAAGACGCTTCGTCAGCTGGGCGCAGAAACAACGATCGGCTGGAATACCGAACAGTCTGAAAGCGCATTTTTCGCTGTGTTTGACACCGTGAATGCGCAGCACGCCTCGTCAATGGCCGGCCTGGTTGAAGCCAATGGCCATATCGTTTGCATACAGGACCGCCTGGAAACACCGCCACTGCCGCCCTTCAATAAGGCCCTGTCTCTGCATGAGGTGGCACTGAACGGACTTTACCGGGTAGGCAATGATCGGCAATGGGCCCAGTTCCGCCAAGCCGGTGAAGAGCTTTTTTCCATGGTCGCTCATGAACAAGTGCGAACCCCCGAACCGCATATCGAGCCCATGGCAGCGCTCCCTGAGGCGTTGGAGCAACTGACAATTCAGGATCGACCACTGAAGACGGTCATCGACGTCCGTCACTTCACAACTGAGGAGTAAACCATGACAACTGCTATTCCAAACCCGGGCCTGGGCACATTCCGCCTGAAAGGTGACGATCTGAAGTCTGCTGTCACCGAGGCACTTGATCTGGGTTACCGTCACATCGACACCGCTCAGATTTACGAAAATGAAGGTGAAATCGGAGACCTGCTTTCTGTCTCCGGCATTGATCGGTCGGAGCTGTTCATCACCACCAAGGTTTGGTACGAGAATTTGGCACGTGACAAGTTCATTCCCAGTGTGCGCGAGAGCCTTACCAAATTGAGGACAAACTACGTTGATTTATTGCTGATCCACTGGCCGTCACCGGATGAGGAAGTCCCGATCCAGGAGTACATCGCCGAGCTGGTCGAAGCCAAGAAACAGGGTCTTGCGAGAGAGATCGGAATCTCCAACTTCACCATCGAACAGATCAGACGTGCTATCGGCATTGCCGGAAAGGGCGAGATTTTGACTAACCAGGTGGAGGTCCATCCTTTCCTACAGAATGACGCGGTAGTCGAGTTCTGCCAACAAAATGGCATTGAGGTAACGGGTTTCATGCCATTGGCAGTCGGCAAAGTTCTGGAAGACGAGACTCTGCACAGAATTGCTGAAAGCCACAATGCAAGAATCCCAGAGGTGGTGCTTGCCTGGTTAAGACAACGGGATATTGTGGCGATTCCCTCATCTACCAAACGAGCGCATCTGGCATCGAATCTAAAGGGAAAGGAATTGGTTTTATCTGACAAGGAACTGTCTGAAATAGCAACGTTGGATAGCAATGACCGAATAGCAGATCCGGACTTTGCTCCTACCTGGGATCAGTAGAATCTGTGGTGAACAGCGACCATGAACGTGTAATTTTGCATGGTCGCTGATCACTGTAGTAGCGAGAATGTCCGCCTTTGTTAAACAACTGGAGGAGTCTGATCTAAACCTGAGGTTGATCACCGAACTGGGTTGGCAGCATCTGCGGCGTCCACAGGGACCAAAGGCACAAGTTACGCAACTAGATCTCAATACTCTCAGCTATCTCCAGAGCATCCTCAACCTCGACACCAAGGTACCGCACGGTGCTCGACATATTTGTATGTCCCAACAGCAACTGGACGGCTCGAAGATTCTTGGTCTTCTTGTAGATCAATGTCGCTTTGCTGCGTCTCATTGAATGGGTTGCGTAGACTGAAGGGTCAAGTCCAATGCTGGTAATCCACTTTTTGACAAGACGGGCGTATTGGTGAGTAGTGATATGGTCGAACTTTCGCATCCGGCTCGGCCACAAATAATCCATACCTGAGAGTCCGCGCAACTCGATCCATGCTTCGACCGATTCGCGCGTCTTTTTGGTTATCTCAAACTGAACAGGCTGACTGGTCTTCTGCTGGATGACTTGCGCCCGGTCCAGAACCTCACCGTTTCTGGAAATATCTCGAACCAATAGCTTTACCAGATCGCAGGATCGGAGTTTGCAGTCAATTGCCATGTTGAACATCGCCAGCTCGCGGATGTTCTTTGCTATCTCTAACCGAATACGGATAGCCCATATTTGTTCGAGTTTGAGCGGTAGCTTCTGGCCGACGAGCTTCCCTTTGTTCCAGGGA
>ERZ1673962.617-NODE-617-length-22676-cov-3.910393_pt1 | contig 22676 bp, 21 predicted proteins | sample MGYA00580188_ERZ1673962 | MGnify/ENA primary metagenome ERZ1673962 (study PRJEB41334, sample SAMN05608104) | rock metagenome | biome: terrestrial subsurface; feature: shale formation; material: shale | place: USA: Pennsylvania ... | reverse complement strand
GGGGTGTCGACCGCATGGATGCGGTCGTCAAGCCTCCAGGGACGGATTCACGGCGCCCCCCGACGACGGCGCCCCGAGCCACCCACCTACCGAGTCAAGCAACCATACCGAAACCACACCCGATGTCGAACCAATCCGCCCCCCCGCACACCCCGGCCCCTGAAACCACTACTGACCTGGTCCTGCTCCACGGCTGGGGCATGAACTCGGCCATCTGGAACGGCGTCCCCGAGCCGACCTGGAACGGCCTGACCCAGCACCGCATCGACCTGCCCGGACACGGCGACAGCCCCTTCCCCACCGGACGCGACTATCTCTGGGGCTGGGCCGAAGCCTGCCTGGACGCCGCCCCCGAACGCGCCGTCTGGGTCGGCTGGTCGCTGGGCGGACTCATCGCCCTGGCCGCCGCCCTGCACGCGCCCAAGCGCGTCGCCGGACTGATCCTCCTGACCGCCACCCCGCGCTTCACCCAGGCGACCGACTGGACGCCCGCCATGCCCGAAGCGACCCTGGCCCAGTTCCACGACGGCCTGCTCGCCGACCTGAGCGGCACCCTGAACCGCTTCCTGGCCCTGCAAACGCGCGGCAGCGACAGCGCGCGCGAGACACTCCGCACCCTCAAACAGGAACTGGCCGCACGTCCCGAACCCAAGCCCGCCGCGCTCGCCCTGGGCCTGGATCTGCTGCGCGAGGAAGACCTGCGTCCCCAGCTTCCCGACATCCGCTGCCCGACGCTCTGGCTCTTCGGCCAGAACGATACCCTAGTCCCGGCAAGGGTCGCCGAACGCATCGAACTGCTGATGCCCGAAGCGCAGGTCGAGACCATCGCGGGCGCGGCCCATGCGCCCCACATCTCGCACCCTCACGAAACCGGTCGGGCCATCCGCACCTTTCTGGACGCCCTTTGAACATCACGACGCCAGACCCCAAGGCCGCCATCATGCACCCGATCGACAAGACCCGCGCCCGGCTCAGCTTCGAACGCGCCGCCGCCGACTACGACAGCGTCGCCGTGCTCCAGCGCGAGATCGCCGACCGGCTGCTCGGGCGGCTCGACTACATTCGACTCGCGCCCCAGCGAATCCTCGACCTTGGTGCCGGCACCGGCTATGCCATCGACCCGCTCGCCCGCCGCTATCCCAAGGCGCGCGTGCTGGCGCTGGACTTTGCCCACAGGATGCTGCTCCAGGCGCGCCGACGCGGAAGCTGGCGCCGTCGGCCGCTGTGCGTCTGCGCCGATGCCGAGTCGCTGCCGCTGGCCGACGGCGCGGTGGATCTGATCGTCTCCAATGCCGCGCTCCAGTGGTGCAACGACCTGGAGCGCACCTTCAGCGAATGCCGACGGGTGCTGCGTCCGGGCGGACTGCTGCTCTTCACCACCTTCGGCCCGGATACGCTCAAGGAACTGCGCGCCGCCTGGAGCCAGGTCGACGAACACACCCACGTCAGCCCCTTCCTGGACATGCACGACATCGGCGATGCCCTGGTGCGCGCCCGCTTCGCCGATCCGGTGATGGACGCCGATCGTCTGACGCTGACCTATGACGACGTTCAGGGTCTGATGCGCGATCTCAAGACACTCGGCGCACGCAATGCCACAGACGCCCGTCCACGCGCCCTGACCGGCCGCGCGCGACTGGCCGCACTCGCCGACGCCTACGAGACCCACAGGCGCGACGGCCGTCTGCCGGCCAGCTATGAGGTCTTGTACGGACATGCCTGGGCGCCCGAGCCGGCCGAACACCGTCAAACCGGCGGCGAAGTCGCCACCCCACTCTCAGCGATCGGCGGACGCCGCCGGGCGGTCGAACCATGAGCGGATTCTTCATCACAGGCACGGATACCGGCTGCGGCAAGACCGAGATCACGCTCGGACTCATGGCCGCCTTGCAGGCACGCGGACAGCGGGTGCTGGGCATGAAGCCGGTCGCGAGCGGCTGCGATCAGCATCCCGAGGGACTGCGCAACGCGGATGCCGAGCGCATCCACGCTCAGGGCACGTTCACAGTCCCCTATGCGCTGGTCAATCCCTATGCCTTCGCGCGACCGATCGCCCCCCATGTGGCTGCCGCAGAGGTCGGGATCTCGATCGAACTCGACCGCATCCGCGCGGCGCACACCGAGCTGACACGACAGGCCGACTGGGTGCTGGTCGAGGGCGTCGGCGGCTGGCGCGTCCCGCTCGGCCCCGACTGCTTCGTCGGCGACATCCCGCGCGCACTGGATCTGCCGGTGATTCTGGTGGTCGGACTCAAGCTCGGCTGCCTCAACCATGCCCTGCTGACGGCCGAGTCGATCCAGTCGAGCGGTCTGCAACTGGCCGGCTGGATCGCCAATCAGGTCGATCCGGACATGCTGGCCCCAGAGGCCAACCTGGAGACGCTCCAGACGCTGATCCAGGCCCCCTGTCTCGGCTTGGTGCCCTGGATGGCTGAGCCGGACGCCGAAACCATCGCTGCCTGTCTCCACATGGGTCGCTGAAGACTGAAAGGACGCGCGGCGTTCGAAGCCAGTCATTCTGAATACGGTTGGAGTTCGGGATTGCGGTATGCTGTCCGGCGCCCGTCAACCACAGCCCCTGACTCAGATGACTGCCCACCGCCCCCACCGGCTCGTACTCATCGCCGCGCTCTGGCTCGGTCTCGCGCACACGGCCCTGGCCGACGACCCGGTCGCCCAAGTGCGCTCGCTCCCGCAGGCCAGTCTGCTGGTCAAGGAGCGCGGACATGACCGGATCGCCTATCAAGCCGAGGCCGCACGCATCCCGGCCTCGACCATGAAGCTCCTGACCGCCTACGCGGCGCTCGAAACCTGGGGACGCGACCATCGTTTCCACACCGACGTCTTCCAGGATGCCTCCGGCCGGCTCTGGATCAAGGGGTCCGCTGATCCCTATCTGGTCTCCGAGGAACTCGACCGTCTGGTCGCGGCGCTCAAACGGCAGGGCGTGCGCCGGGTCGCGGGGATCGGTCTCGACGACAGCCTCTTCGATCCGGATGTCGAGATCGCCGGACGCTCGTCGTCGAGCAATCCCTACGACGCTCCGGTCACGGCGCTGGCGGCGAACTTCAACACCCTCAACCTGATCCGCGAGGGTGAACGCATCCGCAGCGCCGAGCCGCAGACGCCCCTGACCGCCACCGGCGAACGTCTCGGCCGCTCGGGAGCGGCCGGCAGACAGCGCATCAACCTGCGCGAACGCGAGATCGCCCTGCGCTATTTCGGCGAACTGCTGGCCGCCAAACTCCGGGCCGCCGGCATCGAGGTCGGCGACCCGCAACGGATCGCGCCCACACCGAGCGATGCCAAGCGAATCCTGCGCCACGCCAACAGCCGCACGCTGGCCGAGATGGTCGCGCCCATGCTCGAGTACTCCAGCAACTTCGTCGCCAACGCCTTCTTCCTGCGTCTGGCCGCGCCGGACGGACAGGGCCGGATCAGCATGACCCAGGCCAAGCGCACCATGACCGATTTCGCCCAGCGCCGCTTCGGCTGGACCGGATTCCGGATCGACGACGGTGCCGGCCTGTCGCGCGCCAATCGATTGAGCGCGCGCCAGCTCGTCGAACTGCTCGACGCCTTCGCGCCCTATCGCGACCTGATGCCCCAGCAGGACGACGACCCCAACGTCCGCGCCAAGACCGGCACCCTGCGCGGCATCAGCAGCTACGCCGGCTATGTCCGGCGCGGCGGTGCCTGGGAGCCGTTCGCGCTGCTCATCGAGCAACCCGTGGCCTACGACCTCAGACGCCGGGTCGCCAGCCAACTGGCGCGCTGAGCGGAGTCGCCCATGTCAGCCGCGCCAAGCCATGCGCCTCCGACCATCGACAGCGCCGGCCGGATCGGGCGTAAGCTCCCTTGGGCGACGCTGCTTCTGGCCGGCTCGCTACTCACGGCCTGCGTGACCGGCCCCTCGCCGACGGGCACGGATTCGGCACGATTCGATCCGACCAGCCTGATCAAGGGTAACCCGATCCCCGGCTCCCAGGGCTATCCCACGCTCGCGCCCCTGCTGCGTCAGGTGACGCCGGCCGTCGTCAACATCACGGTCGACTCGCGCATCCCGCGCGAGGAACACCCTTTTCTCGACGATCCCGACTTCCGCCACTTCCTCGACCGCATGGGGCTGCCCATCCCCGAGATCGACCCCGCCGAGCGGCGCCGCAGTCAGGGTTCAGGCGTCATCGTCGATGCCGCGCGCGGCTATGTCATGACCAACGACCATCTGCTCAAGGACGCCACACGCATCCAGGTCACGCTCAAGGACCGACGCACCTTCGAGGCCCGCCGGCTCGGCGCCGACAGCGGTTCGGACCTGGCGATCCTGGAGATCCCACCGGTCAGTCTCCGTCCGCTGCCGCTCGGTGACTCGGACCGGCTGGAGGTCGGGGATTTCGTGCTCGCCATCGGCAACCCCTTCGGACTGGGCCAGACCGCCACCCTGGGGATCGTCAGCGCCGTCGGGCGCAGCGGTGTCGGCGGCAGCCGGCTCGGCAAGCTGATCCAGACCGATGCCTCGATCAATCCGGGCAACTCGGGCGGTCCGCTCGTCAATCTGGCCGGCGAGGTCGTCGGCATCAATACCGCTCTGATCGGACCGACCGGCGGCAATGTCGGCATCGGCTTCGCGGTGCCCAGCAATCGCGCCCGTGCGGCACTACGCACTGTGACCGGCCGGCGTTGACAGCGGTCGATCCGGTGTCGACACCTGGAGCGAGACGGCCCAGCGGCTTGGTTTGCACTCCTTGGCGGACTGCTCTAGAGTTCGGGGCTACCGTGGTTCATCTTGCACCGACAGGATTCATAGCGACGAGAAGCGTCCAATGGACAAGACAGAGACGGCCCAGCCGGATTCATCGAGCCAGACCGCCGCGACGACCGACACGGACGGCGCCACCAGCCCAGCTCAAGCTTCGGGCGGTGCCGAGCGTTCCACGAATGCCGGTGAGGTGCTCCAGCGCTATCTCAAGGCGCAGGCCACCCAGATCTCCCGGATCGTGGCCAGTCTCAATCAGTACCGTCAGGACGTCCAGAAGCTCGAGGTCTCGCTGATCGCGCGTATCGGCGATGTCGACGACGACCGGCGTCACGCGGCCACGCGCCTGCAACGCACGCTCCAGACCCAGCGCGACGATCTCGACGAGCGCCTGAAGCGCCATGGCTCGCTCATGGCGATGCTGCTGTTGCTGTTCAGTCTCCTGGTCGCCGGCACGCTGGTCTTCTTCCTGTTCAAGCTCAATGCCACGCAGGAAGCCTTCGAGACGCAGATGACCGATCTGAAGAAGACCCTGGAACAGATCGACGTCTCGTCGCGCCAGGAACCCGATCCGCAGACACGCGCCCAGCTCGATCGGCTGTCCGCCGCCCTGGCTGAGATCTCCAAGTCCATCGAGCGCCTCGACGAGGAAGCCCCGCCGGGTCTGGATCTGGACCTGCGTCTCCAGCCCGAACCACAACCCGAGCCGGAACCCGCACCGGAGCCGAAGCCCCAGCCGGAGTCCGCCTCTGAGCCTGCAACCGAGTCGGAATCGCCCCCTGAATCCGCACCGGCCCCGGACCCGAGTTCAGGCCCGGAGACACCACCATCCACGGAGCCCGAATCCGAACCGGCGCCCGCATCAGAGCCGGAATCGACGCCGCCAGCCGAAGCCGCGCCGACGCCACCGGAACCGGCCATCCCGCCAAACGAGCCGGAGACCGAAAACGCCCCGGCGCCGGAATCCGTGACCGAGCTGGAACAGACCGCCGACACGCTCACACTCGACGAGACCGGCTCAGCCCTCGAAGCACCAGACATCCCGGCAGACGACGCCGAGCCATCCCCAGTCCCGACCACCGCACCGGAAACCGAGTCCGCACCGGATCGTCCAGTCACAGATCCTGAACCGACACCGGCGCCAGAGGCCGCGATTGCGCCCGACGCCCAAACCGACCAGACCGATACGGCCATGGACGGCCTGAGATCTTCCTCGCTCGCAACCCATCCGGTCCAGGTCGGCGACCGCCCCTTCACGGTGCAGCTGATCGGCTTCCACAGCCTGGAGGCGCTCGAAGGTTTCGCAGCGGATCATGTGCTGCCGGTCGTCTACTACTATCGTCAGGAGACCTATCAGGGGCGTCCCTGGTTCGTTCTGATCCATAGTCTGCACGAGACCCAGGAAGCGGCCGAAGCCGTCGTCGCCCGGCTCCCCCCGGCGCTGGCCAATCTGAACATCTGGATCCGCCGGCTCAAGCCCGATACCGAACTCATCGAGGTCAGACGACTCGGAAGCTGATCGCATTGGCGTCGGTCCAGGCCGACGGCGATTTCGTGGACCCGCTCTCGGTTTTGGGAACCGACTTCTGGATATACTGGCTCGCAAACGAGCAAGGCTCACTGCGTCACGGATCTCGCGCCCATGGCCAAACAGTTCCAGAAGACCAGCGTTCAATTCGACAGCGACCTGGATGCCATCCTCGATCGTGTCTATGGAAAGAAGTCCGACTCGACATTCGATCCGGCCAGAGCGGCCATTCCACCCTCATTCACGCGCAACGACCAAGGCTCGAAGGAGTTGAAGGAGGCGCTCGCCGAACTGCGCAACCGCCGTGAGCGCGCCCAGGGCAGTATGCGCCTCCTGCAGATGCAGGAAGAGATCGACTATCTGCGTGAGCGGATCGGCCTGCTCCGCGACCTCGGCGATCAGATCGATCACTTGCACCAGCGGATCGCGGCCGAAGGGGATCAGGGGCACTCATCGATGCTCTCGGATGCCGGATGAAGCGGCTGGCTTGACAGTCGAGAGTATGAAGAATCAGAATCCGTTCATACTCCATCGACAGTCTCCGAGCGATCACTCATGCACAATCCCCGTCCGCTCCGTCATTTCGCATGGCTTGCGCTCCTGGGCACCCTGGGTGCCCAGGCCCATTTCCAGGAACTCATCCCCTCCACGGATCTGGTAACTGAGCCCAGCGAGAGCGAGATCCGGCTGGATCTGACCTTCACCCATCCGATGGAACGCGGCCCGGCCATGGCCATGGGCCGGCCGGTCCAGTTCGGTGTCCTGACCCCGGCTGGGCGCGAGGATCTGCTCGCGACCCTGACGACGCGCACTCAGGACGACCAACCGGCCTACAGCGCCCGCTACCGGATCGGGCAACCCGGCGACCACGTCTTCTTCGTCGAACCCGCCCCCTATTGGGAGCCGGCCGAGGGCGTCATGATCGTGCATTACACCAAGGTCGTGGTCGATGGCTTCGGCGGCGGCGAGGGCTGGGACGCCGAGGTCGGTTTCCCGGTCGAGATCACGCCCCTGACCCGGCCCTATGGTCTCTGGACCGGCAATCTCTTCAGCGGTGTCGTCAAGCGCAACGGCCAGCCCGTACCCTTCGCCGAGGTCGAGGTCGAGTGGCACAACGACGGCTCAGTGACCGCACCAGCCGATGCCTTCGTCACCCAGGTCGTCAAGGCTGATGCGCAGGGGGTCTTCGCCTATGCCATGCCGCGCGCGGGCTGGTGGGGCTTCGCCGCGCTGCTGGAGGGTGAACGGCCGATGAAGAATCCGGAGGGCGAGGAGGTTCCGGTCGAGACCGGCGCGCTCATCTGGGTCCATGCACGCGACATGAAATAAGCCAACCAGTACGGCGGAGCGACGCTTGGCTCATATCCCCGAAGGTGTCCTCACAGCCCCCGTCCTGATCGCCGGCGGACTGGTGTCGGTCGGTCTGCTGGCCGTGGCGCTGCGCCGGCTCGACTATGATCATCTGCCTCGTGCCGCCGTGCTCTCGGCGGCGCTCTTCGTTTCCTCGCTCATCAGCGTCCCGCTTGGGCCGACCAGCGTCCATCTGCTGCTCAATGGACTCATGGGACTGCTGCTCGGCTGGACGGCGGTGCCGGCGATCCTGGTCGCGCTCGCGCTCCAGGCGGCCTTCTTCGGTTTCGGCGGACCGCTGGTGCTGGGCGTCAATACCCTGAACATGGCGCTGCCGGCGCTCGTCTGCGCCCTGGTGCTGGCTCCGGCGCTGGGGCGCGCGCGTCCGGCGCGTCGGGCCTGGATCGGCTTCGGGGCCGGCGTCCTGGGCGTCATGCTGACGGGGGGGCTGGTGGCCGCGACCCTGGCCCTGAGCGGCGAACCCTTCCGCCCGGCGGCTCAGGTGCTGCTGTTGACCTATCCGCCGCTGGCCCTGGTCGAGGGACTGGTGACGGCCACTATTGTCGGTTTCCTGCAACGGGTCGCACCCGAGATGCTGTCGACTGGAGCGAGCGCGCATGTCTAGAACATCTCCTGTCTGGTTCCTGCTCCTGGCGCTGATGAGCCAGCCGGCCCTGGCCCACAAGCTCAAGGTCTTCGCCCAGACCGAGGGCGACTGGATTCGCGGCCGGGCCTATTTCGTCGGCGGCGCCGGGGCGAGCGGCGCCAGGGTCGAGGTCCAGGACAGCGAGGGCCGCGTGCTTGCCGAACTGACACCGGCAGACGACGGGAGCTTCGCCTATCGCGCACTCGCGCCGGTCGAGCATCGGCTCGTCGCGCGCACGGGCGATGGGCACAGCGCCCAATGGACGATCGCGGGTGAGACACTGCAAGGCGCGTTTTCGCCGCCGGCCGATCCGAGCGACGACTCGGGGCCGCCTCCGACTCAGCCGTCGGCAGACGCCCCGGCGCCAACGGCTCCGCTCGACCATGCCCCGGTCGCCTCCCAAACCATCGACCCGGCGCTGATCGGCGCCATCGAGCAGGCACTGGCCCGTCAGACACATCCGCTGGCCGAGCGATTGAATGCCCTCGAGGAGCGTGTCCGGTTTCAGGATGTCCTGGGCGGGATCGGCTACATCCTGGGCCTGACCGGACTGGCCCTCTGGTGGCGTTGTCGTCGCGCGGGCGAGCGCGCGTGACCGTTGCGCCTCTCCCCCATCTCGACGGTTCGGGTTGGATGGTCGCGCGCGATCCACGTCTGCGTGTCGGCGCGGCGCTCGCCTTCGCGCTGATCACGGTCGGACTCGATCATCCCGGCAGCACGGCGGCGGCCCTGGGGCTGGCGCTCGGTCTGGCACTCGCCACCGGACTGAAAGCACGCGATCTGGTCCGGCGTCTGCTGGCCCTGGAAGGCTTCATGCTCATCGTGCTGCTGACCCTGCCTTTCACCACGCCGGGTGCGCCCTGGTTCGAACTCGGCTCACTGCGCGCGAGCACGGCCGGGCGCGATCTGGCCCTGATGATCCTGCTCAAGGCCAATGCCGTGGTGCTCGCGCTCATGGCCCTGGTCGGCACGCTCGAACCCGTGGCGCTCGGTCAGGCGCTGGGACGGCTCGGCGTGCCGGACAAGCTGACGCATCTGCTGCTGATGACGATCCGCCAGATTCATCTCATTCACGCCGAGTTCGTCCGGCTGCATCAGGCCATGCGCGCACGCGCCTTCGTGCCGCGTACCGACCGGCACACCTGGCGCGCCTATGGCTGGCTGATGGGGATGCTGCTGGTGCGCAGTCTCGCGCGCGCCGAACGCCTGATGGACGCCATGCGCTGTCGTGGCTTTCGGGGGCGGCTGTATCGGCTCGACACACCGCACTGGCAGCCGGGCGACACGCTCGCTGCGCTCGGTTTGATGACACTGCTGGGAGCCTTGGCTTGGCTGGATCATGGCTTGGGCCTGCCGGGCGTATGATTGCCGCTTGCGCAACCTGCCCTATCACCGCTACCTGCCTTCCATGACGACGCCCCTGATCGAGCTGCAACGAGTCCGCTTCGACTATCACGACCGAACCGTCCTGCGTGAACTGGACTTCAGACTCGATCCTGGCGATCGGGTCGCCTTGATCGGCTCCAACGGCGCGGGCAAGACGACGCTCCTGCATCTGCTGGTCGGACTCAAGCGCCCCAGTGCGGGCCGGATCCTCGCCTTCGGGTGCGAACGCGCCAGCGAGCGCGACTTCCACCAAGTACGAGCACGAGTCGGACTGCTGTTCCAGGACTCGGACGATCAGCTCTTCTGCCCGACGGTGCTGGAGGACGTCGCCTTCGGTCCCCTGAACCTGGGTCGCTCGCCCGAACAGGCGCGCGCCGATGCCTTGGAGACGCTCGAACATCTCGGACTCGCCGACTTCGCCGAGCGCATCACCTACCGTCTGTCGGCGGGCGAGAAGCGGCTGGTGGCGCTTGCGACCGTGCTGGCGATGCGCCCCGAAGTCCTGCTGCTCGACGAACCGACCAACGGCCTGGACGAGGCGACCGCCGAGCGGCTCATCGCCCATCTGGATGGACTGGAACAGGCCATGATCCTGGTCTCGCACGACTGGCCGTTCCTGGCGCGGCTGGCGACACGGGCGGTCCGGCTCGTCGAGGGCCGGCTCGTGGACGCCATCCTGCACAGCCATGCTCATGCGCATCGACACAGCCATCCGCACCCACACGCAGCGGATGAACTGACTGGCCCGCACACCGGCTTGGAACACCGGCATCCGCACTGAGCCTTGCGCTCGACGCACGACTCAGGTCAGGGCGCACTCTCGAACCGAAAGGGCGCGGCCAGCAATCCATCCGGGGTGTGGATCAGCACGCGCGCCTCCCAGGTCATGCGTTCGCTCGTGCACACCGGGATCATGCCGTGCCCGGCATAGCGACCCTCGCCGAGCGATTCCAGCGCCACGCGGTTGAAGCCCATGTACATCTCGACGCCGACGAAATCGACCTCGACCGCTTCGGCCGTCAGTCCCGAAAGCTCGACTTCGAGCCTTAGTGGCGCGGCGACCGGAAGAGTCCGCGGCTCGATCCCGAAGCGCACCCGGCCACCGCCGAAACGCGATTCACAGGGTCCGGCCCGCAGATCGCAGCGCAAATCGAGCGGCGCGACGTGCGACGCCGACGGATACAGCACCGGCCAGACAGCCTGGACGATGACGAGGATCGCGCCGAGTCCGAGGATGGACCCCAGCCCCAACCAGAGCCAGACCCGGCGACGGCTGTTTTCGTCGTTCACCGCACCTGCCGCCACCAGCGATCGATGATGTCGTTGACGTCCAGATCCTCCGGCCCCTCCATCCAGCTCTGGGAAAAGGGCGCGTCACTGCTCGACGGCGGCGGATCGGGCCGGTCGACCTGGATGCGCGTGGGCAGCAGCGCGGCATCGCCCACCGCCAGGACTTCACCGCGACGTAGCGAAGCGAGTCGGTCGGCCAGATTCTTGGCCCCCTCGGGCAGCAGACGGCGCACATACTCCTGGTCGTCGGCGTTGGAGATGCGCAGACAGAGATAGTTGCCGCATTGCGCCAGCACGGTCTCCGACAGCTCGGTCGGACGCTGGCTGACGATGCAGAGCGTGACACCATACTTGCGCCCTTCCTTGGCGATACGTTCCATCGACCGGCGCGTGCCGACGAAACGGGTGTCGGACTCGCGCGGGATGTACTGATGCGCCTCCTCGCACACCAGCAGCAGCGGAAATTCGTGCCGACGCGGATTCCAGTAATTGAACTCATAGGCCAGCCGGCCGATCTGGGCCGAGATCACCGGCCGCAGATCGACCGGGACCGGACTGAGGTCGATCACCGTCACCTGACGCTTGGGCTCGCCCAGCCCGACGAAGTCGCGCAACAGCCCCTCCAGACTGGCCGAACTCTTGTTCTTGCGCGGGTGCATGAAGAAGTCGTAGCGCCCGTCGTTGTAGAGCGAGAGAAAGCGCACCAGGAAGTCGTCGAAGGCGCCGAACAGCGGTCCCTTGACCTTGCCGAACTCCAGCTTCTCCTCGTTGGCCTTCTTGAAGCGCTGATAGAGTTCATCGATCGGGAAATAGACCGGCGAGTCGACCGAGAGCCGGTCGATCCCGGCGTGCTGATTGGACTGCTTGCGCAGGGCGTAGACGGTCTCGCGCAGAAAGGCGATCTGGAGCGAGGCGTTGGCGTCCGCGCGGTCGACGAACAGATCGACCAGTTCCGAATAGGTCAGCAGCCAATAGGGGATCTCCAGCTCGCGCGCATCGAGATAGCGCGCCGTGCCGGGCGGAAAGATACCCTCGGTCGTGCCGTCGGGGCGCTTCCAGCCGTATTCGCCATGCAGGTCGAGCAGCACGATGTGCGAGTGCGGCATGGTCTTGACCACGCGCTGCATCAGACTGGAAAGCGTCCAGGACTTACCCGAACCCGACTGGCCGAGGATGGCCAGATGACGCCCGAACAGGGCCGTGGGTTCCAAGGTCGCCTTGAGTGCCGAACGCACCGACAGCCGTCCCAGTTCCAGCGCGACCTGAGTCTTGCGCGCCAGCAGCATAGCCAGACGCGAGGTCGGAATCAGATGCACGCTCGCACCGACCACCGGATAGCGGCTCACGCCGGGTTCGAGCCGGCCGTCGCCGTTGATCTCGCCGAGCGCGGTCAGCTCCAGCCGCCGCTCGCGCACCGTGACCTGACGCGGGGCGGCGTTGGCCTCACCCTTGACGGCGCGCGTGCCGACCGCCTCCTCATGGCTGCGCGCGATCTCGGCGAGGATGTGTCCGGCACGGTCCCGGACCTCCACCAGGCTCCCCAGCTGGCCGACCGGGAGCGACTCGTCCTCCAGCGTCTTGGCGGCGGGAAAACCGTCTTCGGCTGGAAAGAGCGTGGCGATCAGGCGCCCGCCCTGGATGTCGATGACGCGGCCGATGAGCGTGGGATCTGGCGTGGACATTGGCGACTGGACTCCATGTGGCTTGGGCTTGTACGACCCGGCCGATTATCGCGCGCTCGGCCCGGATACGTCTCGCACGCGATTTGACGTGGGGAACACACGGCGGTTCAAGGGTGCGGTCCGGATTGGTATCCTTGGCGCTGGATCAACGCCCTGGACCCGCCGATGTCGAGCACCGAATCAACCATCCGCTTCACCGTTTCGCTCCCCAAGACACTGCTCGACGAACTCGATCGGCGTCTGGTGAACAAGGGCTATGCCTCACGCTCCGAGCTGGTGCGCGACCTGATCCGGGAGCGGATCGTCGAGGAGACCTGGGAGCGCGGCGACGCCGAAGTCGCCGGCGTGCTGACCATCGTCTACGATCACCATCAACGCGAGCTGACCCAGCAGATCCTGGACATCCAGCACCGTCAGTACGTCCATGTGGTGGCCACGACCCATGTCCATCTGGATCATCACAACTGTCTGGAGACCATCATCATCCGCGGGATGCCGGCCGAGATCGAACGGCTCAGCCTGGAGATCGGCGGACTGCGCGGCGTGCGTTTCGCCGAATTGACGCGCGCGTCCAAAGTCGAGCATTGACCCGGTTTCCAGCGACTTTGTGCACCATGAGCGTGCATCACGCCCCTGCCCCATCACACCTCGTGATTGAAGTAATCCCGCGTCAGGGCGTCGCTCAGATCCAGCAAGGCGGTCAGGAAGGCATCCAGATACTCGTGCAGCCCCTGGGCGATGATGTCCGCCGCTCCGACCCCGGCGAGATGCGCGCGCAGTCGTTCCAGACAGGCGCCCACCTCGCCTTCGGGCCGTTGGCCGATGCGTTCCAGCGAGCGTTCCAGGCGGCTGACGCAATAGACCAGCGAACGCGGAAAGTCCGGATTCAGGATCACGAAGTCGATGACGTCGACCGGACGCACCCCGGTCTGATAGAGCCGCCGGTAGGCATCGAAGCCCGAGAGCGACTTGAGCAGCACGCCCCATTGATAATAGTCGAGCGGTGAACCCACCAGACTGGGGTCCGGCAACAGCAGGTGATAGCGCACGTCGAGGATGCGCGCGGTCATGTCGGCGCGCTCCTGCAGGGCGCCGAAGCGGGTGAAGCTGTGGGCCTCGCCGCGCATCATGGTGCCCTGTGCCAGACCGTAGACGGTGGCCACCTCGCGATGGACGAAGGCATGGAACTCCGCCGCCTGCCAGGGCGGCAGCGTGGCCTTGAGACGCGCCTCGGCGGTGCGACAGAGGGCGTCGATCGTCTCCCACACCGGCGTCGAGATCCGGTCGCGCGCCGAACGGGCGTTCTCGCGCGCCAGACGCAGACAGTTGAGGATGCTGCCTGGATTGCCCTCAGCCTGGGTCAGCAACCGGATGACGCGCGGCACGCTCACCCGACCGTCCGGGTAGGTCTCGGCATAACGGTCGTCGGCCCCCAGGATGGCCAGTAGCGGCAGCCACTGCCCCTCCTCGGTCAGCCCCTCCTCGGCCGCCAGCCGGTGGACGACATTGATGTCCAGCACTCGCGCGGTATTGTCGGCCCGTTCCAGATGGCGGGCCATCCAATAGAGCGATTCGGCGATTCGACTCAGCATCCGCATGACTCCCGTCAGTCAGCCAGTACCCAGGTGTCCTTGCTGCCCCCGCCCTGCGAGGAATTGACCACCAGCGACCCCTTGGTCAGGGCCACGCGGGTCAGACCGCCGGGGATGACTTCGATTTCATCACCGCCGTGGAGCACGAAGGGGCGCAGATCCAGATGACGCGACTCGAGCTCGCCATCCAGATAGCAGATGTGGCGCGAGAGCTGGATCACGGGCTGGGCGATATAGCGGCGCGGATCGGCCTGGATGCGGCGCGTGAAGTCGTCGCGCTGGCCGGCCGTCGAGGTCGGCCCCATCAGCATCTCGCGCCCGCCCGATTCGGAGACGGCCTTGATCACCATGCGCTCCAGGTTGTCGAGCACATAGTCGCGGTCCTGCGGATCGGTCATCTGATAGGTCGGCACGCTCGGCAGGATCGGCTCCTCACCCAGATAGTAGCGGATGATGTCTGGCACATAGGCATAGACCGCCTTGTCGTCGGCGATCCCGGCCCCTGGGGCATTGACCAGGGCCACATGGCCGGCCCGCCAGGCGCGGATGATCCCCGGCACCCCGAGCAGCGAGTCGGGCCGGAAGACCAGCGGGTCCAGATAATCGTCGTCGATACGCCGGTAGATGACGTCGACCTGACGCAGCCCGAGCGTGGTCTTGAGATAGACCCGATCGTTGCGACAGACCAGATCGCGTCCCTCGGCCAGCTCCACGCCCATCTCGCGGGCGAGGAAGCTGTGCTCGAAATAGGCCGAGTTGAAGATCCCTGGGGTCAGGACCACCACCACGGCGTCCGCCGCGCCGCGCGGCGAGAGCCGTCTGAGCCGCTGGAGCAGCCGCTCGGGATAGTGCTCGACCGGCCGCACCCGATAGCGCTGGAAGAACTCGGGCAGGATGCGGCGCTCGATCAGCCGGTTCTCGATCATGTAGGAGACGCCGGACGGGGTGCGCAGATTGTCCTCCAGCACCAGATAGCGCCCGCTCTCGTCGCGGATCAGGTCGACGCCGCTGATATGGATGTAGACACCGCCCGGCGGATCGACATCGAGGATGTCGCGACAGAGATCACGGCCGCGATAGATGAGCTCGGGCGGCACCACGCCATCCTTGAGGATGCACTGCTCGTGATAGACGTCGTGGATGAAGCGGTCGAGCGCGCGGATGCGCTGCTTGAGACCCGCCTCGATCGGCGTCCATTCCCCGGCCGTCACCAGACGCGGCAGAATATCGAAGGGCCAGACCCGTTCGATCCCCGACTCCTGATCCGAATACAGGGTGAACGTGACGCCTTCGTTATGGAGCGCCAGATGGGCCTCGCGCGCCTTGAGCGCCAGTCCGCGCTGGCCGGCACGCTGGATGTGCTTCCACAGCGGCACATAGTGCTCGCGCGGCTGGAAGTCGTCGCGATAGAACTCGTGATAGGCCGTGGCCGGACCCTCCGCGCGAGCGTCCGACCCACTGGCGCCAACGGCTTGGAATTGTCTCAGCATGGTGTCCCGGCTCCCACGACATGGCCTGTTGCATCAAGTCACCAAGCAAGAAACGAACCGCCGAAGAGCGGACGATCCGGTCAACGGAAGTATTCGCCGGCGCGCTCGGGCTGGTAGGTGACTTCCTCGATCCGCACGCGCAGCACGCCGCCGCCCGGCTTGGGCCATTCGATCTCGTCGCCTTGCGACAGACCGAGCAAGGCGCTACCGACCGGAGCCAGGATCGAGATCTTGCCGCCGCTCGCGTCCATGTCCTTGGGATAGACCAGGGTCAGGGTGAAGGCTTCGTTCGTGGACATCACCCGGAAGCGCACGGTCGAGTTCATGCTCACGACATTCGGCGGCATCGCGTGCGGGTCGACGACCTCGGCGCGCGCCAGCTCGGCCTCCAGCTCGTCCATGCCCGGAAAGGCATTGCGCGGCAGGGACTCGATCAGGTTTTCCAACCGCTCGGCATCGAGCGACGAGAGGATGATCTTGGGTTGACTGCTCATGTTCGCTGTTCGACAGAGTATTCGGAAGCGTGCGGGATCGCGCCCGGTTCCCATCACAACGGACCAGAACAAGGATACCCCACACAAAAACAAACCGCGCATCAAGACTTCGATACGCGGTTCGGATCGTTCGGCGTCGACCCGACGGACCGACGCTCGGCAATGGTGCGGAGGGTCTTATTCGCCCGGTTCGACCGCCTTCATGCTCAGACGGATACGGCCCTGCTTGTCGACTTCCAGCACCTTCACACGCACCACGTCGCCTTCCTTGAGCTTGTCGCTGACCGACTGCACGCGCTCCTCACAGATCTGCGAGATGTGCACCAGGCCATCGCGTCCGGGCAGGATGGTGACGAAGGCGCCGAAGTCCATCAGGCGCGCGACCTTGCCTTCGTAGACCTTGCCCACCTCGACATCGGCGGTGATCAGACGGATGCGGCGCTTGGCTTCCTCGCCGGCGGCCTTGACCACGGAGAAAATCTTGACCACGCCATCGTCGTTGATGTCGATGGTCGCGCCCGTCTCCTCGGTGATGGCGCGGATGACCGAGCCGCCCTTGCCGATGACGTCGCGGATCTTCTCGGGATGGATCTTGATCTCGATGATGCGCGGGGCATGTTCGGACATCTCGACGCGATGCGAGTCGATGACCTTGTTCATCTCGCCGAGGATGTGCAGGCGTCCTTCTTTGGCCTGCGCCAGCGCGATCTCCATGATCTCGCGGGTGATGCCCTCGATCTTGATGTCCATCTGGAGCGCATTGATGCCGTCAGCGGTACCCGCGACCTTGAAGTCCATATCGCCCAGGTGGTCTTCGTCACCCATGATGTCGGTCAGGACCGCGAAACGCTCGCCTTCCTTGATCAGACCCATGGCGACACCCGCGACCGGCGCCTTGATCGGCACGCCCGCGTCCATCAGCGCCAGACTGGTGCCGCAGACGCTGGCCATCGAGCTGGAGCCGTTGGATTCGGTGATCTCGGAGACCACGCGCACCGAATAGGGGAACTCCTCGATGCTCGGCATCACCGCCAGCACGCCGCGCTTGGCCAGACGTCCGTGACCGATCTCGCGGCGCTTGGGGCTGCCGACACGACCGATCTCGCCGACACAGAAGGGCGGGAAGTTGTAGTGCAGCATGAAGTGCTCACGCCGCTCGCCTTCCAGCGCATCAATGATCTGCGAGTCGCGCTCGGTACCGAGCGTGGTGATGACCATCGCCTGGGTCTCGCCGCGCGTGAACAGCGCCGAGCCGTGGGTGCGCGGCAACACGCTGGTGCGGATGGTGATCGGACGCACGGTCTTGGTGTCGCGCCCGTCGATGCGCGGCTCGCCGGCCAGGATCGACTCGCGCACCGTGGTCGACTCCAGCGCCTCGATGGCCGCCTTGACCTGAGCTTCGGTCCAGGCCGGAGCTTCGCCGGCGCACAGTTGCTCGACGATGGCCGCGCGTGCGGTGTCGAGCGCGGCATAGCGCGCCTGCTTCTCCTTGATGCGGTAGGCCGCCGCGATCGCCTCGCCACCGGCCGCGCGCACCTGTTCGGTCAACGCCGGATCCGTGGCATGGGGCTTCCAGTCCATCGGCGGCTTGCCGGCCTCGGCCGCCAGCTCGCGGATGGCTTCGATCGCCACCTGCATCTGCTCGTGCCCGAACAGCACCGCGCCGAGCATGACCTCTTCGGCCAGCCCGCGCGCCTCGGACTCGACCATGAGCACGGCCTTGTCGGTACCGGCGACCACCAGATCCAGATCCGAATCCGGATTCAGACCGGTCATCGCCGGATTGAGGATGTATTCACCGTTCTTGTAGCCGACGCGCGCGGCGGCGATCGGGCCGTTGAAGGGCGCACCCGAGAGTGCCAGCGCGGCGGATGCACCGATCAGCGCCGGAACCTCGGGATTGACCGCCGGGTTCAGCGACTTGACGGTCGCGATGATCTGCACCTCGTTGCAGAAACCCTCGGCGAACAGCGGGCGGATCGGACGGTCGATCAGACGCGCGGTGAGGATCTCGCCCTCGCTCGGACGGCCCTCGCGCCGAAAAAAGCCGCCGGGGATGCGTCCGGCGGCGTAGGTCTTTTCCTGATACTCGACCGTCAGGGGCAGGAAGTCGCGCTCCGCGCCCGGCCGCTTGTCGACCACGACCGTCACGAGGACCACGGTGTCGTCCATGTTGACCAGGACAGCACCATCGGCCTGGCGCGCGATCTCGCCGGTTTCCAGCCTGACGGTCTGATTGCCGAATTGGAACTCTTTAACGATGGGGGTGGGAATCACAGATAAATCCTCTGGATGTTTGGCTCGGGTGTTTGGGCCGCCGGCGCGACGGACCCTGGGCACTCCAAACCTTCGGCTCGGGCCGGTGCGAACGGAGATGGCAGCGCGGAGGGTGTCGGCTCGCGGCGCGTCGCGCTGGACGCACCGGGAGCGGACGAACGAGCGACCGGCGGCCGACCACCCGTTCGCCGGGGCGCGACGCGGAGACTTAGCGACGCAGACCCAGGCGCGCGATCAGATCGCGATAGCGGTCCAGATCCTTGCGCTTGAGATAGTCGAGCAGTTTACGCCGCGAATTGACCATGCGCACCAGGCCACGACGCGAGTGATGGTCGTGGGTGTGCTCCTTGAAGTGGCCGGTCAACTGCTGGATGCGCGCGGTCAGCAGCGCGACCTGCACCTCGGGCGAGCCGGTGTCGCGCTCGCCGCGCGCGTATTCGTCGACGACCTTCTTCTTGTCGGCAGCGGTCATTGTCATTGGAAATCTCCTCGAAATGGTTGAAGCACGAAAATACAGACCTGTGTCGGACGGGTCACCCCGTCGCGACCATCCCCAACAATGACTTCAGGGATGTTCCCATCAGGTCGAACATGGAACCGAACGAATCAAATCAAACGCTTGGGCTGGACTTTCCCGTCGTCGCGGATCTCGCCGACGCCCAGGAAATGCGATGAAGGATCATAGAGCCGGACCAGACCCTCGGTCGGCGCCTGGGGCACCTGCACCGCCTGTCCCTGCCCGAGATAGAAGGCGGTGTCGGCCGAGAGTTTCAGGGCCGGACAGTGTCCGAGCGCGCTGTCGAGCGGCAGCAGCAGGGCGTCGAGCGCGGCGAAATCCTCGGCCTCGGCCAGCGCGGCGATCTGTTCGCCGGTGACGAAGCTCACGTCCGGCTCGGCATAGGGGCCGACGCCGGTCCGGCGCAGGGCGCTCACATGGGCGCCGCAACCGAGCTCACGCCCGATGTCCTCGGCCAGGGTGCGGACATAGGTGCCCTTGGAACAGTGCACATCGAGTTCGATCTCGGGCAGCTCCATCGACAGCAGTTCGAGTGCATGGATCTCGATGCGGCGCGGCTGGCGCTCGACTTCCAGACCCTGACGCGCCAGCTCATAGAGCCGCTGGCCCTGATGCTTGACCGCCGAATACATGGGCGGCAACTGATCGATGGGACCAAGGAAGCCGGCCAGCACCTCGCGCAGACGCGCTTCGGTGATACCGTCGACCGGCGCGCGCTCCAGCACCTCGCCTTCCGCATCGCCCGTGGCCGTGGTCTCGCCCAGACGCACACGCACGCGATAGCGTTTGTCGGCATCCAGCAGGAAGGCCGAGAACTTGGTCGAGTCGCCCAGACAACAGGGCAGCAGCCCGGTCGCCAAGGGGTCCAGACTCCCGGTATGCCCCGCCTTGGCGGCGCGATAATAACGCTTGACCCGTTGCAGGGCCTCGTTCGAGGACAGACCCAGCGGCTTGTCCAACAGCAGGATCCCGGTCACGGGGCGTCCCGAATTACGGCGGCGTCCCATGATCTCAGTGCTCCTCTTCGGTCGCGGGCCGGTCCTTGGCGACGGCCTGCTCGATCAGGTCCGACAGATGCTGGCCCTGAGCGATGGATTCGTCGTAGACGAAGTGCAGTTGCGGCATGGCCCGCAGCCGCACCTCCTGCGCCAGTGCATGACGCAGGAAACCGGCGAGCTGCTTGTTGAGCAGCCGCTCCTGCGCCTGCGTGTCCTCGTCGCCGGGGAAGCAGGTGAAATAGACCTTGGCATGAGCCAGATCGCGCGTCACCCGCACCTCGTGCACCGTGATGTTGGCCAGACGCGGATCCTTGACCTGATCGCGCACCAGCACCGCCAGCGCGCGCTTCATCTCGGCACCGATACGCTCGGTGCGGTCGAATTCACGTTCGTTCACAGGACGCGGGCCTTCTCGGTGCGCTCGAAGACTTCGATCTGGTCGCCGGGCTGCACGTCGTTGTAGTTCTTCACGCCGATACCGCACTCCATGCCGTGCTTGACCTCGGCCACGTCGTCCTTGAAGCGGCGCAGCGATTCGAGCGCGCCCTCGTAGACCACGACGTTGTTGCGCAGCACGCGGATCGGGTTGTTACGCTTGATGACGCCCTCGACCACCATACAGCCGGCCACGGCGCCGAACTTCGAGGACCGGAACACGTCGCGCACTTCCGCCAGACCGATGATCTCTTCGGTGACGATCGGACTCAAGAGACCCGAGATCGCCTGCTTCACCTCGTCGATCAGCTCGTAGATGATGCTGTAGTAACGCAGATCCAGGCCCTTTTCCTCGACCACGCGACGCGCGGCGGCGTCGGCTCGGACGTTGAAGCCGAGCAGGATCGCATTCGAGGTGACGGCCAGGTTGGCGTCGGACTCGGTGAGTCCGCCCACGCCCGAGGCGACGATGGCGACCTTGACCTCATCGTTGGTGAGCTTGAGCAGACTCTCGCGCAGCGCTTCCAGACTGCCCTGCACGTCGGCCTTGAGGATGAGGTTGACCGCCTTCTGCTCGCCGTCCTTGAGCTGGGTGAAGAGCTGATCGAGGCTGACGCCGCGCTGCTCGTCGAAACGGCTCTGACGCGACCGGGCGGCGCGGAACTCGGCGACCTCACGAGCGCGGCGCTCATCGCTGACCGTGATGACGTCGTCACCGGCGTTCGGCGTGCCCGACAGACCCAGCACCTGCACCGGGATCGAGGGACCGGCCGATTCGACCGGCGACCCGGACTCGTCGAACATGGCGCGCACGCGGCCGTATTCGCCACCGGAAACGATGATGTCGCCGCGCTTTAGCGTACCGGACTGCACCAGCACCGTGGCCACCGGACCGCGTCCCTTGTCGAGACTGGATTCGACGATGGCGCCGCGCGCCGGACCCTCGACCGGAGCCTTGAGTTCGAGCACTTCGGCCTGGAGCAGGATGGCGTCGAGCAGTTCGTCGATACCGAGACCGGCCTTGGCCGAAACCTTGACCATCATGGTGTCGCCGCCCCATTCCTCGGTCAGCACCTCGTACTGGGTGAGTTCCTGCATCACCTTGTCGGGGTTGGCCTCGGGCTTGTCCATCTTGTTGATGGCGACGATCAGCGGCACACCGGCAGCGCGGGCATGGTGGATGGCCTCGACCGTCTGCGGCATGACGCCGTCGTCGGCCGCCACCACCAGAATGACGATGTCCGTCACCTTGGCACCACGCGCACGCATGGCCGAGAAGGCCGCGTGACCGGGGGTGTCGAGGAAGGACACCGTGCCCTTGTCGGTCTCGACGTGATAGGCGCCGATGTGCTGAGTGATGCCACCGGCCTCGCCGGAGGCGACACGGGTGCGGCGGATGTAGTCGAGCAGCGAGGTCTTGCCGTGGTCGACGTGACCCATGATGGTGACGACGGGCGGACGCGGCAGCGCCTCGAACTGGCCCTCCTGCTCCTGCATCTCGTCGAGCAGGGTGCCCTCGGCGTCGCGCTCGTCGGCGACGACGGCCTTGTGGCCCATCTCTTCGACCACCAGGATCGCGGTGTCGCGATCGAGATTCTGGTTGATCGTGACCATCATGCCCTGCTTGAACAGCTCCTTGACGACCACGGATGCCTTGACCGACATGCGATTGGCCAGCTCGGCGACCGTGATGGCCTCGGGGATCTCGACCTCGCGCACGACCGGGGCCGTGGGCCTCTGGAAGGCATGCTTGTCCTGGAGCTGCGGCTTGGAGGACTTCTTGCGCCGGCGCGGACCGCGACCGCCGCCAGGGCCTTCGATGTCTTCGTACTCGCCGCGTCCGGCGACCGCGATATCGCGGACACGCACCGGTGCGGTCTCTTTGCGGACGACCTTCTTGGCCGGGCGGTCTTTTTCCTTCTCCTTTTCCTTCTCGACCGGCTCGGCGGCTTTCTTGGCCGCCTTCTTCGGCTTGGCGGCTTCGGCGCGACGCGCGGGCGTCTCGGTCTCGGCTTCGCCGGCTTCGGCCGTCGCCTCGGCGCTGGGTTCCTCGGTCACTCCACGCGCCTGACGCTCGGCGGCCTCACGCTCAGCCTGCTGGCGCGCTTCTTCCTCGGCGCGACGGCGCGCCTCGGCAGCCTGACGGCGCTCTTCCTCCAGGCGCGCTTCTTCCTCGCGGGCGCGGCGCTCCTGTTCTTCCTGGTCGGCGAGACGACGCGCTTCCTGCTCGGCGCG
>ERZ1673962.616-NODE-616-length-22694-cov-3.752109_pt1 | contig 22694 bp, 17 predicted proteins | sample MGYA00580188_ERZ1673962 | MGnify/ENA primary metagenome ERZ1673962 (study PRJEB41334, sample SAMN05608104) | rock metagenome | biome: terrestrial subsurface; feature: shale formation; material: shale | place: USA: Pennsylvania ... | reverse complement strand
AACCTACGCTCAACTCGTTGAAAAACTTGGAGAAATTGGGGTAGAGGAAAAAGAGGTGAATGTCCGAAACAAGCTCTCGAGGGGCAAGTTTACGGCGGCGTTCATGCTCGCATGCCTCAAGGCTATAGGAGCCTCAGATATCAGGATTTGAATCGTCAGGAAGCTCTATCACCTGGTGAACATGGGTGATGCTGTAAACGATATTCCGCCCGTTGGATTTCTGGACATTCACGTCCACCACAAATGCTTTGTAATAAACGCTAGCGTGGTCTCTGATCTCATCCTTTAGGCGCTCCTCTGCCAGCTCAGAGCCATACATAATCGGCAGCGGCTTGCTTTGAATTTCCTCAATTAGCGCCATATCGCCAGACCGTTTTCCAATCTCAGCGTCCCTAATGTCAGATCGGGTAAGGCGCATTAGAACGCGCCGATAGTCGGCGTTCTCCTTTTTATCGAGGCTGCGTCTCTGTTGCTCGATAGTCTCCACGGCTTTCCGGGCTTGTTTTGTGTCAAATTCAATTTCGACGCGCTCCGTCCATGCGCCGTTCTGCTGGACATAGGTTTTAAGGACAAAGTTTCCGTTTTTGTCATGAGCCACGCCCTGAATGGTCTGCTCGACCTTGTTCAGATCTATCTTTTTTGCGCTGGAAACAAATTGTCCGTTAATAAATGCCCTCATGCGCTTGCTGAATAGCGCGCCAAAAGCCAAAACGATCAACGCGTCGTCCATAACGCCGATGCCCTGCTGTATCAACGGGATCATATCGGCAATGATTGAGCCGTGGCGAACCTCTCGCACGTATAGCTTTGCCGTTCCCTTAAGGTCAGGGTGATTAGCCGCCAGCCAATCATCAAATTGCCCGGCGATCCCAGCAAAGAACGCCGCAAAGTCGCCAACCTCAATTGGCTCTCGCAAGTCCAGCTTGACGGTAAAATATGCGCTTGAATCCCCCATAAGCTCAGAATAAGAGCGTGGGGTAAAATTGTCACTTTCCATTTACTCGACCCCTTTTGGCGGCAGGGTCGGTAGCCTTGTCCCAGTTGCTACCTAATGCCGGAGATGCTGGACACCTCCATGATCGCCTCGATGGCGGGCCAGCTTGCAGAAGGGCGCCTGACGCGGCGGCGCCCTTACCGCGCGCCCCATCATTCCGCCTCCATGGCCGCCCTTATCGGCGGCGGCCACCGGGCAAAACCGGGCGAGGTCTCGCTTGCCCATGGCGGCGTCCTTTTTCTTGATGAACTGCCCGAATTTTCCCGCCAGGTGCTCGATTCCCTGCGCCAGCCCATCGAGACGGGCGAGGCCGTGGTCGCCCGCGCCAATGCCCATATCACCTATCCCGCGAGGTTCCAGCTTATCGCCGCGATGAACCCCTGCCGCTGCGGCCACGCAGGCGATATGAGCCAGGCTTGCGCCAGGGTGCCGCGCTGTGTGGGCGAGTATCAGGCCAAACTTTCCGGCCCGCTGATGGACCGGATCGACATTCATGTGGATGTGCCTGCCGTCTCCGCCGCCGATCTGGCGCTGCCGCCGCCTGCCGAAAGCTCCGCCGATATTGCCGCGCGCATCGCCCTTGCCCGGCAAATCCAGGCAGAGCGCTATGGCGACGTGACTGGGGGTCACAAAAGCGGTGAGGGTGAGACGCGCACGCTCCTTCAGGCAGGCACGTTCCTCAATGCCCAGGCCGAGGGCGAGCTTCTGGAAAAAGTGGCAAGCCCCGATGAAGCCGGCCGGGCGCTTTTGAGCGAGGCGGCGGAGGCCATGAAACTCACCGCCCGCGGCTATCACCGGGTGCTGCGCGTCGCCCGCACCCTTGCCGATCTGGAAGGCGCGCCTTCCGTCGGCCGCCTCCATATCGCCGAGGCGCTCTCTTACCGCCAGCTTGCCGCAGGGCGGCTCGGGGCGGCGGCGTAAGGCGACTGAAACCCGCACAATCCGGGGCATTTTAAGCCCTTTGTAACTTCTCCGGGCCAGGCTGGAAGTCTTTTCCGGGCCGGGCGCGTGCCGCCGCGGCGCAAAAGGCGTAAGTAAGGCAGACCCTCCCGGGCGTATCGCGGGGGGTTAGGGGTTCAAAGGGGAACGCAGTTCATGATGGGCGCGGATATGCTGCTCGGCCTGATGGCCGGCACCGGCGTGATCGGGGCGGGGGCGGCCTCGGTTTTCGGCCTGCTTTATCTGCAGGAGCGCCGCAAGGCCTCCCGTCAGCGCGCCGCCTTCGAGGCGCGGGTTGAAACCCTGTCCGACCGCAATTGGGAACTGAAAGAAAGCGAAGAGCGCTACCGCACGCTGATCGATGCGCAGGGCGATGTGATTTTCCGCAAAGACCTGCGCGGTTTTACCACCTACGCCAATGAAGTGTTCTGCCAGACTTTCGGCGTGCCGCGCGATGAGGTGATCGGCTCGGTCTTTATTCCTGAAGTGCCGGAGGGGGAAATCCCCGCTTATTTCGGCGACTTCGCGGGTCTCGCGCTGCCGCCTTACCGGGTGCGCTATGACCAGCATGTCGTCACCGCGCGGGGCCCGCGCTGGTTCGCCTGGGAAGAATTTGCCATCCGCGACGAAGACGGGCGGCTCGTCGAAATTCAGACCATGGGCCGCGACATCACGGACCGCAAACTCGTCGAGCAGCAGCTTGGCGAGGCGCTGGAAGAAGCCCAGCGCGCCAACAAGGCCAAGAGCCTTTTCCTTGCGACCATGAGCCATGAAATCCGTACACCAATGAATGCGGTGCTCGGCATGACGCAGCTTCTGCTCGACACCGAGCTTGTGCCCGCGCAGCGCTCCTATGCCGAGGCGGTGCGCGATTCCGGCCGCTCACTGCTTGCCATCATCAACGACATTCTCGATTATTCGAAAATCGAGGCGGGCAAGATCCATCTCGACAACGAGCCTTTCAGCCCGCATGAATTCATCGAAAGCGTGACGGAGCTTCTGGCCGCCCGTGCGTTTGAAAAAGACATCGACATCGCCTCCATCGTCGATCCGGATGTGCCGCGCGTTCTCAAGGGCGATGAAATCCGCCTGCGCCAGATCATCATGAACCTTGCCGGCAATGCGGTGAAGTTCACCGAAAAAGGTGGCGTGCTCATTCATGTGTCTCAGGCAGGCGACATGCCGGCGGCGCAGGGGCGCACGCGGCTCAAAGTCACGATCGAAGACACCGGCATCGGCATGAGCGAGGAGGATGCCGCGCGCATCTTCGATGAATTCTCCCAGGCCGATTCAAGCCTTGCCCGCCGTTTTGAAGGCACGGGCCTCGGCCTTGCGATTTCCAAGCGCCTTGTCGAGGTGATGGGCGGAGAGATTTCGGTCGTCAGCGAAAAGGGCGTAGGCTCGACTTTCGCGTTTACGATCGAATGCGATGTGGAAGAAGCCGCGCAGCCTTCGGCCCGCGATCTTGACGGGCGGCGCGCGCTCATTGCCATTGCCGCGCCCATGACCGCGCGCGCCATGCATCATCTGCTGGAAAATATGGGGGCCCATGTCTCGCAAGGCTTTGCCGCCATAGAAGAAGGCCCGGCGGACATTGCCTTCATTTGCGAGCGCAATATGGAAGCGCGGCGCGATGAAATCGCACGGCTTTTGAAGGAAGCGGGCACCCGCACCCTCGTCATCGTCGCCCCCGGCGTCACGCCGCCCGATACGTTCGATGGATATCTCGTGCGTCCGGTGCGCCAGTCTTCTTTCAAGCGCCGTCTTCAGGCAGGCGTGGAAGAGGCGGTGGAACGGCAAGCCGTGCCCGTCTATAAAACCGTGCCGGAGGAGACCGGCAAGGGGCTCAGCGTGCTCGTGGCCGAAGACAACGAGCTGAATGCCATTCTCACCCGCACGCTTCTGGAGCGCCAAGGCCACAAAGTGAGGATGGTGGATAATGGCGCCGAAGTGGTCGAGGCGCTGAAGGGTGAGCCAGGCGGCTATTTCGATCTCGTGCTGATGGATTTGCATATGCCCGAGGTCGATGGCTTCGAAGCAACGAAACGCATTCGCGCGCTCGGGGCCGAATGGTCGCAGGTACCGGTCATCGCGCTCACCGCCAATGCCATGGTCGAAGACCGGCAGGCCTGTCTCGATGCGGGCATGGACGATTATCTCTCCAAACCCGTCATGCCGGAAGAATTGCAGGCCGCGCTTTCGCAATGGGCCGGGCGGCGGTCGGCTTATGCCGCTGCCTAAAGCGCCCGGTAAAGGCGGGGCAGCTCGCGGCCCGGAATGGAGGCTGACGGCGAGGCGGTAAAACCCGTGAACCCCATCCTCTCATAGAAGGCGCGGGCATGGGGTCGGCATCGACCTCCAGGCGGGTCATCCCGCGCGTTCTTGCCGCGCGGATGAGATCTTCCATCAGGGCCCGCCCGATGCCTTTGCCCATATGGGCGGGCAGAACGAACATATCTCCCACCTCCCCGCAGCCCGGCGCCTCGCCCGGCAGCAGCGAGTAAAACCCGGCGGGCGCGCCGCCGCGCTCGGCAATGACGATATGTTCGGCCTTGACCCGGCCCGCATCGAAGGTCAGCTCCGCCCGGCAGGCTTCCATGAAAGCTGCGTCATAGCCCCAATGGGCTTTGGCGGTAAAAGCGATGGCGGAGAGCCTTTCGCAATCTTCCTCCCCTGCCCGTCTCAGGCAAAGGTCCGCCGTTTTTTCCATGATCTTTTCTCGCGGTTTTTACGCCGGACACGTATGGTAGCGCCGCTTTTGGGGGAAGAACATGCAAGAGCCGCAAAAACCTGCCTGGCCGGCCCGCTTCGCCGCCAACTGGCTGCGGGCCTGGAGCGTTTATACCGAGCCGCGTGTGCTCGTTATTCTGGTGCTCGGCTTTTCCGCCGGGGTGCCGCTGGCGCTCACCCATTCCACGCTCAATCTGTGGCTGCGCGAGGCAGGTGTCGATATCGGCACGATCGGCCTCTTCGCGCTGGTCGGCATTCCTTATGTGCTGAAATTCATCTGGGCGCCTGCCGTCGATGCGCTGCCCTTCCCGCTTTTGACGCGTCTGTTCGGGCGCCGGCGCGGCTGGCTGCTCGGCTGCCAGCTTCTGCTCGTTCTTGCCATTACGGCCATGGGGCTGGTGGATCCGGCAGCCGCCCCTCTCGTCATGGCCTTTGCCGCGCTCGCCGTCACCTTCGTTTCGGCGACGCAGGATATCGTCATCGACGCTTTCCGCATCGAAAGCCTCGATGAAACCCAATATGCGGCGGGCATGGCGAATTACGTTGCCGCCTACCGCATCGCGCTTCTGGCCTCGGGCGCGGGCACGGTGGAAATCGTCTCGGCCTTGCAAGGGGCCGGTGTCTCGCAGGACTGGGTCTGGAGCGCGGGCTACGGCGCCATGGCCCTTCTCATCGCCGCCTGCATGACCGCCGTGCTTTTGGCGCGCGAGCCGGAAGGCAATGCGGAAGTTCAGGCCCGCCAGGCGCATATGAGCCCGAGGGAGCGGTTTGAGGATGCGGTGATCCGCCCCTTCACCGAGTTCGCGCAAAAACCCGATTGGTTTTCGCTTCTCCTTTTCGTGCTGCTCTTCAAGCTGGGCGATGCCTTGGCCGGAACACTGATGGGCCCCTTCGCGCTCGATATCGGTTTTGAAAAAGAAACCTATACGCGCATCGCCAATGGGGTGGGCTTTCCCATGGTCCTGGTCGGCGGCTTTCTCGGCGGGGCGATGATGAAGTTCCTGCCCATGACCCGCAGCCTTTGGATTGCGGGTATTTTGCAGCTTCTCTCCAATCTCGCCTTCGTGGTGCTGGCGCTCGCGGGCGACGATGTGCTGGTGCTGGCAGGCGCGGTGGCGGTGGAGCAGGTGACGGGCGGGCTCGGCACGGTTGTCTTCGTCGCCTTCCTCTCGCATCTCTGCCAGGCCCGCGATGTGACGGCAACGCAGTTCGCGCTGTTGACGGCTCTGGCGGCGACGGGACGCACCGTCTTTTCAGCCGGCGCGGGCTATATGGTGGCGCTGAGCGGCTGGGCGGTCTTCTTCTCGCTGACCGCGCTTGCCGCCCTTCCCGGCCTTCTTTTTTTGGCCTGGCTGCAGCGGCGCGGGGCCATCGAATCGGCCTCCAAGGCCGCGGAGAGCGGGGATTTAAAAGTAGAATCAGGACCTTAAGTGTGACATCACAGGGTCATAATTCGGGTTCAAAAAGAGACAGGCTCCTTGCACGCTTAGCCTAGTTAATGAAAGGATAGTGCAAATGACGGGCAGTCTCACTACGATCACCGCCGAAAGAACAGCCCCTGGAGTTGGTATGGGTTCGGGCATGGCACGGTCAAAAGAGGCGGTGTCTGCGCACGGCACGCCGGTGCAGCAGACGGACGCAAGCGTAAACGCCGCGACCTTCGGTCGGCGCGGGGCGCTGGAAGTGCGTCTGGCACAGACGCCTGAAGAAATCGATGCGGCCCAGGCCCTGCGCTATCACGTTTTCTACGAAGAAATGTCCGCGGTCCCGGACCCCACGGCGCTGGCGACCCGCCGCGACATGGACCGGTTCGATGAAATTTGCGACCACCTTCTGGTGATCGACCATAAGCTGGCCGAGGGCTGGGAAGGCGACGGCGTGCCCCCGCAAGCGGTGGTCGGCTGTTACCGCCTGCTGCGCCAGGACGTGGCCGATGCCCATGGCGGCTTTTATACGGCCGGGGAATATGACATCGAGCCGCTGCTTGCCCGCGCCCGTAAAGAAGGCCTGCGCTTTTTGGAGCTTGGCCGTTCCTGCGTGCTGCCTGCCTACCGCAACAAGCCGACGGTGGAACTGCTCTGGCACGGCATCGGGCACTATATCGCCATGCACGGGCTCGATGTGATGTTCGGCTGCGCGAGTTTCGAAACGACGGACCCGGACGAGCTCGCCCTGCCCCTTTCCTATCTCTATCACGAGTTCCTGACGCCGGATGAGTGGTATGCGCGCGCGCTCGATGATCAGTATGTGGAAATGAACCGCATGGCGCCGGATGAGATCGATCTGCGCTCGGCCTTGCGCGCCCTGCCGCCGATGATCAAAGGTTACATCCGCGCGGGCTGCTATATCGGCGACGGCGCGGTGGTGGACAGCCAGTTCGGCACCACCGATGTGCTGATCCTCTTCCCGGTCTCACGCATCAACGACCGCTATTTCACGAAATTCGCCAACAAGTAATACGCGCCCCATCCCATAGCGCGCAAATGAAAAGGCGGCCTCATGAGGCCGCCTTTTGCATTTCCAGCCGGTGCTGCCTTTACTCGACTGTGATGGTGATCTGCTCGGACGCGATGGGCGGGTCATGCGGAATGTGGTTCATGTCGCCCAGCAGCAATTGCAGCGTGTGCGTGCCAGGTTCCAGCTCGATCGTCGTCTCCGTCTGGCCGCCGCCGAAATGCACATGGTTCTCGTCGGCGGGAATGGAATAATCCAGTGCCTCGCCTTCCAGCATCGGCGTATCGACCAGCAGATGGTGATGGCCGGTATGGTCCTTGTCGATCCCGGCAGGCGCAACGCCCATGCCTTTCAGCCCGAAGCGCACGGTAACGGGGCTTGAAACCGCCGCGCCGTCTTCCGGCGTAATGAAATAAACTGCCGCCCCTTCGGGCGCCGGCGTTTCACCGGCAAGCGCGCCGCTTGCAAGTGCCGGGGCAAGCGCCAGGATGAGCGCGGGAATGAATGCAAACCGCATGGGGGCCTCCGCTTGTGATGTGTTGTCACGCATGCGGATACTATGAAGGCGCCGCCAGGCTCTGGCAACGCCTTCACGGGGAATTCCTTGCCGAAGCGCCTTAGCGCACGAGACGCGAGGTGCTGTCGAGGTCGTACGCGGCGAAAGCTGCCATATTGACGAGATCGGAAACCGTCGCGCCCAGATTGACGATCTGCACGGGCCGGGAAAGACCGGTCAGAAGCGGGCCGATCACTTCCGCCCCGCCCAGCGATTGCAGCATCTTCGTCGAGATCGAGGCTGAATGAATGGCCGGCATGATCAGCACATTGGCCGGGCCTGAAAGGCGGCAGAAGGGATAAAGCGCCATCGCTTCCTTGCTGAGCGCCACGTCGGCGGCCATTTCCCCGTCATATTCGAAATCGGCGCCGCGCTTGTCGAGAATTTCCGTCGCCTCGCGCATCAGCGTCGAGCGCTCGCCCGAGGGATGGCCGAAGGTGGAATAGGCCAGCATCGCGACGCGCGGCTCCTGGCCGAGGCGGCGGTTGACTTCCGCCGCCTGCATCGCGATATCGGCCAGCTCCTCGGCGCTCGGCATGTCGTGCACATTGGTGTCCGCGACAAGCACGGTGCGCCCGCGCACGATAATCATGGAAATGCCCATGACGCGGGAGCCCGGCAAAGGGTCGATGACGCGCAGCACTTCGGAAAGCGCCACGGCGTAATTGCGCGTCGCCCCCGTCACCATCGCATCGGCATCGCCTTGCTCGACCATGCAGGCGCCGAAGACATTGCGGTCGTTATTGACCATGCGCAGGCAGTCGCGCTGCAGATAGCCGCGCCGCTGCAAGCGTTTGTAGAGAAAATCCGCGTATGCGTCGGCACGGTCGGAAACGCGCGAATTGACGATTTCGAGCGCCGTGCTGGAATCGAGACCGATGGAGCGCATCGTCTCGCGGATGCGCTCTTCCCGGCCGATCAGCACCGGGTGGCCGAGTTCGAGATCGCGGAAGGTGAGCGCGGCGCGGATGACGCGTTCTTCTTCGCCTTCGGCAAAGACGACGCGCTTGGGGTCGCGTTTGACGTGTTCATAGATCACCTGCAGCGAGCCTTGGGTGGGGTCGAGGCGGGCGGAGAGTTTGTTTTTATATCCTTCCATATCGACGATCGGCATGCGCGCAACGCCGGTATCCATCGCCGCTTTCGCAACGGCGGAGGGAATCTCGCGGATAAGGCGCGGATCGAAGGGCACGGGGATGATGTAGCTCGCACCGAAGCGCGGGCGCTCGCCCTGATAGGCGGCGGCCACTTCATCGGGCACGTCTTCGCGCGCAAGTTTCGCCAGCGCCTCGGCGGCGGCGATTTTCATCGCTTCGTTGATCGTCGTCGCGCGCACATCGAGCGCGCCGCGGAAGATGTAAGGAAAGCCGAGAACGTTATTGACCTGATTCGGGTAGTCCGAGCGGCCCGTCGCCATGATCGCATCGTCGCGCACTTCGGCGACTTCCTCCGGCGTGATTTCCGGGTCCGGGTTCGCCATTGCAAAGATGATCGGCTTGTCGGCCATGGAGGCGACCATTTCAGGGGTCAGCGCGCCTTGCACGGAAAGGCCGAGAAAGACATCCGCGCCCTTCACCGCTTCTTCGAGCGTGCGCTTGTCGGTCGGCACCGCATGGGCCGACTTCCACTGATTCATGCCTTCTTCACGGCCCTGATAGATGACGCCCTTCGTATCGCAAAGGATCGCCTGATCATGCGGCAGGCCCATCGCCTTGATCAGTTCGAGGCAGGCAATCCCCGCCGAGCCTGCGCCGTTGACGACGACGGTAATGTCCTTGATGTCCTTGCCCGTCAGATAAAGCGCGTTGATGAGACCGGCGGCGGAAATGATCGCCGTGCCGTGCTGGTCGTCATGGAAGACGGGAATGTTCATGCATTCGCGCAGGCGCTCTTCGATGATGAAGCAGTCCGGCGCCTTGATGTCTTCCAGGTTGATGCCGCCGAAAGACGGTCCCAGATAGCGCACCGAATTGATGAAAGCATCGACATCTTCCGTTTCGATCTCAAGATCGATGGAATCGACATCGGCAAAGCGCTTGAAGAGCACCGCCTTGCCCTCCATCACCGGCTTGGAGGCAAGCGCGCCCAGATTGCCGAGACCGAGAATGGCCGTGCCGTTGGAGATCACCGCGACCATGTTGCCTTTGGACGTATAGTCGTAGGCGGTGTCCGGGTTCTCGGCAATGGCGCGCACCGGGGCGGCGACGCCGGGCGAATAGGCGAGCGAAAGGTCCCGCTGCGTGGCCATGGGCTTGGTGGGGGTGATTTCCAGCTTGCCGGGCTTGCCCCGGGCGTGAAAACGCAGGGCTTCTTCGTCGGTAAATGCTTTTTTGTTTCTCGTCATGGCCAATCTGCGCAACTTTTGAAATGATCGGGCGCGGCGTTCTTAACGCATATTGCTCTGCCCCGCTACCCCCCGCCGCAATCTTTTTGCCTGAAAGCGGGAGAGAGCCTCGCAAAAGAGCCTGACTGGACGGTTAAGGCGCGCGGTTTTTACCGGCGGGGCGCCTCGGGCTGGATGCAGGCTAGATGCAGACGGGGGGGAATCTGCTAGATTGCGCCTCTTCATTTCGAGGGTAAGCATGGCGGCGGTCGAGAAAAACCAGGGGACGGAAAAGCGCGCGGGCACTGCGGGAGCCGCCGGCAGTGAGCCGGTGAAGGCGGTCACGCCCATGATGGCGCAATATCTGGAGATCAAGAAGGATCACCCCACTGCCCTCCTTTTCTACCGCATGGGCGATTTCTACGAGCTCTTCTTTGAGGACGCGGTGAAAGCCGCCGAGGCGCTGGACATTACGCTTACGAAACGAGGTAAGCATTTACGGGAAGATATCCCCATGTGCGGCGTGCCGGTTCATTCCGCCGATGCTTATCTTGAGCGCCTCATCCGCCTTTCCTTCAAAGTGGCGATCTGCGAGCAAACCGAAGACCCGGCGGAGGCGAAAAAGCGCGGGGGCAAATCCGTCGTCCGCCGCGAGGTGGTGCGCCTCGTTACCCCCGGCACTTTGACCGAGGACACGCTGCTCGATGCCCGCCGGCACAATTATCTGGCCGCGCTCTCCCGGCTCGGGGCGAGCGACACGCTCAGCCTTGCCTGGGCGGATATTTCGACGGGCGATTTTCGGGTGACCAGCATCGCCCCCGGCGAGCTCGGCGCCGAGCTTGCCCGGCTCGAGGCGGGCGAGCTTCTCCTGCCCGACCCGCTTTTCACCGATCCCGCGCTTGCCGAGACCTTGCGCCAGACGCGCGCGGCGCTGACCCCGCTCGATCCTTCCCTTTTCGACAGCACGCGGGCCGAGCGGCGGCTGAAAGAGCTGTTGGAGGTGAGCGCGCTAGACGGTTTCGGCCATTTCAGCCGGGGTGAGCTTTCCGCTGCCGGCGCGCTGATCGATTATCTGGAGCTGACCCAGGTCGGTAAGATGCCGCGCCTGAAAGCCCCGCGTCCGGCGCGCAGCGGCGCGTTTCTTGCTATGGATGCGGCAACGCGCGCCAATCTGGAGCTGACCCGCACGCTGTCGGGCGAGGCGCGCGGCAGCCTTCTTTCCGTGATCGACCGCACGGTGACGGGCGCGGGCGCAAGGCTTCTGGCCGAACGGCTGAAGGCGCCGCTCACCGATCCTGCCGCGATCATCGCCCGGCTCGATGCGGTGAGCTGGTTTCTGGAGGCGCGGGAGCTGAGATCGTGCCTGCGCGCCGAGCTTAAATCCGTACCGGACATGGCAAGAGCCCTCTCGCGCGTGACTGCTGGTCGCGGCGGCCCGCGCGATCTGGCCGCCGCAAGGGACGGGCTGGCCGGGGCGCATAGGATCGCGGCGCTTTTGGCCTCCGCCTCGCAGGCCTTGCCGGAGGAAATCGCCCGTGAGCGCGCGGCGCTGGAAGGGCGGGCCGCGGCCCTTCAGGACAGGCTGACGGCAGCGCTCAGCCCCGATTTGCCGCTTCTCGCGCGTGATGGCGGCTTCATCGCCAAGGGCTTTTCCGCCCCGCTCGATGAATGCCGGATGCTGCGCGATGAAAGCCGCCGGGTCATTGCGGGCCTGCAATCGAAATATGCCGAGGAGACCGGCATTAGCGCGCTCAAGATCAAACACAACAACGTGCTGGGCTATTATATCGAGGTCTCGCCGCGCCACGCCGATCCGCTCATGACCGGCGTTCACAAGGATGCCTATATTCACCGCCAGACGCTGGCGAATGCCGTGCGCTTTACCACGGTCGAGCTCTCCGACATTGCCTCGCGCATCACCGAGGCGGCGGGCCGCGCCATCGCCCTTGAGATGGAGCTTTTCGCCGAGCTTTCAGAAGCGGTGAAAGAGGAAGCGGCGGCAATTTCGCAGGCCGCCGAGGCGCTCGCCCGGCTCGATGTTGCAGCTGGTCTTGCCGATCTAGCCGAAGAGCGGCGCTACACACGGCCCAGGATCGATGACAGCCTTGCCTTTGACGTGACGGGCGGCCGCCATCCTGTGGTGGAAGCGGCGCTTGAAAAAGCAGGCGAGGGGCCCTTCGTGCCCAACGACGCCGATCTGTCCGGCGATAAGGGCGAGGCGCGGCGGCTCTGGCTTCTCACCGGCCCCAACATGGCCGGTAAATCCACCTTCCTGCGCCAGAACGCACTTATCGCCATTCTGGCGCAAATGGGCTCTTACGTGCCTGCCGCCGCCGCTCATATCGGAGTGGTGGACCGGCTCTTTTCCCGCGTGGGCGCTGCGGACGATCTCGCCCGCGGGCGCTCCACCTTCATGGTGGAAATGGTGGAAACGGCGGCCATTCTCAATCAGGCCGGACCCCGCTCGCTCGTCATTCTGGATGAAATCGGCCGGGGCACGGCGACCTTTGACGGGCTCTCCATCGCCTGGGCGGCGGTCGAGCATCTGCATGAGGAAAACCGCTGCCGGGCGCTTTTCGCCACCCATTATCATGAGCTGACCGCCCTTGCCGAAAAGCTGCCCTTCCTCGCCAATGCGACGATGAAAGTGAAGGAATGGCAGGGGGATGTCGTCTTCCTGCATGAAGTGGGGCCGGGGGCCGCCGACCGCTCTTACGGCATTCAGGTCGCCAAACTCGCCGGCCTGCCGCCAGCCGTGATCGCAAGGGCGAACGACGTGCTGCATGTGCTGGAAAGCGGGGCGGAAACACGCGGCGCGGGCCGCATTGTGGATGATTTGCCGCTTTTCTCCGCCGCGCCGAGACCTGCGGATTCGCGCGGGGCGAAAAAAAGCGCGCTGGAGGAGGCCTTCGAGGCCGTCAATCCGGACGAGCTCAGCCCGAAAGAGGCGCTCGATCTTCTTTATGAGCTAAAAGCCCGAAAACTCGCCGAAAAAGGCGAATAAGCCGCTTTTTAAGCCCAAAACCCTGTCAAAAGGGGATTTTTGCCGCACTTGTGGATAAGTCCGTGGACGGACTATGCGCAGGCCCGCCGCTTACGACTCGCTGAAAGCGCAAGCCAGCCCGTGACCGCGATTCACATTTGGCGAATAAAAGGCACGCGCTGGCGCAAATGCGCCCAGGCGGCCTCTTTGCCCGGCCGGCGTGCCCCTCAGGCTTTCCCGCCGCCGCTTCTGCCCGCATTTTGGGCGAGGGGGTCCGGTTGCGCTCAACTTTTCACCATTATTACGAACCCGGAACGATGAGGAATGGCGTGAACCCTCGCATTTCTGCGCGGGCATGGTCCCGGCGCTGTTGGCGCGGGGCTTGCGAAGGCAAGAGTGGCCGCTTCCCTCGAAAGGCTGCCTCTCTCTCCTCCCTCGCGCCAGCGGCCTCGCAAAGCCGCTGGCGTGCTATACATAAAGAAGAACCGCCCTTGAAGGCGGTCTAACAACGGACCATCCGACCACCCGGAGCTTTCATGTCCCCCAAAGCCGCAAAAGCTGCAGCGAAACCCGCCGAAAAACCTGCCGCGCCCGATCCGGTTTCCGGACCCGTATCGGGGCCGGTATCGGGATCTGTTTCGGACCGCGCCGCGCTGACCGCCGAGCTTATCGGCTTTGCCGATCAGGGCAGCGATGAAATGGCGGAGGGCCGGGCGCTCTGCCGGACGCGCCTGGAAGAGGGGGTCTTCAAAGGTCGGGCCTGCGCGAGCGCGCTGGCCGAGCTGATGGATAGCGTCATTATCTCGCTTTACGATTTTGCCACCGCCCGGGTCTTTCCCGTCGCCAATCCGTCCGAGGCCGAGCGTCTTGCCGTGGTTGCCGTGGGCGGTTATGGCCGGGGCACCATGGCGCCGGGCTCCGACGTCGATCTTCTGTTCCTGCTGCCTTACAAGCAGACCCCCTGGGGGGAGAGCCTTGTTGAATACATGCTCTATATCCTCTGGGACTTGGGGCTAAGTCGGCCATGCCACCCGCTCGGTCGATGAAAGCGTGCGCCTTTCGAAAGAAGACATGACGATCCGCACCTCCATTCTCGAGGCGCGCTTTCTGGTGGGCGAGCATAAGCTTTTCGAGGAACTGGAAGAGCGCTTCTTCAAAGATGTCGCCAAAGGCACGGCGGTGGAATTCGTCGAGGCGAAACTGGCCGAACAGGACGAGCGCCATGAACGCTCCGGGCGCTCGCGCTATCTCGTCGAGCCCAATGTGAAGGACGGCAAGGGCGGCCAGCGCGACATCCACACCATGTTCTGGATCGCCAAATATATCTATCAGCTCAAAAGCCCGAACGAGCTCGCCAAGGTCGGCATTTTCACGCGCCAGGAATTCAATGCGCTGGTGCGCGCGGATGATTTTCTCTGGGCCGTGCGCTGCATGCTGCATTTCCTCACGGGCCGTGCGGAAGAGCGCATCACCTTCGACATTCAGCCCGAACTTTCCCGCGTCCTCGGCTATCAGGGGCATGGCGGCCTGAAAGGCGTCGAGCGCTTCATGAAGCATTACTTTCTCGTCGCAAAGGATGTGGGCGATCTCACCCGCATTCTCTGCACGGTGCTCGAAGAGCAGGAGCAGAAGAAGAAGCCGGGCATCGGCCGCTTCATGCAGGCGCTGCGCCGCAAGAAGGACATTCAGGGCTTTACCGTCGACAGAGGCCGGCTCACCGTCACCTCGGATGATTTTTTTGAAAAAGACCCGGTCAATCTCATCCGGCTTTTCCATGTCGCTCAGGAACACGGGCTGCTCATTCACCCCGATGCGCTGAAGCTCGTCACCCGGTCGCTGAAACTCGTGAAATCGGAGCTGCGCGCCAATGAAGAAGCGAACCGGCTCTTCCTCGAAATCCTTTCAAGCCGCAAGGACCCGGAACGCACCTTGCGCAAGATGAACGAGGTGGGCCTGCTCGGGAAATTCGTCACCGATTTCGGCCGCATCGTCGCGCTGATGCAGTTCAACATGTATCATCATTATACGGCGGACGAGCATCTGCTTCGCGCCATCGGCATTCTTGCCGAGATCGAGCGCGGGGAACTGGCGGATGAGCATCCGCTGGCCACCGAGCTTTTTCAAAAGATCAATAACCGCAATGTGCTTTATGCGGCGATGTTCCTGCACGACATTGCCAAGGGCCGCCCGGAAGATCATTCCGAAGCCGGCGCCAAGATCGCCAAGAAGCTTTGCCCGCGCCTCGGCATGGGTCCGGGGGAAACGGAAACCGTCGCCTGGCTCGTCGAGAACCATCTTGTTATGTCCGATGTTGCCCAGAAGCGCGATCTTTCCGACCCCAAGACCTTGAAGGATTTTGCCGAACTCGTGCAAAGCCCCGAGCGTTTGAAGCTCTTGGAAATTTTGACCGAGGCCGATATCCGCGCCGTGGGGCCGGGTACCTGGAACGGCTGGAAGAGCCAGCTTCTGCGCCAGCTTTATTATGAAACCGACGCGGTGATGGGCGGCGAGCAGCAGATCAACCGCAAACAGCGCATCGACCAGTCCAAGGCGGAACTTGAAAAGGCGCTCGGCGATTGGCCGAAAACGCGCCGGGAAAAATATTTCGGCCGCCATGCCGATTCCTATTGGCTCTCTTTCGATACGGCCACGCATCTGCGCCATGCGCAAATGATCCATGAGGCCGCCGATAACGGCCTGGCGGTTATCGCGCGGCCCGACCCGAAAAGCGATGCGACGGAGGTTACGCTTTACGCGCAGGACCATCCGGGTCTCTTCTCCCGCTTTGCCGGGGCCTGCGCTGCGGCAGGAACGGAAATTTTGGAAGCGAAAATTTTCACGACCCGCGACGGCATGGCGCTCGACACGCTCTGGGTGCATGACGCGGAGATGGGCGCGATTTCAGAGCCGCGCCGCCTGAAAAGCCTGGAAGAGACGATCCGCAAGGTGCTCTCCGGCGACATTCTCGCGCCCGATGCGATCGAAAGCCGCTACAAGCGCCAAAAGCGGGTGGAAGCCTTCTCCATCAGCCCGCAAGTCTATATCGATAATCAGGGATCGGACGAGTTTACCCTGATCGAGGTGAACGGTCTCGACAGGCCGGGGCTTTTGCATGCGCTCACCCGCACGATCTTCCATCTCGGCCTCACCATCGGCTCGGCCCAGGTCGCAACCTTCGGCGAGCGCGCCGTCGACGTTTTCTATGTGAAGGATCTCGTCGGCCACAAGGTGACGAACACCAATAAGCTGAAAGCCGTCGAGCGCCATCTCATCGAGGCGTTGGAAGACCCGATGAAAAAAGCCCGCCCGCAAAAGCAGAAAGACAAGCAAAGCGCGGCTTAGTGCTTTGCTGTCTTTCCTTCTCCCTTACATCGCCTTTTTACATAACTGGCCCGTAAAGCGGCGGCAGGCCGAAGGCCACATAGGCCTCGGTGCCCGCGCGCACGAAGGCGCTTACCAGCCAGTTGGAGGCAAAGACGCCGCCCGTCCAGAGCGCGGCGGTGAGAAGGGCAGGGCGCCTTGCGCGCTCTTCGCCCCAGTCGCGCTCTTCGCTCGTGTCGAAATAAAGCGCGGCGAGCCCGGCAACGAGGCTCACTTCCAAGGCGGTCAAAAGGCACAGCGCGCGGATGAAGAGGGCGAGCTCGGCGGGCGCGGGCGCCTCGAAGCGCCGGGCAGTGTAAAGATAAAGCGCAAGACCCAGCCCCGTGGCGGCGGTCCGGTTATAGGCGGTCGGTCTTTGGGCAGGCGGCGGCGTAATCATCATAACCTCTGTCAGAGCTGCAGCTCCGGCAGAGGCATGAAAAAAGCCCCTACCGGATGGATGGGGCTTGGCGGACGGATTTTCTCAGGCGTTTCAGCACGTCGAAACCTTCCTCCAGCCACATCGCGCGGTACCGCGGGTGATCGAATATGTGGGTTTCATGTGCATGGGCGTGGGAATAGCCGGGCTTGCATAAGAGGTCAATGCGCAGGCCGAGACTTTTCGTTCACGATGGGTGCATGGTGCGTCTTTATGCGCCCGCTGTGCCTGCCTGGTCACAGGACAATCTGTTAGATGGGCTGCTAGATAAGGTAAGGGACAGGGGCCTGCCGGGTACAGTCATGCCGGCGCCGCAACTCTGGTATTCCGATTCTGGGATATCCCAATTCTGGCGCCAAATCCGAATCCGGCTATGCTGCGCGCAAAGCCATCAACGGCCCATCGAAGGGAAGAAGACCTGTCATGAACCTGGCCCGCGCGGCCGCCACGGTGGGCGGCATGACCATGATCTCCCGCGTATTGGGGTTCGTCCGGGACATCTTGATCGCAGGCTTCCTCGGCACCGGGCCGGTGGCGGATGCGTTTTTCGCCGCTTTCAAATTTCCCAATCTCTTCCGCCGCCTTTTTGCCGAAGGCGCGTTCAATTCCGCTTTCGTGCCGCTCTTCGCCAAAAGGCTGGAAGGGGAGGGGCCGGAAGCCGCCCGCCGTTTCGGGGAAGAAGCGCTGGCGGTGCTTTTGACCGCGCTGGTTCTCTTAACGGCGCTTGCCGAAATCGCCATGCCCTGGCTTATGTATGTCATCGCGCCGGGCTTTGCCGCCGATCCCGATAAGTTCGACATGGCGGTGCTCTTCACCCGCATCGCTTTTCCATATTTGATGTTCATGTCGCTCGTGGCGCTCTTCTCGGCGGTCTTGAATTCATTGGGCCGCTTCATGGCGGCCGCCGCCGCGCCGATCCTCCTTAACATCGTGCTGGTCGGCGCCATTCTTATCGGCGCGCCTTATACGGATAATCCGGGCTATGTGCTCTCCTGGGGCGTGGCCATTGCGGGCATTGCCCAGTTCCTCATGCTGCTTTGGGCGGCAAAGCGCGCGGGCATGGCGCTGCATTTGCGCTGGCCCCGGCTGACCCCCGGTGTGCGCCATCTCATCCGCCTCGGCGTGCCCGGCGTCGTTTCAGGCGGCATCACCCAGTTCAACCTGATGGTCGGCACCATCATCGCCTCGCTGCAGGCGGGCGCCATTTCCTGGCTTTATTATGCCGACCGCATTTACCAGCTCCCCCTTGGCGTGGTGGGCATCGCCATCGGCATCGTGCTTCTGCCCGACCTCTCGCGCCGCCTGCGCGCTGAAGACGGGCCGGGGGCGATGAATGTGCAAAACCGGGCGCTCGAATTTGCCATGCTGCTCACGCTGCCCGCCGCCGCCGCCCTTGCGGTGATTGCGCAGCCCATTATTCAGGTGCTTTTCGAGCGCGGCGCTTTCGAGGCGTCCGATACGCAAGCAACGGCGCTGGCGCTCGGGGCTTATGCTTTCGGCCTGCCCGCCTTCGTGCTCATCAAGGTGTTCTCCCCCGGCTTTTTCGCCCGCGAGGATACGGTAACGCCCATGCGTTATGCCGCGATCGGCATCGGCGTGAATATCGCAGGCTCGCTCGCGCTCTTTTATCTCATCGGCTTTGTCGGCATTGCGCTCGCCACCACGCTGTCGGCCTGGGTGAATGCGGGGCTTTTGGGGTGGCGCTTGCGCGCGCTCGGCCATTTCAAGGCCGATGCCCGGCTGAAGAAGCGCTTGCCGCTTTTGGGCCTTGCCTGTGCGCTTATGAGCGGCGCGCTTTATTTCGGGGCGGCGCTGGCCGCGCCTTATCTTGCCGGGTCCTTGCCGGTGAAAGTGCTGGCGCTCGGCGCGCTCGTTGCGGGCGGGGCGGGGCTCTTCGCCGCGTTCTGCCATCTCACCGGCGCCATGACCTGGGGCGAGTTCCGCCGGGGCTTTCAGCGCCGGGCCGCTTGAGGAAGGCCACACCTCTTGCCACACCCCTTGCCTCTGGCGGGCAAAGAGGCGATAACCCGCCCGGATTTCGATGACTTTCCGCGCGCCAGCGCCTATTGGAGCCAGCTTGATGGAAGCGCCCGCCAACCGCGTCTTTTCCGGCGTTCAGCCGACCGGCAATCTGCACCTGGGGAACTATCTCGGGGCGATCCGCCATTTCGTGAACCTGCAGGACACCCATGAATGCGTTTACTGCGTCGTGGACATGCATGCGATCACGGTCTGGCAGGACCCGGCCGAGCTGGCCGCCAATACGCGCGAAGTCGCCGCTGCCTATATCGCTGCCGGTATCGACGCGGAAAAGCACATCATTTTCAACCAGTCCAAAGTGTCGGCCCATGCCGAGCTGACCTGGATCCTGAACTGCGTGGCGCGGATCGGCTGGCTGAACCGCATGACCCAGTTCAAGGAAAAGGCGGGCAAGCACCGCGAGAACGCTTCGGTCGGCCTTTACACCTATCCGGTGCTGATGGCCGCCGACATTCTGGCCTACCGGGCAACCCATGTGCCGGTGGGCGATGACCAGAAACAGCATCTGGAACTTGCCCGCGACATTGCGCAGAAATTCAACAACGACTTTTTGGGCGAGGGAGAAGTGTTCTTCCCGCAGCCAGAGCCCCTCATCATGGGCCCGGCGACGCGCGTCATGTCGCTGCGCGACGGTTCCAAGAAAATGTCGAAATCGGATGCCTCCGACATGGCCCGCATCACGCTGACCGATACGGCCGACGACATTGCCAAGAAGATCAAGAAGGCGAAAACCGATCCCGAGCCCTTGCCGGAAAATGTCGAGGGACTGAAAGAGCGCCCGGAGGCGGACAATCTCGTCGGCATTTATGCCGCGCTTGCCGGCATGGACAAAGCCGCCGTCATCGCCGAATTCGGCGGCAAGGGCTTTGGCACGTTCAAACCGGCGCTCGCCGAACTGGCGGCGGAAAAACTTGCCCCGCTCACCGGTGAAATGGCGCGCCTCAAGGCCGATCCGGCCTATCTCGACAGCGTGCTGGAAAAAGGCGCCGAACGGGCCCGCGCCATGACCGAGCCCGTCATGGCGGAAGTGCGCCGCATCGTCGGTTTTATCTGATAGGCTGAACGCTGCCTTCCATGCGGGCTTGACGGGCCTTGACGGACCTGGGCATGGCCTTGCTTGATCTTCCCGCGGCCAATTCCCATCTTTGAGCATGGGAATGAAAGGATGAGATTTATGGGTTTGCGCGAGCGCTTTTCCGATTTTGGCGACAGAATGCGTCACAAATGGATGTACCGGCGCAGCTCTATGACGGGCCTGAAAACCCCGAAGCCCGATTGGCAGAAGATGAAGGCAAGCGGCTGGCTGCGCAAAAGCCTCGCAATCTTCGCCGGCCTTCTCGTCCTTTATTATATCGGCGGCGCCTTCATCATTCACGATATCGAAGATGATGTGGATTTCCGTCCGCCTGCGGAAGATGTGGCGGATGGCGGTTCCAAGGCGGTTTCCATGATGGCCGCGCTCATTCAGCGCGAGGTGAACGACAAGCGCTGGACCGCGAACGATCCGTTCTTCATTCCAAGCGCGCTGCTCGACAATATGCCCAATTATCAGACGGGCGTGATGTCGGCGCTCGCCCGTTTCTCCTTCGAGTTGACGGACCAGCTTGGGCGCTTGCGCGGCTCCAGCCAGGCCGATGCGGACCTTTCGAAGGTGAGCGGCCTTTTGCAATATCCCGCCGAAACCTGGATCTGGGACCCAGCGGTCTCGCTCTGGCCGCGGGCAAGCGCGGAAAGCCAATACCGCGACGCGCGCCGCGCGCTCCTCAGCTATAACCGCCGTCTGGCGGCGGGCGAGGCGGTATTCGACCGGCGCTCGGACAATCTTCTCTCGACGCTGGACCGGATCGCCTCGGATATCGGCTCGTCGTCCTCCGCGCTCGATACGGCGGTGGACGATCCCGCGCTCTTCATCGATTTCGGCGCCGATGACACGTTCTATAATGTGAAAGGCCAGCTTTACGCCTATTACCTGATCCTCTCCGCGCTGCGCGAGGATTTCGCGCCGGTCATCGAAGAGCGCGGCCTCGACCAGCCTTGGGCGGAAATGCTGACCTCTTTCCGTAAAGCCGCTCTCCTTGACCCGTGGGTTGTGACGAACGGCGCGCCCGACGGCGTTATCGTGCCTAACCATCTGGCCGCGCAGGGTTTTTACCTTCTGCGCGCCCGCACGCAGCTGCGCGAGATCACCAACATTCTCTTGAAGTAAGCGGCGATCAAAATTCTTGCCGGATGGCACGGCCCAAGGCAGCATGATTTCATGAATACAAAAGACATGCCCGGCGCCGCTCCGGAAGGAGAAGGCGCGCAAGAGAGCGCCAGCGCCATGCGTAAATTTCTCGTCGTCGTGGACGGCACGCCTGAAAGCGAGGTGGCGTTGCAATTTGCCGCCCGCAGAGCCTTGCATACGGGCGGGGTCGTGACGCTACTTGCCATTCTCGAGCCCGGCGATTTTCAGCATTGGCTCGGCGTGGAAAGCATCATGCGCGAGGAAGCGCGCCAGGAGGCCGAGGCCGTGCTGCACCGCCTTGCCGCCCAGGTGAACGAGCAGACGGGCCGTTTTCCCGAATTGATCATCCGCGAGGGCAAGAAGGCCGAGCAGCCCAAGCAACTCATCAGCGAGGACCGCTCCATCGCCATTCTCGTGCTCGCCGCGGGCACGGGCAAGGAAGGCCCGGGCCCCCTCGTTTCGCTGGTCGCGGCAGCCTCGGAAAACGCCTTTCCGATCCCCGTCACCGTGGTGCCGGGCAATCTGACGCAAGAACAGCTCGAAGCGCTTGCTTGAAACCCGCTCTCTTTTACGCCATCTAAGGGCAAGGCCCCCTGCGGTCCCGGAAACGGACTTAAGTCCTTAAGCTCAAAAAGGTTTTTAGCGATGTTTATCCAGACCGAATCGACCCCCAATCCCGCCACGCTGAAGTTTCTGCCGGGCCGGGACGTGCTGGGCGAGGGGCAGGCCGCCGATTTTCCGAATGCCGATGCGGCGGGCCGCTCGCCGCTCGCCGCGCGCCTTTTCGAGATCGAGGGGGTGACGGGCGTCTTTTACGGCGCCGATTTCATCACCGTCACCAAACAGGATGCGGAATGGCAGCACATCAAGCCGGCCATTCTGGGCGCCATCATGGAGCATTTCACCTCCGGGGCGCCGCTTCTGGAAAGCGGGGCGGAAGAGCCCGCCGCGCCGCAGGCCAACTACACCGAGGAAGAAGCGGAGATCGTCGATCAGATCATCGAGCTTCTGGAAACGCGGGTGCGCCCGGTCGTCGCTCAAGATGGCGGCGATATTACCTTCCGCGGCTATGAGGACGGCATCGTGCTGCTCAACATGCAAGGGGCCTGCGCCGGCTGCCCGGCCTCGACCCAGACGCTGAAAAACGGCGTGGAGAACATGCTGCGCCATTATGTGCCCGAAGTAACGGAAGTGCGCGCGGTCTGAGTTTCAGGCTGCTCCGCCCCATGGCACGCGCATGAACATTCTCGGCCTCGATACGGCCCAGCCGGCCTGTTCCGCCGCTCTTCTGATGGAGGGCGGCGCTCTTTTCGCGCGCTTTGAAGAAATGACGAAAGGCCATGCCGAGGCCCTGGCCCCGATGGCGGGTGCGGTTCTGGAAGAGGCGGGGATCGCCCCTGCCGATCTGGACCTCATCGCCGTCACTATCGGCCCCGGCACTTTTACCGGCACGCGCGTCGCGCTTTCCTTCGCGCGCGGCCTCGGCGCGGCGCTGCGTCTGCCCGTACTGGGACTCACCTCGCTTGAGGTTTTGGCGGAGCCGGCCCTAGCGCGCGAGGGCGAGCTTATTGCCGCCTCTTTCGATGCCAGGCGCGGGGAAATCTATCTGCAGCTTTTCGAGCCGGATCTGACCCCGGCCAGCGCCCCGG
>ERZ1673962.615-NODE-615-length-22706-cov-3.822613_pt1 | contig 22706 bp, 19 predicted proteins | sample MGYA00580188_ERZ1673962 | MGnify/ENA primary metagenome ERZ1673962 (study PRJEB41334, sample SAMN05608104) | rock metagenome | biome: terrestrial subsurface; feature: shale formation; material: shale | place: USA: Pennsylvania ... | reverse complement strand
CGCCGAGCTGGCCGACGCCTGCGCCCTGGCCAACTGTGCCGCCGGTCTGGCCGTCGGCAAGCTGGGCACGGCCAGCGTCGGCGCGGCCGAGCTGGAGCGCGCCTACCTGGGGGTCGAGTGGCGCCCGATCCTCGATCGCGAGGCGCTGATCTCAGCGGCGGAGACCGCGCGCGCGGCCGGTGAGCGTCTGGTCATGACCAACGGCTGTTTCGACATCCTGCACGATGGGCATGTGGCCTATCTCCAGCAGGCCAGGCGACTCGGCGACCGACTCATCGTCGCCGTCAACGACGACGACTCGGTGCGCCGGCTCAAGGGCGAGGGTCGTCCGATCAATGGCGTCGAGCAGCGCATGGCGGTGCTGGCCGGACTGGCCTCAGTCGACTGGGTCTGTCCGTTCGGCGAGGACACGCCCGAGGCGTTGATCCGCGCCGTCGGGCCGGACGTGCTGGTCAAGGGCGGCGACTATCGGCCCGAGCAGATCGCGGGCGCCGACGCGGTGCTGGCACGCGGCGGCGAGGTGCGGGTGCTTGACTTCGTGCCCGGACGTTCCACGAGCCGTATCATCGGTGCGATCGGTCGGCGCGGCGACGGGGCCTGACGCAACGTCGGCGGCGCCTCTGGATCGACCTCCCACGCGCGGTTTAGACTCGGCGTCTACCCGCCTTCTCATTCATCGCCAAGAGTTCGCCCTGCCATCATGTCCTCCGACACCCTGATTCTCATCCTGGCTCAGGATCGCGGCCTGGGGCTCGACGCCCTGACCCGCCAGCGTACCAAGGCCGCCGTGCCCTTTGGCGGCAAGTACCGGATCATCGACTTCACCCTGGCCAACTGTCTGCATTCGGGGCTGCGTCAGGTGCTGGTGCTGACCCAGTACAAGAGCCATTCATTGCAGAAACATCTGCGCGACGGCTGGTCGATCTTCAATCCCGAGCTGGGCGAGTTCATCACCCCGGTTCCGCCCCAGATGCGCGAAGGGCAGGACTGGTACAGCGGCCCCTTCGACGCCATCCGCCAGAACCGCTATCTGATCGAGCGCAATCGCGCCAGTCAGGTGCTGATCCTGCAAGGGGAGGCCATCTATCGCATGGACTATGCCGAGCTGGCGCGCGCCCATCGCGAGACCGGAGCGGCGATCACGGTGGCCGTGCGCACTGTGTCGGCGCCGGGCACCGGACGTCAGGCGCGAGTCGTGCTCGATGCCGATGAGCGTATTCGAGAATTGCACGCATCCGGTTCGGGGGGCGATGGTGCGGAGACGGCGGAGGGCGAGCATCAGGAGACCATGGGCGTCTATCTGTTCGACAAGTCCGTGCTGCTCGACGCCCTGGCCGGCTACGAGCGCGGTGTTTCGCCCGATGCGGATCTGGCGCTCGACGTCATCGCGCCCCGGCTCGCCGCGCATCCGGTTCGCGCCTATCGCTTCGGTCAGACGCGCGGACGGGTGACGCCGGACCGCTACTGGTGCGATCTGGCCTCGGTCGACGCCTACTATCAGGCCAACATGGCGCTGTTGCGCGCCGAGCCGCCGCTCGATCTCTATCAGCCTGACTGGATCATCCATACCCATCAGGGGCAGTATCCGCCCGCCCGCACCGTCCCCGGCCCACGGACCGGCAACGAGGGCGTCTTCGTCAACTCGATGCTGGCGGCCGGAACCGTCATCAGCGGCGGCGGGGTCAATCACTCGATCCTGTTTCCCCAGGTCCGTGTCGAGGATGGCGCCATCGTCGAGGCGTCCATTCTGTTCCAGGGGGTGAGCGTCGGCGCCGGCGCCCATCTGCACAACTGCATCGTCGAGAAAGACGTCCGGATCGCGCCCGGCGACCAGATCGGCTTCGACGCCCGGCGCGATCGCGAGCGCTTCGAGGTCTCGCCCAACGGGATCGTCGTGGTTACGGGCGAGAATGGATCATCGATGGGGCTGGCGTCTCGGTGAAGTGTTCGACACCGCGCCCTGACCTATAGCCCGCCGCGCAGGAGTCCCGCTTGCGGGGACTTGCAAAGCGCCGCTAGACTGTCCGGGTTCTCTGAACCTACGGTCGTGCAGGCCGAAAGTAACGCTTGCTGAGAGAATGTGAGGCTTGGGGGAGTCCAGGGCGGCGACAACCAGGCCTTCTCCCCTGGGCAGTCTCGTTGAAGCAAGAACCCGCCGAAGAGCTGCTTGTCGATCATTGGCCCACACTCCGGAGGAATCTCCCGCCTTCAGGCGGGGGAGGATGTCAAATGCCCCGAGTCGATACCGAAATCTTTTATGGCAGCGCGCTCGACACCCACGGTGAGACGGCCGAGGGCGTGCAGTGGAATTCGACCGAGACCCAGGAAGTCCGCTTCCGGGTGCTGCGCTCCTTTCTGCCGCCGGATCTGTCCAGGTTGACCCTGGCCGACGCCGGCTGCGGCTTCGGCGATCTGTTCGCCTATCTGGAGCGTACCGGCGACCGGCCGAAGCGCTATATCGGGCTCGATGTCATGCCCCCCATGGTCGAGGCCGCGCGCCGGCGCACCGGCTGCGAGATCCATGTCCTCGACATCCTCGACGAGGACAGCGTGCTGCCCGAGGCCGATGTCTATCTCTGTAGCGGGGCCATGAACACCTTCACCCGCGAGGAGACGCGGCGCTTCATCGAGCGCTGTCTGGAGGCGAGCCATCACGGCTTCGTCTTCAACCTGCTCAAGGGCTGGGACACCTCGCCGATCTACAACCTCTATCAGCCGCGCGAGATCAAGCATCTGGCCCAGGCGCTGGAGGTCGACTATCAGATTCATGAAGGCTATCTGGCCGGCGATTTCAGCGCCGCGTTCTGGAAGGTTCCGTTCGGCGTGCGCGCGCCGGGATAGCCTCCACATCCGTCTTTTTTCTCATTCACGCCGAAGGAATCATCGATGCTAGACCCACGTTCGTTGCGCACTGAACTCGATCAGGTCGCCGAGCAACTGGCCCGGCGCGGTCTGGTGCTCGACACCGCGCGGATCGAGTCCCTGGAGACCGAGCGCAAGGCGCTCCAGATCCAGGTTCAGGAACTCCAGAACACGCGCAACACGCGCTCCAAGTCGATCGGGCGCGCCAAGGCGGCCGGCGAGGACATCGCGCCGCTGTTGGCCGAGGTCGCCGATCTGGGCGATCAACTCAAGGCGGCCGAGTCGCGGTTGAGCGCGATCCAGGACGAGCTGACCGACATCAGTCTGAGCCTGCCCAATCTGCCCGCTGCCGAGGTTCCGGACGGGCGCGACGAGTCCGACAACCGCGAGGAACGCCGCTGGGGTACGCCGCCGACGTTCGACTTCGAACCCAAGGATCATGTCGATCTCGGGGCGCGCAACGGCTGGATGGACTTCGATCTGGCGGCCAAGGTGACGGGGTCGCGCTTCGTCACGCTCTCCGGCCCCATGGCGCGGCTGCATCGGGCGCTGATCCAGTTCATGCTCGACGTGCACACCGACGAGCACGGCTATACCGAGACCTATGTGCCCTATCTGGTCAATGCCGACAGTCTGCGCGGCACCGGCCAGTTGCCCAAGTTCGAGGCCGATCTGTTCAAGGTGCCGGGCGAGCGCGATTTCTATCTGATCCCGACCGCCGAAGTGCCTGTGACCAATCTGGCGCGCGATCTGATCCTGGAGGCCGACAGCCTGCCGCGCAAATGGGTCGCGCATACGCCGTGCTTCCGCAGCGAGGCCGGCTCCTACGGCAAGGACACGCGCGGCATGATCCGTCAGCATCAGTTCGAGAAGGTCGAGCTGGTGCAGATCGTGCGGCCCGAGGATGGGGCGCCGGCGCTGGAGGCGCTGACCGGGCATGCCGAGTCGATCCTGCAGCGGCTGGGGCTGGCCTATCGGGTCGTGACCCTGTGCACGGGCGATCTCGGGTTCTCGGCACGCAAGACCTATGACCTGGAAGTCTGGCTGCCGGGGCAGGGCGCCTATCGCGAGATCTCTTCGTGCAGCCATTTCGGGGATTTCCAGGCGCGTCGGCTCCAGGCCCGCTGGCGCAATCCCGAGACCGGCAAGCCGGAGCTGGTGCATACGCTCAACGGCTCGGGGCTGGCGGTCGGGCGGACCCTGGTCGCGGTGCTTGAGAACTATCAGCAGGCCGATGGGAGTGTGGTTATTCCCGAGGTGTTGCGGCCTTACATGGGTGGTATTGAGCGGCTGTCTTAACGCATCGCATTACACACATCTCTGTAAGTTGTTGAATTTCATGAAACACAGGCTGAAGCGTGCTCTATAAAAATCAGTGACTTACAGACTTGTGTGTAATGCGATGGTCTTAACGAACTAGGCAGAATCTATGCTAACGGTGCTAGACGGAATCTGTCTAGCACGCCAGAGCGACATTCTGTCTAGTTAACTGTTAGCCAATGCAACCAATGATCGATGACAAAGATATAGAGCTTCTGTCTTATTACATTGCGGCTCATGAAAATAAGGCAACAGCAGCAGAAGTGCAGCGACACCTGGGATATAAATCCGTAGGCGATGTCAATTTGCATGTTGTAAGGTTAGCAAAAAAAATTGCTAGTGTTTTTTCGTACCAACCTACTATCAAAAGAAATGGACAAAAAAAATGGTGGCCTTGCTTATTTGAGGGAGAGAATACTAAGCATGGTTTTGTATGGGCATTGAAAAACGAAATAAAAGAGTGGTTTTTGTCAAGCTATTCTGAGCGCGAATTTTATAAAAATGTAAAAGCATCTTTTAATGGAAATAGACAGGAAAGGCAGCAGAGATTATTGAGCGCAGAAAAAAAACCAAGGAGAATAGAAAAGAGGGTATGGGATTTTGTCAGAAATCCTGATGTAGTAGCTGAAGTATTGTATTTGGCAAATGGAAAATGCCAAGAATGCAAATCTAATGCACCTTTTCTTAGAAAATCCGATGACGCACCATATTTAGAAGTACATCATAAAATCCCACTTTCCCAAGGTGGCGAAGACACAGTAAAAAACTCAATAGCATTGTGCCCAAACTGCCATAGGAGAAAACATTTTGGCTAACAAGTGACTAAGCTTGGACCACTAAAAGCGGCGCAGCTTCCGCTGCGCTACAGCCCATCGCATTACACAAAATCTCTGTAAGTTGTTAAATTTCATGAAACACAGACTGAATCGCGCTCTATAAAAATCAGTGATTTACAGACTTGCGCATAATGCGATGTCGAAAATCGACGCTCCGCTTTTCGGGTCAGGTTATGGTTGGTGTTAGGCAGTCAAGAAGAGGCTATGGCGACTTACCCACAAAGAGTCCGAGATAACATCTTGCCCGTTTCGGTGGGCTTAACCCTTCCAGAGGCATTCGAAGAATGGTCATTTACCGATAGAACGATCGATCACGAGCAGGCAACAGAGACTTGCGAATTGTGCAATCAGGAAGAGCTTCGGTATCATTTCGAAATCAAGAATGCACTTACTCATAAATGCCTTTGGGTGGGGTCTCAATGCATATTGAGATTCAACTTGTCTGTGTTTGATCAGGGCCGAAAGCTTTCCGCCTCCGAAGCGAAGAAAAAGCTTGATCGGCTAATGCAAAAAATGAGGCTTGAAGCATGTATTCGAGCATTGGATCGTCTTGCGTCATCAGAGGAAAATCCAATTCTCTCTAATGCATTGGCCTTCTACAGAACAAACAAGTACCTGACACCAAAATTCGCGTTTGTAGTTCTCTGGCGGTTACGCAAACACCATATCGATCACAGCCCCAGCTTTTTCAAAATCAGCCTCAAAAAAAATAAATACAAAAAGGACTTGCGCGAGATGCCAACAAGTCGGGTTCAGATCCTTTGGCCTGCTCTCACTTCCGCTCAACGCCAGATCGCAGAGTCAATGGGGCACTCAGCACCTGTTCAGGATTAGCTGTTGCGTCCCGTGTGATCATGTTCCGCGAAGGAGTTATCCTCTGTTCCTCGCCCGCGAGGTTCTTCAGTGGCTCGCCGCGGAGTTTGAGAGCCGCCCGGCACGTCCGAACTGAACACGAGCAGGTCTAGCTCCCCATGGTCATCCGTCTTCACAAAAGCGCCCGCACCACCCCGGCCATCCGTCGTGAACTCCAGACCGGGACGCTCAATGGCGCGGGGACGACGAAGGTGACGTCAGAGCGGATGGGGCTGTCGCGACTGCGCACTGAGGTGGTGCGGGCCTGAGCACATGACGACTCTCGATGTCCTGGGCATCATCGCGCTGTGCGCCGCGCTCTGGGCCAGCTTTCACCTGATCGCGGGCTATGTGGCGCAGCGCCTGCCGCTGGACTGGCTGACGAGTTGGCCGATCATCGGCGCAAGCTATGCCTGGGAGCGCGGCGGGCGCTGCTACGAATGGTTGGGCATCCGGGTGTGGAAGGACCATTTGCCCGAAGCCGGCGGCCTGTTGCGCGACGGTTTCTCCAAGCGCCGACTCGCCTCCGCTGAACCGGACTATCTCGACCGCTTCGCGCGCGAGACCAGCCGCGCCGAGTTCGGACACTGGCTGACCTGGGCACTGGCACTGACCTTCTTTCTCTGGACGCCCGCATGGATGGGCCTGTTCATGGTCGTCTATGGCGGTCTGGTCAACCTGCCCTTCATCCTGATCCAGCGCTACAACCGCGCCCGACTGCGCCGCTTCATCGCCCGCTCGACACGTCGATCCGCGCGCGCCGATTGAGTTTGACGCGCGCCGCGACTATCCTAGCGGATTCACTTTTTCTTGAGGTAGGGCCATGGTCGCCAAGACCCTCTACGACAAACTCTGGGACGAGCATGTCGTCCGTGTCGACGACACTGGCACGGCACTGCTCTACATCGATCGTCAGCTGATCCACGAAGTCACCTCGCCGCAGGCGTTCGAGGGGCTGCGTCTGGCCGGGCGCCAGCCGTGGCGCGTCAGCGCCAACCTGGCGGTGCCGGACCACAACGTCCCCACCACCGACCGCACCGCCGGCATCGCCGATCCGGTTGCGCGCCTCCAGGTCGAGACGCTCGGCACCAACTGCCAGACCTTCGGCATCACCGAGCTGAGCATGGGTGACAAGCGTCAGGGCGTGGTGCATGTGGTCGGCCCCGAACAGGGCTTCACCCTGCCGGGCACCACGGTCGTCTGCGGCGATTCGCACACCGCCACCCACGGCGCCTTCGGCGCGCTGGCCTTCGGCATCGGCACCTCCGAGGTCGAGCATGTCCTGGCCACCCAGACCCTGATCCAGCGCAAGTCCAAGTCGATGCTGATCAGCGTCGACGGCCGGCTCGGCGCAGGCGTCACCGCCAAGGACATCGTGCTCGCCATCATCGGCGAGATCGGCACCGCCGGCGGCACAGGCTATGTGATCGAGTTCGGCGGCGAAGCCATTCGCGCGCTGTCGATGGAAGGCCGCATGACCGTCTGCAACATGGCGATCGAGGCCGGCGCGCGTGCCGGTCTGATCGGCGTCGACGAGAAGACCGTCGACTACATGCGCGGCCGTCCGCTCGCGCCCGAGGGCGAACTCTTCGAGCGCGCCGCCGCCCACTGGCGCACCCTGGTCAGCGATGAAGGCGCACAGTTCGACCGCGTGCTCCACATCGACGCCGCGAGCCTCAAGCCGCAAGTCACCTGGGGCACCTCGCCCGAGATGGTGCTGCCGGTCGACGGTCGCGTGCCCGATCCGTCCGCCGAGTCCGATCCGGTCAAGGCCAACGGCATCCGGCGCGCACTCGATTACATGGGCCTGACCGCCGGCACCCCGATCAGCGAGATCCGCCCGGACAAGGTGTTCATCGGCTCCTGCACCAACTCGCGCATCGAGGATCTGCGCGCGGCGGCTGAGATCGCCAAAGGGCGCAAAGTCGCCGACTCGATCAAGCTGGCGATGGTCGTGCCCGGCTCAGGTCTGGTCAAGGAACAGGCCGAGGCCGAGGGGCTGGACAAGATCTTCGTCGAAGCCGGTTTCGAATGGCGCGAGCCGGGCTGCTCCATGTGTCTGGCGATGAACGCCGACCGCCTGGAGCCGGGCGAGCGCTGCGCCTCGACCTCCAACCGCAACTTCGAGGGTCGGCAGGGGCAGGGCGGTCGCACCCATCTGGTCAGTCCGGCCATGGCCGCCGCCGCCGCCGTGACCGGTCATTTCGTCGACGTGAGGACGCTCTGATGCAGGCTTTCGCGAATTTCACCGGCGTCGTCGCTCCGCTCGATCGGGCCAATGTCGACACCGACGCCATCATCCCCAAGCAGTTCCTGAAGAGCATCAAGCGCAGCGGCTTCGGTCCCTATCTGTTCGACGAGTGGCGCTATCTCGATCACGGCGAGCCGGACATGGACTGCACCAACCGTCCGCGCAACACCGAGTTCGTGCTCAACGACGCGCGCTACCAGAGCGCCGAGATCCTGCTCACGCGCGAGAACTTCGGCTGCGGCTCCTCGCGCGAGCACGCGCCCTGGGCGCTGACCGATTTCGGCATCCGCGTCATCCTGGCGCCGAGCTTCGCCGACATCTTCTTCAACAACTGCTTCAAGAACGGTCTGCTGCCGATCCGCCTCGACGCGGCCGTGATCGACGGGCTGTTCGCCAAGGCGACGGGTGCCGAGCCGTTGCGCATCGCCGTCGATCTGCCGGCCCAGACCCTGACCCTGAGCGATGGTCAGGTCATCGCCTTCGAGGTCGAGGCGGGCAGCAAACATCGCCTGATCGAGGGGCTGGACGACATCGGCCTGACCCTTCAGGAAGCCGACACCATCCGCGCCTACGAAGAACGCCGCCGCGCCGAAGCGCCCTGGTTGTTCATCTGAATTCTGTCTGGAGACTCCATTGAGCAAGAAGATTCTGGTTCTCGCCGGTGACGGCATCGGTCCCGAGATCGTCGCCGAGGCGGTGAAGGTGCTCAACGCACTGCAAGCCGAGGGCGCCATCGACGTGACGCTCGAAGAGGCGCTGGTCGGCGGCGCGGCCTATGATGCGTATGGCGATCCGCTGCCCGAGGAAACCCTCGCCGCCGCCAAGGCGTCCGATGCGGTGCTGCTCGGCGCGGTCGGCGGCCCGAAGTGGGAACCGCTGCACATCTCCAAGCGTCCCGAAAAGGGTCTGCTTGGTCTGCGTGCGGGCCTGGGCCTGTTCGCCAACCTGCGTCCCGCCGTGCTCTATCCGCAACTGGCCGCCGCCTCCACGCTCAAGCCCGAGATCGTCTCCGGGCTGGACATCATGATCGTGCGTGAGCTCACGGGCGACATCTACTTCGGCCAGCCGCGCGGCATCGAGACCCTGCCCTCCGGTGAGCGTCGCGGCCTCAACACCATGGTCTACACCGAGTCCGAGGTCGAGCGCATCTGTCGCGTCGCCTTCGACATCGCCATGAAGCGCGGCAAGAAAGTCTGCTCGGTCGACAAGGCCAACGTGCTCGAATGCACCGAGATGTGGCGCGAGGTCGCGACCAAGACCGCCGCCGACTATCCCGAGATCGAACTCAGCCACATGTATGTCGACAATGCCGCCATGCAACTCGTGCGTGCGCCCAAGCAGTTCGACGTCATGGTCACGGGCAACATCTTCGGCGACATCCTCTCCGACTGCGCCGCCATGCTCACCGGCTCGATCGGCATGCTGCCCTCGGCCTCGCTCAACGAGCACGGCCAGGGCATGTACGAACCGATCCACGGCTCGGCCCCCGACATCGCCGGTCGTGGCGTGGCCAATCCGCTCGCCACCATCCTGTCGGTCGCGATGATGCTGCGCTACTCGCTCGGCGCGCCCGAAGCCGCCGACCGTATCGATGCCGCCGTCTCCAAGGTGCTCGACCAGGGTCTGCGCACCGCCGACATCATGTCCGAAGGCATGCGTCAGGTCGGCACCGCCGAAATGGGTGACGCCGTGGTCGCCGCGCTGTCGGCCTGAGCGATCGCAAGAGACCCCGCGCACGTCATCCCGTGATGACGGCCACGAGCGGATCGGGTGGCGGCTGGCGGGGGTGTCGACGGCATGGATGCCGTCGTCGAGCCTCCAGGGATGGATTCACGGCGTCCCCCGACAGCCGTCACCCGATCCGCTCCCCAAGGTTACGTTCGTGCGCAACGAATACAGTTCGAATAACGCTTTAAAAGTTTTGGCGAGGCATTAAAAGATGAAGCGGGTTGGTTTCGTCGGTTGGCGCGGCATGGTGGGCTCGGTCCTGATGGAGCGAATGCGCGCCGAGAACGACTTCGCGCGCCTCGCGGAGCCGGTCTTCTTCACCACATCCCAGGTCGGTCAACCCGGCCCGGACGTCGGCCAGGGCGCCTCGCCCCTGCTCGACGCCGAATCGCTCGACGCTCTGCGCGAGATGGATGCGATCGTCACCTGTCAGGGCGGCGACTACACCAAGTCGATCCATCCGCGCCTGCGCGCGAGCGGCTGGAACGGCTACTGGATCGATGCCGCCTCGTCGCTGCGCATGGAGCCGGACGCGACCATCATCCTCGATCCGGTCAACCGCCCGGTGATCGATGCGGCCCTGGACGCGGGCAAGCGCGACTTCATCGGCGGCAACTGCACCGTGAGCCTGATGCTGATGGCCATCGGCGGACTGTTCCGCGAGGGTCTGGTCGAGTGGGTCAGCGCCATGACCTATCAGGCCGCCTCGGGCGCGGGCGCCAAGAACATGCGCGAACTGCTGGCCCAGATGGGCGCGCTGCACGGCTCGGTCGAATCGCTGCTGGCCGATCCGGCCTCGGCGATCCTCGATATCGACCGGCGCGTGACCGAGACTCTGCGCGACCCCGGATTCCCCACCGAGAGCTTCGGCGTTCCGCTCGCCGGCAGTCTCATCCCCTGGATCGACACCCAGCTCGACAACGGCCAGAGTCGTGAAGAGTGGAAAGGACAGGCCGAGACGAATAGAATCCTTGGCCTGACCGACCAGCCGATCCCGGTCGATGGACTCTGTGTGCGTGTCGGCGCCATGCGCTGCCACAGCCAAGGTCTGACCATCAAGCTCAACCGCGACATCGCTCTGAGCGAGATCGAGTCACTGATCGCAAGCGCCAACGATTGGGTGCGCGTGGTGCCGAACGATCGAGCCGTCACGATGCATGACTTGTCGCCCGCCGCCGTGACCGGTTCGCTCCATGTCCCGGTCGGGCGCTTGAGAACGATGAATATGGGGAGCCGCTACCTGTCGGCCTTCACCGTCGGCGATCAGTTGCTCTGGGGCGCGGCCGAACCTCTGCGTCGCATGCTGATGATCCTGCTGGATCGCTGATATTGGGTGTCGGGCGCGGCTCATTGGAGATATTTCGCTGCCTGGAGCACGAGGGGGGAGGATGACTCGCAAGCTGATGTTGGCGTCCGCCATCGCCGCGGCCTTGACCGGCCATCCAGCCCTCGCGTTGGAACTGGGTGCCTTGCGCACCGACTCCGCGCTCAATCAACCCTTTCAGGGCGAGATCGATCTCGGTGACATCGGTCCGGGGGAACTCGATGCTCTGCGTGTGTCCCTCGCTTCGTCCGAGACCTTCGAGAAGGCCGGGATCGAGCGCTATTACTATCTGACTCAGCTACGCTTCACGCCTGAAGCGACAGCCGATGGTCGTGTGCGCGTGCGCGTCTCCAGTCGGGAGCCGGTACGCGAACCCTATCTGGATTTTCTCGTCGAGGCCGTTTGGCCGACGGGGCGTCTGGTCAAGGGCTATACCGTCCTGCTCGATCCGCCGACGCAAACCGAGCGGCGCGCACCCAATGTCCAGTCCGCACGGGTCCGAACGGCGGTCAGTGGTCCGGATTCCGGCATGCCTCCCGTGGCGAGCGGCTCGGGAACCTATATCCCGGCTCCAGGCGAAGGCTTTCCGCTCTATATCGGTCCGGTGGGCGGCGGCGAGGGACTCTGGGCGCTGGCGCGTCGACATGCCACGGCCGGCGCCACCGATGCACAGACTGCCATGGCGCTCTACCGCTGCAATCAGGGTGCCTTCATCCGAGGCGACATCAATCGTCTGATCGCCGGCAAGACACTGGTCGTTCCATCACGCGCCGAACTCTTTGCGCTGGATGCCGAGGAGGCCAGACGTGAACTCCAGGCGGCCATGAACGGCCGTCCCGCACGGCGTGCACCGATCACCGATGTCTCACCCGAGACGCTCTCGCGCCTGCGTCTGGTGGGTGCGACGCCCGGGACCGGCGCTCCGGTCGCCTCCATGCCTTCGCCCGGTGCGGCACCGACCGCCGGAGCCGGTGGCGAGCAGTCACCGGACGTCTTGCTGGCCATCGAGACGAGCGAGACGGCACGGCAGGAAACGATCGAGTTACGCAACCGGATCAAAGATCTGGAGACTCAGCTCGCCGACATTCAATCCTTGCTGCAAGTTCGAAACGCCGAACTGGCGCGCGCCCAAGCGGTCGAGTCTCAGGCGGCCGCTACCCCGACGGACCTGAGAGAGGGCGAGTCAGCGCCTGGAGCCGGCCTCGAACTGGAGCCGATCGCATCTCCCGATACGCTGGCTCAGAACGCGGTCGGTGTGCCCGAGCCGGTGCCCGGCGAGCTATCCTCGTCGGCCGAAACCGAACCCCTGGACCTCCAGTCGATCCTTGCCGAAGAGGCGTCGCAGGCAGGCGTGGCGGAACTGGAAACCGGGCCTGAATCCGCCGCCGAATCCGAGTCGACGGAACCGAGTTCGCCCGTCGGTCTGGTCCCGATCCCGACGCCAACGCCGGTCACGCCCGAAACACCGGCAACGACCACAGCCCCTGACAGCGGCACGCCCGTTGAGTCGGCACCCAAGCCGGGGGCGGTCAAGAAGCCCGCGCCAGCCACCGCGCCCGAGCCACAGCCCGAGTCGCCCTCGACCTGGCATGCGTTGCTGTTGCCGTTGGCCGGACTTGCGGGCGTGACGGCACTCGGCATCCTGCTCTTCTCGTTGTTGACGGCGCGCCGCCGTCGACAGGAGCAGGACGCTGATGATTTCTCAGAGGATGACATCGAGTCGGAGCTCGTACTCGATCGCCCGTCCGAACTGGAGACCGAGCCGGGGCCGAGAGCGACGTCACGCGCCGCCGAGGTCGTATCGCTAGACAAGGGCAGGCCGGCGCATCGATCTCCCGTCGAGCAGACCTCGGCCCCCGTCAGGCCGAACCTCGACGATGTCGACGAGCCGCCCATGTCCGGTCTCACCGATTTCGATGCCGAGACCGACGAGGCCGACGTGCTCTCCGAGGCCGACATCTACATCGCCTACGGCCGTCATCGCGAAGCCTGTGATCTCCTAAACAAGGAGCTCAGACGCTATCCGCAGCGGCTCGACATCAAATACAAGCTGGCCGAGGCGCTCGCGGCCGCCGGCGAGGCCGAGGCCTTGCGGGATCTGCTCGACGACATCCGCTCTGCGGGTGGAGACAGCGAGGAGCCGGCCCAGTGGGAGCGGATGCAGCGTCTGCTGCATGAACTCACACCGAGCGCGCCGCTGGCTCCGGCGACACCCTCACTGACCCGCACGGCCGTGGCGGCCGCCAGTGCCGGTCTGGCCGGTGCAGCGGCGGCCTCGGCGTTACGCGAATCCGTTGCCGTGCCGGAGCTGGAGTCTGTGGTCGCCTTGGGGCCGGAATCCGGATCCGAGGACGATCTGCTGCTCGATCTGGGGGATTCCGGTCCGCTCGAATTCGAGGAGATGACGGGTTCCAAGCCAGCCGTGGATTCGCTGAAGCTGGAACTCGATTCCGGGGCCGTGGTTCCGGAGGTCGACGAGATCGAACAAGCGATCGAGGGCGGCGATATCGATTCGATCCTGCCCGTGCCCGAGGATTCCGTGGGGCTGGATCTCGATCTGGGTCTCCCCGACGTGATGCCCGAATCCGCTGAGCGAGCCGCTGCCGGACTCCAGGCCGGAGACGGGATACCGGATCTGGAGGTGCCGTCGCTCGACGACCTGGATCTGTCGATCGACGACCTGGACCATCTGGACGAGCCGCCAAGGGCGCCGGAGTCGCCGATCCTGTCCGGCGGACCCGAACCGTCCGACAAGACCGATGCGTCGTTGGACGCCTTGGATTCCAGTCTGTCACAGGAACAGGAGAGCGTGCCCTCGGATCTGCTGTCCTCGCAATGGCAGATCGATTCCGGCATCTGGGACGAGACCGCCACCAAGCTGGATCTGGCGCGCGCTTATGTGGAGATGGACGACAAGGAGGCCGCACGCGAGATCCTGGAGGAAGTCATGGCCGAGGGGCGTGAGGAGCAGCGCCGTGAGGCGCGTGCCATGCTGGAGCGACTCGGCGGATGAGGTGTGCGTGCTCGTGACCCCGTTTGATGGCTTGACCTTCGTTCAGGCGGTCGCTGACGGCCTGGCCTGGGTACCGACACCTTGAGGCCGGGTCGCATCGCCTTGGGTGTCGAGTACGACGGCACCCACTTCCACGGCTGGCAGACGCAATCCGGAGTACGGACCGTGCAGTCCGAGCTGGAAGCAGCCGTCTCGCGGGTCGCGAATCATCCCGTGATCGTGCACTGTGCCGGACGAACCGATGCCGGTGTCCATGCGCTCGAACAGGTGGTGCATTTCGAGACCACGGCCACGCGCAGCGAGCGTTCCTGGGTGCTCGGGGCCAATGTCAATCTGCCGCCCGATGTCGGCGTGCGCTGGGCGCATCCGGTCGATGACGGTTTTCATGCACGTTTCAGCGCTCAGGCCCGGCATTACCGCTATCAGATCCTGGCGCGGCGCACCCGCTCGCCGCTCCAGCGCGATCGGGCCGTCTGGGTGCATGAGGCGCTGGATGTCGAACGGATGCGCGCCGCCGCCGTCGCGCTGGTCGGTGAGCATGATTTCTCCAGTTTTCGCGCCGTGGCCTGTCAGGCCAAGAGTCCGGTCCGGCGCGTGCTCTATCTGGATCTCAGCGAACGCGAGGGGCTGATCACGCTGGCGATCGGCGCCAATGGCTTCCTGCATCACATGGTGCGCAACATCGCCGGGGTGCTGATGGCCATCGGGCGCGGCGAGGCGCCGGTCGACTGGACGCGCGAGCTGCTGGAGGTCCGCGACCGGCGACTCGGCGGCGTGACCGCCCAGCCGCAGGGACTCTATTTCGTCCGTGCCGACTATCCGGCTGAATTCGGATTGCCGCAGAGCGAGCGTGCCGATCCGCTCCAGCGTTTGAAGAATTCGATTTGAGGCGATCGAGGCACCGTTGAAGCAAAACCACACACCGAGAACACGGGTCAAGATCTGCGGTTTGACGCGGGTCTCGGACATCGCCGCCGTCGTGGCCGCCGGAGCCGATGCGGTCGGCTTCGTCTTCCATCCGGCCAGTCCGCGCGCGGTCACGCCCGAGCAGGCCGCCGGACTGTGCCGGGCACTGCCGCCCTTCGTCACGGCTGTCGGGCTGTTCGTCGATGCCACGGCTGAGACCATCGAGGCGACCCTGGAGCAGGCGCCGCTGGATCTGCTTCAGTTCCACGGTAACGAATCGCCCGGGTTCTGCGCCGGTTTCGGGCGGCGCTGGATCAAGGCGCTGCGGATGCGTCCTGGGATCGATTTGGCCGCCGAGCGCGAACGTTTCGCCGGGGCCGATGGTCTGTTGCTCGATGCCTATGAACCCGGACGCGCCGGTGGAACCGGCCAGCGTTTCGACTGGGCGCGCATCCCGCCTGACATCGCTCCCGAGATCCTGCTCGCCGGCGGTCTGACCCCGGAGAACGTGGCCGAGGCCATCGACCGGGTGCGACCCTATGGGGTCGATGTCAGCGGCGGGGTCGAAGCCGCCAGGGGTCTCAAGGAACCGGAACTGATTTTCGCGTTTATGCAAGGGGTAAGAGATGGCGACCAACGCCGACACCAGCCAGGCTGAGCGCCTGGATCCAGGCCGCGCGACGGCCTATGACCTGCCGGATACGACGGGACACTTCGGTCCCTATGGCGGGCTGTTTGTGCCCGAGACGCTGATGCATCCGCTGGAAGAACTGCGACTGGCCTATGAACGCTGCAAGGCCGATCCCAACTTCCAGGCCGAGATGGACGCCGATCTGCGCGACTACGTCGGTCGCCCCTCGCCGCTCTATCACGCCGAGCGCTGGAGCCGTGAGCTGGGCGGGGCGCAGATCTATCTCAAGCGCGAGGATCTCAACCACACCGGCGCCCACAAGGTGAACAACACCATCGGTCAGGCGCTGCTGGCCAAGCGCATGGGCAAGACGCGCATCATCGCCGAGACCGGCGCCGGGCAGCATGGCGTGGCGAGCGCCACGGTCGCCGCGCGGCTGGGTCTGGAATGCGTGGTCTATATGGGCGAGGTCGACGTCGCGCGTCAGGAGGCCAATGTCTACCGGATGCGACTGCTCGGTGCCAGGGTCGTGCCTGTGACGTCCGGTTCGCGCACCCTCAAGGATGCGATGAACGAAGCCATGCGTGACTGGGTGACGAACATCGACGACACCTTCTACATCATCGGCACCGTCGCCGGGCCGCATCCCTATCCGATGATGGTGCGCGACTTCCAGACCGTGATCGGTCGCGAGGCGCGCGCCCAGATGCTGGAGCGCACCGGACGCCTGCCCGATGCGCTGGTGGCCTGTGTCGGCGGCGGCTCGAACGCCCTCGGTCTGTTCCATCCCTTCATCGCGGACACGGACGTGGCGATCTATGGAGTCGAAGCAGGCGGGGAGGGCGTCGAGACCGGCCGGCACGCCGCCCCCCTGTGCGCCGGACGTCCCGGCGTGCTGCACGGCAACCGCACCTATCTGATGGAAGACGACAACGGTCAGATCATCGAGACCCACTCGATCTCGGCCGGACTCGACTATCCGGGCGTCGGTCCCGAGCATGCGTGGCTCAAGGACAGCGGGCGTGCTCAGTACGCTGCTGTCACGGATGACGAGGCGCTCGCCGCCTTCCATCACCTGACGCGCACCGAGGGCATCATCCCGGCGCTCGAATCAAGCCATGCGCTCGCCTATGCACACAAGCTCGCGCCCACCCTGCGTCCCGACCAGAGCATCCTGGTCAATCTCTCCGGTCGCGGAGACAAGGACATGCACACGGTCGCGCGTCACGACGGGTTGGTCCTATGAGCCGCATCGCACAGCGTTTCGAACAACTGAAGGCGCAGGGTCGCACCGCGCTGGTTCCCTTCGTCACCGCCGGCGATCCGGGGCCGGCGATCACGGTGCCGCTGATGCACGCCATGGTCGCGGCCGGCGCCGACATCATCGAACTGGGCGTGCCCTTCTCTGACCCGATGGCCGATGGTCCGGTGATCCAGCGTGCGACCGAACGCGCACTGGCTCAGGGTGTGCGGCTGGCCGACGTGCTGGAGATGGTGCGTGCGTTCCGCGAGCGCGACGACGAGACGCCCGTGGTGCTCATGGGCTATCTCAATCCGATCGAGATCATGGGCTATGCCGCGTTCGCCGAGCGGGCGCAGGCCGCCGGGGTCGATGGTGCACTGATCGTCGATGTGCCGCCCGAAGAGGGGCATGAGCTGGTGACGACGCTGAAAGCGCAGGGGCTGGATCTGGTCTATCTGCTGGCGCCGACCTCGACCGATGATCGAATCAAGCGTATCGGCGGCGTGGCCTCGGGCTTCGTCTATTACGTCTCGGTCAAGGGCGTGACCGGCGCGGCGAATCTCGACACGGCGGATGTGGCTGAACATCTGGCGCGTATCCGGTCGGCGGTCGCGCTTCCGGTCGGGGTCGGCTTCGGCATCCGCGATGCCGAGACCGCCGCGCGCGTGGCCGAGGTCGCCGATGCGGTGATCGTCGGCAGCGCCATCGTCGGGCGGATCGAAGCACTCGCCGACACGCCTGAGCGCATCCCCGAGACGGTTGCGGCCTTCCTGGCCGAGCTGCGCACGGCGATCGACGGGGCGCGCTGATCGGCGACCCACACTGCAACCAACGTCCAGAGCACACCAACGACGATGGAAGAATCCACCAAATCCAAGGTCCAGGCCCAGGCCACGGCCACCGTGAAGCAGGCCATGGACAAGGGCAAGAGCTGGTTCGAGAAGCTCATCCCGGATCGCATCCGCATCGATGCCAACACCAAGCGCGCCGTACCCGAGGGCGTCTGGGCCAAGTGTCCGGGCTGTAGCGCCATCCTCTATCGCGCCGAGCTGGAGCGCAATCTGGAGGTCTGTCCCAAGTGCGGGCATCACAACCGTCTGAGCGCGCGCCGTCGGCTGGAAGCCTTTCTCGATGCCGATTGTCGTGAGGAGATCGGCGCCGATCTCGAATCGCTCGATCCGCTCAAGTTCAAGGATCTGAAGAAATACAAGGACCGGCTCGCGGCCGCTCAGAAACAGTCCTCCGAGAAGGAGGCGCTGATCGTGATGCGCGGTCGGCTCAAGGACGCGCCCATCGTGGCGGCGGCCTTCGAGTTCGGGTTCATGGGCGGGTCCATGGGTTCGGTGGTCGGTGAGCGCTTCGTGCGCGGTGTGGAGGCCGCGATCGAGCATGACGCGCCCTATGTCTGCTTCTCGGCCAGCGGCGGAGCGCGGATGCAGGAGAGTCTGTTCTCGCTGATGCAGATGGCCAAGACCAGCGCGGCTCTGGCGCGGATGCGCGAGCGTTCGCTGCCCTTCATCTCGGTGATGACCGATCCGACCATGGGCGGCGTCTCAGCGAGTCTGGCGATGCTGGGCGACATCAATGTCGCCGAACCCAATGCACTGATCGGCTTCGCCGGTCCGCGCGTCATCGAGCAGACGGTGCGCGAGCAGTTGCCCGAGGGCTTCCAGCGCAGTGAGTTCCTGCTGGACAAGGGCGCGCTCGACATGATCATCGACCGGCGCGATCTGCGCGAACGGCTGGCCGATCTGCTGGCGCTGCTGATGCACCGTCCGCGTTACTGCCGAACCGTGGTGCCGGTCTGAGTATGACGCTGACGACGGACATGGCGCGTTTCGCGACGCTCGACGACTGGCTGGACTGGCAGTCGAGTCTGCATCCGAGCCGGATGGATCTGGGGCTGGAGCGGGTCGGGACAGTGTGGGCGCGGCTGGCGCCGGAGGGCGGACGCCTGCCCTGTCCGGTGATCACGGTCGGCGGCACCAACGGCAAGGGCTCGACGGTGGCCATGATCGAGTCGATGGCACTCGCGGCCGGTTATCGATGCGGTGTCTATACCTCGCCGCATCTGTGCCGCTACAACGAGCGGGTGCGGCTCGACGGCGTGCCGGTCGCGGATGAGGCGCTGTGCGAATCCTTCGAGCGCATCGACCGGGCGCGCGAAGGGATCTCGCTGACCTATTTCGAGTTCGGCACGCTCGCCGCGCTCGACATCTTCGCCCGTGCCCGGCCGGATCTGGTGGTGCTGGAGGTCGGACTCGGCGGTCGGCTCGATGCGGTCAACCTGATCGACGCCGATGTGTCCGTCGTGACCAGCATCGGGCTGGATCACACCGACTGGCTCGGCGACAGCCTGGAGTCGATCGCGCGCGAGAAGGCCGGGATCTTCCGCGCTGGGCGTCCGGCGATCATCGGTCAGCGCGACGCACCCGAGACACTGCGTGCGGAGGCCGCGCGAATCGGCGCGCTGGCGCTCCAGCTCGGGCACGAACTCGACCATGCTCGAACGCTTGAAGGCTGGATCTGGACCGGTCCGGATGGACAGCGGCTGGCGCTTCCGATCCCGGCGCTGCGTGGTTCTTTCCAGCTCGACAACGCCACCGCCGCCATCGCGGCCCTGACAGCCTTGCGCGAACGGCTCCCGGTTCCGGTCAACGCCATCCGTGCCGGTTTGCAGCGGGCACGTCTGCCGGGACGTTTCCAGGTCATGCCGGGCGCCGTCACCTGGATCCTGGACGTGGCTCACAATGGCGAGGCGGCTGAAGCGCTGGCCGCCAATCTGCGCGATTTTGCCTGTCCCGGACGTTTGCGCGCCGTGCTCGCGGTGCTGGCCGACAAGAACCCTGAGCGTCTGGTTACGCCGATTCGCGAATACGTGAACGACTGGTATCTGGCTCAGAGCGAGGACGCGCGCGCTCTGCCGGTCGAGCAATTGAGCGCACGTCTGGATGGGCTGATCGGTGCGAACCGGCGCGGCGCCTTCGGGGGTGTCGCCGAGGCAATCGGGGCCGCTTTAGCCGAATCCGCGCCCGGCGATGCGCTGCTGATCGTCGGCTCGTTTACGACGGTCGGGCAGGCGCTTCGACATCCGGCCTGTCCGGTATAGAACGCGCGGCGTTCAGGTCACGCGCCGCCAGTCGGCCTGGATCAGATTGCGCGCCGCGCTTCCAAAGACCAACCCGACCTCGAACAGCCCCTGCCCAGGCGTGCCGCGATACTTCTCGCTATAGCCGCGCGCCTGGATCTGCGCTAGGGCCGGGTTGGACACTTCAGCCGTCTCGGCTTCGGCCGCCGTCTCCGCTTCATCAGCCACGACCTTCGAGGCGGCCGTGCCCCGGTCGAGCTTGAGTTCCATGACATAGGTATAGCCGGCGATCCGCACCGTCAGATCCGCCTGTCCGTGATTGGTCAGGTCTTCGGGAATGATCTCGGCGTTCAGGCTGGCGAGGAAGGCGTAGAGCACACTGGCATAGTAGCCCTCGGACTCGGGCAGATCGTTGCCGGTGAAGTTGCGCCAAGGGATACCGGCGAACAGCCGTTTGATCGCCGCGACCAGCGCCGGCAGATCACCCTGGGTCAGTGCCTCGGCCAGGCCCGCTTTGTAGCGCAAGCGTTCGATACTGATGTCGGCATAGGCGTCGATAAACTGATTGTTCAACGCGGTGCGGACTTCCTGATTCGGGATCCGCAGCCGAAAGGTCAGTTCACCCCAGGTCTGCTCAGTTGACTCCACCGTCAGATAGCCGCTCTGAAACAGCAGGGTGACTGGATTGATGCGCTCGATATCGAAGGAGTCGAGGATTTCCTCGCTGACTTCGATCTGCTCCAGGCTGGGCAGGAAGTAGCGCCGACGCTGAAACAGCTTGATCAGAAAGCTCGGGCTTCCGGTCTCGAACCAGTAGTTGCGGAAGCTGTAGTTCTCGCTGATGAAGAGCAGGATATCGTAGGGGTTGTAGACCGGCTCGCCGAGGAAGGCATAGCCGTTGTACCAGCGCCGGACCTCGTCCCAATCGACGCCCTGCAAGTGTCCGGCGAAGGTGCTTTCCAGGTCGTGTTGCGTATAGCCGCAGATAGTCGCGAACTGGGGGCTGAGGGTAATGTCGCGCAATTGATTCAGACCCGAGAACAGACTGACCTTGCTGAACTTGGTCACGCCGGTCATGAAGACGAAGCGCAGATGGGCATCCTGGGCCTTGAGCACTGAGTAGAAATTCTTGAGTCCTTCACGGATCTCGGCGGCGCGCTCGGGGTGGTCGATGTTGTCGAGGATCGGTTTGTCGTATTCGTCGACCAGGACCACGACCGGCTGGCCGTAGTGCGTGTGGGCGTGGCGGATCAGATCACCAAAACAGCCTGGAATATCGTTATCGCGCCAGTCACAGTTGACACCGAGGCGCTCGCCATTGTTCTCTATCAAGCGCCGGATGCGTTGATCCAGCGCCGCGCGACTGTCGATCACCCCGGCGGCGAAATCCAGCGCGATCACCGGATGGCGCTGTTCCCAGTCCCAGTGGTCATGGATGTGCAGCCCCCGAAACAGCGCCTCACTGCCCTCGAACAGCTCCTTGAGCGTATCGAGCAGCAGGCTCTTGCCGAACCGGCGCGGGCGCGAGAGGAAATAGGCTCCGGCGTCTTGCGTCAGGGTGGCGATGTGCGCGGTTTTATCCACATAACAGAAACCACCCTCGCGCAGTTTGCGGAAGGTCTGGATGCTGATCGGTAGCGGTCGCTTCACATCAGGCATGGCGAGCAGGTCCGAATCATCTGTCGTACCGACCATTGTCGGACACTCGACGGACCGTTGCCAGCGTTCAGCGACTGGCGTTCAACGCATAGGGGGCCGGATCGAGGATCGGCTCACGATCGAGCACGAGATCGACCATGAGCCGCGCCGAGGCCGGTCCCATGACCAGACCGTTACGGAAGTGTCCGGCGTTGAAATACAGCCCGTCGATCCCCGGATAGGCGCCGATGTAGGGGATTCCGCTCGGCGAGCCGGGGCGCAGTCCCGACCAGTGGTCCTCGATCGGCGTGCGTCTGAGCACCGGAAAGAGATCGATGGCGTCGTGGTAGAGGGCTTCCTTGTCCTCGGCGGTGGTGCGCTTGATGAATCCGGCGTGTTCGAGCGTGCTGCCGAAGAGCACGCGCCCGTCGCGGCGCGGAATGGCATAGCGACCGGCGTGCAGCGTGATGTGATTGATCTGCCCCGGTTTGGCGTGGAACAGCAGCATCTGACCGCGTACCGGCTGGATGTCCGGCGGCGTGCCCAATTGTTCGAGCAGCTTGGCGGTCCAGGCACCGGCGCAGATGACGATGCGCTTGGCCTCGACCTGACCCTTGGGTGTGCGCACGCCGCGCACCCGACCCTGCTCGACCAGCAGTTCGCACACCTCTTCGCGTTCGCGCAGGTCGATGCGCTTTTCGAGTGCACGCCGCACCGCTTTCGACAGCCGGGGCGGACGTAGCTGGGCGATGCCGGGCAGGTGCAGCGCACGTGCCGGACGCGGCCCCAATTCGGGTTCGAGCGCGTGCGGGCCGGGTTCCTGGAGGATCTCGATCGGCTGGCCGTGACGCGCGCCCCAATCGAGCGCCAGGTCGAGATCCTCGTCGTCCAGGATCAGCAGGCCGTTGATCGTGAACTCGGGATCGATCCCGGTCTCGTCGAGGAGCTGACTGGTCAAAGCGGGATAGAGGCCCTGACTCCAGCGCGACAGCGCCGTGATCGGCTCGGGCGCGC
>ERZ1673962.609-NODE-609-length-22859-cov-3.872215_pt1 | contig 22859 bp, 29 predicted proteins | sample MGYA00580188_ERZ1673962 | MGnify/ENA primary metagenome ERZ1673962 (study PRJEB41334, sample SAMN05608104) | rock metagenome | biome: terrestrial subsurface; feature: shale formation; material: shale | place: USA: Pennsylvania ... | reverse complement strand
TACGAGGACCTGGTCGCCGACCCGGAAACGGAGGGGAGGTGCCTCGTGGAGCATTGCGGGCTGGGCTGGTCACCGGACCTCCTGGACCTCTCGGGATCGGAACGGGCGGTGCGCACCGCCAGCGCGACCCAAGTCCGCGAGGGGCTCAACACGAAAGGGATCGGCCGGTGGCGCGCCTATGCGGACCGGCTCGGCCCGATGCTGGACGCACTTCAAAAAGAGGGGCTCCTGCCCCGTCCTGAACAGAAAATCGGAGAACAAGATGACCAGAACGGTTGATACGGCGAAGAAGACGATCCTGAACATCCGCGGTCTCGTCGGAAAAGGGGACCACCAGGGCGCGCTGCGGCTCTGCGTGAGCGCGACCCCGTCCCCGATGAGGGCCACGGAGCGCGGTGAGCTCTTCCACCTCCAGGGGCTCGCCCTGTGGCTCGCGGGGGAGAAGGGGAGGGCCCTTGAGAGTCTGGGCGTCGCCACCTCCCTTGACCCGTCGCGCGCCGTGATCTGGACCGCGCTGGCCCGGCTCCAGCGGGAGACCGGTTCGGTTTTCGCCGCGATCCGGTCGGCGCTGACCGCGACAAAGGTGGACCCGTCCCATGCGGAGGCGCATGTGGTCCTGGGGGACCTGTTCCGGGACGGGAGGCGTCCGAAGAGGGCGGCGGCGGCCTATGAGGCCGCCCTGAAGATCAGGCCTGACCTCGAGGGCGCCCTTGTCGGTATGGCGCTGGCGAAGGGGGTTCTGGGGGACGCCAAGGGGGCCGTTCAGCTTTATCGGCGCCTGGTCCGTTCCCACCCCAACAAGCCGATTTACCGGATCAACCTCGCGATCAACCTCGTACAGTCGGGGCACGGGGCCGAGGCGGCGCGTGTCGCCGCTGACCTGCTTCGCCCCTTGAAAAAGGGGCGCACCCGTCCCGAGCTGAGCGACGACATCCGGGCACGCGCTCTGAACGTCGTGATCGAGAACGAACGGGAGAGGCCCGTCGATGACGCCCTGTCGGAGGCCCGCCAGATCGTGTCCCGCGATGATATCGGCTGGGAGCTGCGGGCCAAGATCCTGGCCCTTCTCGGGCGACATGAGGAGCGGCAAGGGAACCTGTCCGCCGCGATGACCTGCTGGTCGGAGCAGGCGCGCATCGCCTCCTCGGAGACCCCGTACAAGCGTCCGGTTCTCGATCACTACCTGTCCGAGACGAAACGGGTCTGGACGCCGGAGCTCATGGCCCGGCTCGGCTCGATGGGGGAGAGCGCGGAGCGCCCGATCCTGATCGTGGGGATGCCGCGGTCCGGAACGACCCTTGTCGAGCAGATCCTCGGCCAGCACCCGGACGTCGACCCGGGAGGGGAGCTTTATGATCTCGGCGACGTCACCCGGGAGCTGATGCCGACGGGGGGTCCCGCCTCCCTCCTCGGGCGGCCCGAGGAGGAGCTTCGCGGCCTGATCCGCAAAGGGGGCACGATCTACGCGGACGGGCTGGACCAGTACCGGGTCTCCGGTGCGCGTGTCACCGACAAGATGCCGGAGAATTTCAAGATGATCGGCATCGCCGCCGCGGTCATGCCGAACCTCCGCGTCCTGCATATGCGCCGGGACCCCCGTGACGTGTGCTTCTCGATCTGGAAGCTGAAATTCGACAATGACGGGCACGCCTACGGGAACCGGTTCGATGATCTGGCCCACTATTACCGGCTTCATGAGGAGCTGATCGACCACTGGTCGCGGATCCTTCCGGGGGTGATCCATACCGTCGCCTACGAGGACCTTGTCGCCGATCCGGAGGGGGAGGGGCGGCGCCTGGTGGAGCATTGCGGCCTCGACTGGTCCGCCGATCTGCTGGACTTCTCCGGCTCCGAGCGGGGGGTGCGAACCGCGAGCACCGCGCAGGTCCGCGAGAAGATCAACACCAAGGGGATCGGCCGCTGGCGCCCGTTCGAGGAGCAGCTTGAGCCGATGTTCGCGGCCCTCAAGGCGGAACGGCTCCTCGACGGGTCCTGATCTCATGATGGTTGATTTGCGAAAAAAAATTATCTATTGAGGATCGCGGGGGGCAGAACGCCTCGTGGAGTGACGCATGTATAACCTGATCGTCTCAATGATGTCCGTGGTCCTCCTGGGGATGATGAGCCTGGCCGCCCTCTCTTACGCGGGGGTTATCTTCTCCCAGAAGGGGGGGCAGAACGCGGCACGCGCCCAGGCGGTGACCCTGCTGACCAACGCGCAGCAGGTCTCGGGCGCTCAGCGCGCCTTCATGATCCATAACTCCGGAAACCCGGCGAACACCTACCAGGCGCTCATTGACGGCGGGTTCCTACGCGCCGTGCCAGAGCTTCCGGTTGATGCGGTGATCGGGGGGTGGAGCATGAGCGCGGACGGCGCGATCAGCATGATCCCGCTGAGTCTTGACCGGACCGGTCAGACCGGCAGCGCGGCGGACCGGATCTGTGAGCTCCTGCCGGACTTCGGCGGCTCCGGCTTCATCACCGCGGCAAGCGCCGCGCCGACGTTGTCAGACCTGGACGGGACGGAAACCTGGTTCGGATGCGTGACCGATTCCGCGGCCTCCTCGGTGGAAGATGCGACACAGGTGTGGTTCGCGCACCGAACCTGACTATATATGTGGAAAACGAAAAAGGTAGGCTTTTCGCAAGCCCCGAAATGTGCGAAAAAGGATCGGTAAGGCGCGTTCTGGCGCTGGCTCCTGAGAGGGGAGGATCACATGTTCAACCTGATTGTCGCGGTCATCTCGATCGCTCTCATCGCGGCGATGGCGGCCGCTTCCATTTATTACGGCGGTGACGGGTTCGGTAAATCCTCGGCGCGCGCGCAGGCCGCCACCCTGATCAGCCAGGCGCAGCAGATCTCCGGAGCGGCGTCCTTGTTCCGGGTGGAGAACGCGGGCAGCAGCGTCGCATCGACCAACCCGGACTGTGGCAGCGGCGTGTTCGCCGCTTGCGCGATCAACCGGCTGTCTGACGGCGGGTTCCTGCAGGCGATCCCGAGCTTCCCGGCGGATGTGGCGGTACAGTCCGACCAGATCGCCGCGGTGGAGACCGCCTTCGGTGAGCCCCCCGGGACGTTCAGCTGGATGAACCGCTGGACCGTGTCGGACACGGGCGATCTCGCCCGGATCTTCCTGAACGAGACGGCGCGTGACGCGGTCTGTGCGGAGGTCGAAAGCCAGGGGGGTGACGGCCGGGCCGCTATGGTCGGTCTCGACGCCGCCGGGTTCGACCTCACCGATCCGAACGGCTCGAATTACCGGTGTGCTGACCTCGACCTCGGGGGCGGCGTCGTCGTCACCGCTTTCGGCTTCCGGCTCTGACAAGGAAAAAGGAAACCTGACATGTTCAACCTGATTGCGGTGGTCTTCTCGATCGTCCTGGTCCTCGTTCTGGGTATCGCCGGTCTCTACTACGGGGGGGAGGCCTACTCGACACAGACCCAGGAGACGGATTACGCGGAGATCATCAACGGCGCGTCCCAGATCAAGGGGGCGATGGAGCTCTACAAGACCCGCAACGGCGTCTATCCGGGCGGGATCGAGAACATCCCCCTCGGCGTGAGCGCCACCGAGGAGCTCCTCGACCGGCTTGTTGACGAGAACTACCTGTCCGGCATCCCGAGCGGAACATGGACCATCGAGAATAACATCATTCACCGGGCCCTGACGGACGCGCAGCAGTGCGAGAGCGTCAACCGCATCGCGGGGCTCAACGTGGATCTTGCCCCTGACGGCTGCCCGCCTTGCAGCGACTCCCAGTTCAGCATCTGGCCCGCGTGTCAGGAGGCCTGATCGTCTCGCTTAGCGTCAGGGGGTAAGACGTGATCGGATTCTACGTCATCATGATCGCCGTCCTGGCCATGTCCGGGGCGGTCGGCTACACGATCTTCACCTCGGTGCAGACGACGAACGCCCTCTCCCTGGCCGAGCGCAACGCGGCCCGGCTCGAGATGACCATGAGCGCGCTGCGACAGGTGGTGATCCCTGACGCCGAGGGTCGTCTCTTCGTCCCCATGGGCGATCCGTCCATCTCCGGAGACCCCACCTCGAGAACCGCCCTCCCGGACTGGGTCAGCGGGGAGGCGATCACCCCCTGGGGCGCGAAATACGCCTACTGCCCCTACGCGCCGGTCGCGGGCGTCGGGGGGAGCGCGGACACCGTGCATGGCGGGCTGGACTACGCGGTCAGCGTCACGTCAGATCCGGTGATCTACGGCGCGGCGCGTGAATACGTCATATCCGGATCCCGGTCCCCGAACGTGCTTGACGCGGCCGGAGCGCCGGAGGTCCTGGCCTTCCTGATCTCGCCCTCGAACAACGCGAGCGCGATCCCGTCCTGCGCAAACGTCTTCTGGGACGGTCGGGCCTGGCTCACAACGGGTCCGGTCACGGGATCGGTTCGGGCCCTCACCGTCGACGGCCTCGCCGACACCCTTTCCCGGGCGCCACGTCAGATGCGCAGGCACGTGGAGCAGGGGGCGACCGGCTCGGGGCTCACCGCCTCCGACCCCACCTCCCTGACCCGGGTCCTGGAGGAGTGGCGCTACCTGCGTCCACACCGAATGACGCTCGTTCTGGAGGATGACGGGGGGGATATCCTGATAGACCCGACCACGGTCAACCTTGGCGCCGGCGCGGGGGCCGTGATCCCGTCACCCAACGGGTTTGGTCGTCACCTGGTGCTGGAAGCGGCGCCCGGGGCCGCCCCCGTCATTGACGGGTCCGTCGCCGGGGCCCTGAGGGCGCCGTTCGACCTGACGGTGGACGGGGTTGATTTCGGACCCGACCTGGGGCTTGTCGGCATGCCCGGCTCGCGCGTTCTCATCACTGACGCGGCCCTCTCATATCTTGAGACCGGGGGCGCTGAGGTCGTTCTGGCCGGCGGCGTCATCGTGACCGCCCCGATCGGAGCAGGTCTCCCGCCCGTCACGATCAACGGGGGGTCCCTTTCCGTTTCAGGATCGGCGTCGATAGACGCCCAGGAGACGGGCGGGAGCGCGATCCGTCAAAGGGGGGGAGCCCTCATCGTGCGCGCGGCGATGAGCGTCGATACGGGCGCCTCGTCACCCCTTTTCGAGACCGGCGGGTACGGACCGGTGTCGGCCGAGGCGGCCGGGACTCTGGACCTGAACGGGTTCGGGCCGGTCAGCATGGAGCCCTACACCGCGCAGATCTCTGCGACGGCGTCGTGCTCATCGGTGAGCCTGTCCTGCCCGGTCACCTGTCCTGATGCTCGTGAGGCCCTGTCGGGCACCTGTGATCCCGGCGCGGTGACCAACGTCTTCCTGCGTGGACATACGGTGAGCGGCTCTGTTTTCACCTGCTCCTGGTCCCAGCTTTCTGAAGGCGCCCCTGACGTGGCGGACCCGACGGGGCCTATCTCACTCGTGGCGAGCGCATTGTGTGCGCCTAAGCGTTGATCTTGTCGGCGTGATGTGCGAAAAACGAAGAAATAGGACCGTCCCGCGAAATGCGCGATGAGCTTGGAGACTTCCGATGAGAAAAAACAGACTTCCCCTGATCGCCCTCGCCGCCGCGCTGTCCGTCGGCTTCGGCGCCGCGGCCTTCGCCCAGAGCTTCATCTTCCGGACGAACGTGACCGGTTCGACGGGGGACCCGAGCGTTCTTCTGACGCTCGTCAGCGGCTCCGGACTGTCCATGGAGCTGGACGCCGCCGGCGCCGAACCGGGCGCCCCGATCCCGGGCGATATGCGCACGCTCACCTATCGCAACGAGGTGAGCCGCGAGATCACGGTCACAAGCGTGTCCGTCAGCCCGAACCAGGACAACTTCGTGATCCTCTCTGACGGGTGCAGCGGAGCGATCCCCGTGGCCGGGGAGTGCAGCATCACGATCCAGTTCCAGGCCTCCGAGGACGGGACCTATGCGGGCTCCCTGAACATCGAGGCCTCCTGAGCCTAGTCCATGAGGCGATGGAACCGGACCAGCTGCAGGCCGACCCGGTTCTTCACCCAGTCCGGCATGTGCTCATAGCTGTCGAGGAGTCGTCTCGTGATCTCCTCCCGGTCCCAGATCCGGACCCGGAACCCCATCGATGCGGCGCGGGCCCGGGCCTGTCGGGTCACCCCGGACCAGGAGACGAGGAGAGCGGTGTCGGCGCCGGCCCCGTGCAGGTTGCCCAGGAGGGCCTGAAGGGTCTCGTCGCCCGCCACCTGCAGTCCGGATTTCACCTGTCCGACGATTCGGGGCGTGCCGACCCCCAGAGGTCCGCCCCCGGCGATGAGGTCAACGCCCCCGTCGGGACCGGGGCGTCCCACGCTCACGCTGAGGCCCTCGGCTCTGAGCAGCTCCCCGACCAGCTCCGCCATCGGGTGGCCGGTGAAGGCGGCGCCGATCCGGTCCCGGATCCGTGCGTGCTCCAGCGCGACGAGCGCGTCCAGGGTCTGCGGGGCTGAGCCGCCGGTGGAGATCGGTCCCGGATCCCGACCATCCCGAATAATCCCGCTGACCCGGTCAAGGACCCCGTCCCTGGTGACCTCCGTGATCGGGACATAGGCGCCCAGGGCGGTCAGCAGGTCCGGCATCAGCGCGTCCCGCGGGACCGGGTCCCGAAGCCATCTCACCTTCCGGGCAGGCCGCCCCTCCGGGTCCTCCAGCAGATCCGGCTCGAGCATCCCGAGACCGACCGCATGATCCTCGGGAAGGGAGCACAGCACCAGGTCCCCCGGCATCATCGCGTTGACGAGCGCGTTGAGCTGCGTGCTCATCGACTTGATCCGGCTCTTCTTCTCGGTCGGGTTGGCGGTCTCCACCGCGTCGAGGATCTGGCCCGGTTCCAGGTGCTCGCTCAGGTCCTCCCGGACCCCGAACTCCGCGCTGATCAGCCCCTCCTCCGTCAGCATGCGGCCGAACGGCCCCTCCCGGGAGGGGCGGAAATGCCAGACCCGCCGCCCGCTCCCGGGGGAGGGGCGGCATGTGGCCTCGGTGATGGTCTGCTCTTGTCCCACGTCAGGGCCTCTCGGATGTTTGCGAAAAAATAAGTCCTTTTCCATCTGAAAATCAACATGTATGAGGGGGTATGCAGGAGACTCATCACGATTTTCGCACGCTCAGCGTAGACTATCCCCAGAAAAAGGGGGTGCCCATGCACAACGAGTTCGAAGGGAGCTGGCTCGCCACCGCCAGCGGCGGGATGTGGTCGATCGAGAACCCGCAAGAGGTCCAGGTCCATCTTAGGGATATCGCCGCGGGCCTGTCCCGGACCTGCCGCTACGCGGGTCAGATCAGCGAGGAGGCGGAGTTCTATTCCGTGGCGGAGCATAGCGTCATCATGACCTCATGGGCCCATCGGACGGGCCGCGTACGGACCAGGTCCGAGGCCCTTCTCTACCTTCTTCATGACGGGTCCGAGGCCTATTTCGGCGACATGCCGACCCCGCTCAAGGCGCTCATCCCGGATTTCCGGAGGCTGGAGGACCGGGCCCAGAACGTCATCTACCGGGCATTCGGGATAGGGGATGGGACGGTCCGCGCTCTGAAGCCGGAGCTGAAGCGGATCGACACGCGTGTCCGGATGGATGAGCGCGAGGTCATGATCCTCGAGCCGGCCCTGGGCGCCGGCCGGGAGGCGCTGTGGAAACTGGACCCGGATCTTGAGCCTCTCGGCGTCAAGCCCCTCATGATGTCCCCGTTCGACGCGCGGGAGACCTTTCTGCGCGCCTTCTGCTGGGCCCTTCAGGCCCTCCCGGATGACCTCGGCGAGACCCGCGCTCTCCGGGGCGCTGCGATTTTCCTTCAGGATCGTGAAATCATCCCGGAGATCCCCGACTTTTCCACGAACAAGGAGGCCTCATGCGAGACCGCTTTCTCTCCCTGCTGATCCTCTTGTTCGCGCCGCAGGGCGCCGCCGCGGAGTTTTACGACTGCCTGTCTGACGAGGTTCGGATCATCGCGCCGGACGGGACGGAGCGGGCCCGTTACGGGGTCTCGGTCGCGGACGAGCCGACGGAGCGGGAGAGGGGACTGATGTTCGTGGAGCATCTCCCGAAGGATCAGGGCATGCTCTTTCTCTTCGATCAGCCCGCCGAGGTGGGGTTCTGGATGCGGAACACGCTTATTCCGCTGGACCTTCTGTTCATAGATCAGGCGGGCCTCATCGTGCGGGTCCATCCAGATGCGATCCCGCATGACGAGACCCCGATCTGGTCCGGGAGCGCCGTGACGGGGGTCCTCGAGGTGAACGCGGGGGAGGCGGTCCGGAACGGGATCGTTCCGGGGGACCTGGCCGGATCCCCCTTTTTTCTGAACGGATGCGGAGCATTGGACCCCTGACCGGTCCGGGTCGGCATTTTACCGGCTTGCAAACCGTTTGCGAAAAAGAGTAACCTTAGAAAAAATATAACCCACCATAGGACTTGATCGAGCTTGACAGGCCATCACTTGAACATCCCGAGCAGGGTTTGCGGAAGCTTGAGCGCCCTCATGCGGGCCGCCTTGCTGGCGGCGCTCATTCCGACCGCGGCGCCGGCCCAGGACCATTTTCCTGATCGGCTATGGGCAGCCGATCTCCTGATCCTCCTTGAGGCGGGGCCGGCCTTCCTTGACCCCGATCTGGACCTGAGGGTCCCCGCTCCTCCGGGGCCGGAGGAGACCCGGTCGGAGCTGGACCGGATGCAGCTCATATCGGCGCGTCTTCGGGACGAGCGGAGCCGGGCCCGGATCCTCCTGGAAGCGGAGGCGGACCCGAGAGACCTCCTCCTAGCGGAGGGGCTGATACCGGAGCCTGAATCCGCCCCGACGCTTTGGGAGATCCTTGATAGGGCCGGGGGAGAGGCGACCTATTTCGCGTTACGGGAGAAACGAAAATTCTCCCGGCCCAGGCCAAGTTCGGCGCGACCCGAGCTCGGAACAACGATCCCGAACCCGCCTCATCCCGCCTACCCGTCGGGTCATTCCACCCAGATTCATACGCTCGCCGGTCTCCTGGCGACCCTTCGCCCCGAATGCGGGGAGGCCTATCGGCTCTTCGCCGCCGGGGTGGCGTTTCGACGGGAGATCGCCGGGGTCCATTTCCCCTCAGATACCCGAGCGGGTGAAATCCTGGCCGGCTCGCTGCTTCCGCACATCCTGTCACATCCGGACATCTCCGAGGTCACGGGGGCGGCGCGCGACGAGCTCCGCTCCGCCCCGATCGGGGCGGGTTGCCGTTCCGCGGGGAGGGGCCGGTGATGGGGATGTTGCTGACGGACACCAGGGCAGCGAAATTGCGAAAAAATGACGGCATGCGGGGCGGCTACCTGCCGGAGCCCGATCCGCACGACCTCTGCGGTCTGGAATCCGGAGGCGATACGTCCCCTTTCTTCTGTGACGAATCGGCGCGTCCGTCCGGGCCTATCGGCTCAGCCCTCCGGACGGTGATCCCGGCTGATATCGTCATCGGGGGCTGAGATGGCGTCATACCCCGTAAACTTCCCCCCGCGGACCGTCCCGCGCCTCACCCCGGAGCAGGAGAGGGACCTCGCGCTGAGATGGCGTGATGAGAGGGACGAGGCGGCGCGTGACAGGATCGTCAACGCCCATCTTGATCTCGTCCGCGGTGTCCTGGGTCGGCTCAAGGGGACGGACCTGTCCCGCGAGGACCTTTTTCAGGACGGGGTGATCGGCCTGATAAAGGCGGTCGACCGGTTTGATCCGGATGAGGGGGTGCGGTTTTCGACCTACGCCACCTACTGGGTGCGGGCTGAGATCCAGACATCCATGGGCCTGGAGACGGGACCCGTGCGGATCCCGAGATCACATGAGTCCAACAAGGTGGCCACCTGGTTCTACCGGGTGCGGGCCCGGGTGGAGTCCGACATCGCGCTTGGCCTGTGCCCGCCGCCTCCGGACGGGGTCGAGCGGGAGGTGGCGCGCCGGATGGGGATCTGTCCGGACCAGATATCCTCCCTTCTGGGCCTGGCGCAGTCGAGGGGCCTGCCCATCAGGAGCCAGACCGGTGACGGGGGCGAGGAGGATGAGGGGGTGCTCCTGTTCTCTGATGACACGCCGGAGAGGAGTCTCGGCGCAAAAGAGCGGCAAACGCTCTTTGAGAAGGCGATCAGGGACGCCTGCGCAGAGCTCCCCGACCGGGATCGAGAGGTCATTGAGCGGCGATATCTCAGCGAGGAGCCGGACACGTTCCAGACGATCGCGGAGGGGTTCGGGCTCACCCGGGAGCGGATCAGGCAGATAGAGGTGCGTGCGCTCCGAAGCATCCAGAAGAAGTTGAGGGATCATCGGGGGATCCGGCGCCTCGTCGCGGACACCGCCGAGTGAGAAAAACGAATCAGTAAGGGAAGCCGCATGCAAGATATCAGTCGATCAGAGATTTCCGGGGCTGAGCTCTCCGGACCCTTCGGTCAGGGCGACGCGGACCTGTTCCGCTCGGAGAGCGGGTTCGAGATCCTCCTGAAGGAGGAGGACGGTTTCCCGTCCCTCGAGCTAAGGGGCGCCAACGGGGCCGGTCTCCGCGTCATCGATGACGAGGACGGGTCCGTGCTGGACGAGGAGACTGTGAGCACCATCCTGTGGGAGCGTCTGGAGACGTTCGACGCGGTGATCGAGCGGCTCGCAGGGCCCCTTCCTGACCCGGAGGTTTAACGGGGCCTCGGCCCGCGTCTCATCTCCTCGCCCGGGTCCGGGAAAGGGGTCGGGTCCTGAGCGGAGAGGGCTGGTGCGAAAGGGTCAGGGGCCGTCCCATCGAGTCGCGGGCTCCTCACCAGCTCCGCGATCCGCTCCTCGGAGAAGGCGGCGGTCCTCATCCCCTCGCGCAGCGCGGCCGGATCGATCGGCTTGAGGATCCGGACGGCCTCGTCCGGATCGTGCTCCAGGGCCTCCTGGATCAGTGCTCGCCCCTTTTCTGATCCGGCCTGGACGCGCCCCGCGCGCAGGGGGGACAGGATCCGGGCGACCGGGGTTTCGGCCTTAGACATCGTGGTTCTCCTGAACTGTTCCCCTCCGATATAGCCGTGTTTTCGGAAAATCCCGCACATCCGGGAAATCCACATCCATTTTCCCCGACGCGCTTCTGGGGCGTTGCGCTCCCCCGAACATGTCCCTTATGGTGAACGCGAAAAAGTAAAGAGGACTGAAACATGACATCAGGAACGACGGGCCCCCAAAGGAAGAGTTTCAGCGATCGGGTCAGATACGCGGCGAAATCCCTGAAGCGTGGGCATATGGGTCCGCAGTTCGAGGCCTGTTTTGCGGAGGCTGATTCGCAGCATGTCGCCGCGGTCCTCATGCGCCGGGCGGAGAACAACCCGGACCTCAAGGCCGCGATCAAGGCGGCCTTTCAGGTGTCGAGATGGTCGGATGTCCCCTGGAACGCGATCATGAAGCGGTTTCGGGGCATGGATTCGCGCGCGATCGGTGCGGATGCCCAGAAGGTCCTCGTGGATGCGGACCGTCTCATGGGCGCGGGGCTCCTGACCGGCGCCTGACGTTCTCACCGATTTGCGAAAAACATATTGTAAAAGTATTTCCTAAATTATATATCCTGCTGAGACACGATTTCTCAGGAGGAAAACCCCATGTCGTCCCGTCTCAAGCTCATCCTCACCGTCCCCGCCCTCGCGGTCCTGCTCGGGGCGTGCACGACCCAGACGCAGCCGCTGCAAAACGGGGCTTCCGTCTATCGGTCCTCGGAATCCCAGGGAGCCCTCTATACGAGCACCTGCCGCATCGAGTCCGCGCGTTACGTCGCGGTCATCGGGGACAGCGTACAGGACCGCAACCGGGCAGCCGCGACGACCGGGGTCGGCGTGGTGGCCGGCGCCCTTATCGGGCGTGCGATCGGGTCCGAGATCGGGAAGGGCCGCGGGAACGAACTGGCCCGTAATCTGGGGACGATCGCGGGCGGGGTCGTCGGGGCGAACACGGCCCAGGCCGCCACGCAGCGGGCGACGACCCGTCAGGGGGTTGAATATCTCGTTCGGCTCGAGGACGGCCGCCAGCGGGTGATCGTCCAGAACCTCAACGACGGTGAGGCCGCGATGCGGCCCGGCGCGGGGTGCCAGCTGGTGGGCGGTCGCGGCCAGGACCGGATCATCCCCGCCGTCTGATTCGACGCGTGTAGCGTTTTTCGACGTCCCGGTATATCATCGGGGCGTCACCGGGAAACGCCAATGCATGATCTCTCAAACAGGACGGGCCCATACCTTCACGCCCCTGATGACCTGCTCCGGCTCGGGTACGAGACGGGCGGGACCCCTCGGCTGTTCACGATCCTGATCGCGAGCGCGACAGAGAAGGATCGGATCGATCCGGAAGGGGCCGGGATCGTGATCCTGGATGAGGATGAGGGCCGGGTTCTTCTTGATCGGCACGTCGGCGAGCAGGGGCGGCGTCCGGGTGATGAGCTTTATCGGATCGGGTCCATGGGCTGGGCGGAATTCTCCGGGTTCTGCCGGTCTCATCCCCGATTTCGAGGCGGACCCGCGGACATCCTCACGCCGCATGACACGCCGCTCCCGGGGAGCCGGCGGCGCCAGGACAGGCTCGGCCCCGGGGCCCTGTCGATCACGTCACCAAAGAGCGCGGATCTCCGGAGTGCGCTGATGATGCTCGCGGACCAGGACCCGACATGTCGGGTCAGGTTCCCGGAGCGCGACCGTGACGGCGTTATCCGGGACCTCGCCGATCACATCCAGATGACGGCGGACCCGCTCCCTTATAGGCTCGGCTGGTCCCTTGCGGCTCCGACGGCGCCGGACCTGTCCGGGCTCGGCGGGGACCGCCCCGTCGACCGCTCTCTGGACCTTCTCTGGGATGAGATGACGCAGAACAGGCCTGAGCTCGTTGACGAGGCCTGGTGCGGCGTGATGGAGACGCTGGCTTTCGGGAATCTGAACACGATCGGGGCTCAGGACGAGGGGCGTTATGACCTCCGCCTGCTCGAGGCCCGGGATGGGGCCTCTTTGACCTTGTATGCCTTTGATGGGCAGGTCCTCGGGGCGGGGTCACGATCCGACCTTTCGGATCTCCTTGACACCCTCTCATCACGGGACCTGAGGGACCTCTGGAAGCTGTCCCGGACCTTGGATTTCGAAACCGGGCCGGAGCGGGTTTCAGCCCTCTTCCAGGAGGGTCTGAACCGGGTTCGCGCCGAGTCGGAAGCGTCTCGAGATACGGATCCGGCCCCATCCGGCCCCTAACTTTTTTCGCAAATCCCGCTTGCGTTTTCGGCTGCGCCCGATCATATTGTGGATAATCTTTTTCACAAACGGGAACGCCATGAGAAAATTGCTCTATGCCGCCGTCGGGGCCGGCATTCTCACCCTCGCCGCCGGCTTTCACTACGCCATCCCGCGGGTCTCCACCGCGCAGATCGTCGGGGTCGAGGTCAAGCGGGTGGACGGGGACGCGGGAAGCCGGGACGTCTACATGATCCAGGCGCAGGATCCGGATACACAACGTGTGCGCGTCTTCCGGAACGAGGACGCCCTCATCTATCTCAAGCTGAACTCGGCCGACGTTCAGGCGAAGGCCACGGCGCTGTCGCGCGGGGAGGCCCTCCGGACCGTGGCGATCCGGCACTACGGCTGGCGCATTCCGATGTTCTCCGTATTCCCGAACGCGTTGAGCGTGAGGGAGGTGGAGCCCGGATACCGTCATGTGCCGATCGTCGGGACCCTGCTCCTGCTGGTCACGCTCCTCATCCCCGCAGGCCTGATCTGGCAAGTGCGAAAAAGGAAACGAAAGGTCGTTTCTGTTGGCGTGTCCCCCTCAGGGTCAAAGGCCGGGCGGACCTCCGCGACCCCCTCGCGAGCCGACGACGCCGTCATGGACTCCTGGCTCTCCTCTGATGACCGGCGGCCCGGGTCGGGGTCTGCGGACGTTTCATCTGGGTCCGGATCTGACGGTTCATGGTCTGACGGCTCTGGCGGGTCCGGCGGCGGGGGTGGTTCTGATGCTTGACGCCCACACCCCCGGTGACGGGGTCTACGCCCTCGGGACCGGCTCCCTGACCCTCGGGGTCAGGTCCGCGCCGGCCCAGCCCCTCTTTCGGCTTGCTGAGCGGATCAACCCGAAACGGGCCTTCCTGTTCGTCTCAACGGTTCTCGGGCGTCACATCCCCGTACGTCCCTCAGACCACTTCAGGGCGATCAACGCGCTGGTTGACCGGTGCCGTCCCGAGGAGCTGGAGGGGCCCGTCCTCGTCATGGGATACGCGGAGACGGCGGTCGGCATCGGCGCTGCCGTCGCCCGCGGTCTCGCCCGGCGTGCGGGGTCCGCGGACCTGCTCTACATCTCGACGACCCGTCACCCGGTTCCGGGACGCGAATGGGTGAGTTTCTCCGAGGGCCACAGCCACGCGACGGAGCATCACGTCCTGAGGCCGGACCCTCATCCGGCGCTCAGCTCCCCCGACACGACCCTCGTTCTCGTCGATGACGAGACCACGACCGGGTCAACCTTTGCGGAGCTCACCCGTGCGCTGATCAAGGGCGGGGTCAAGCCCAAAAGGGTCCTGCTGGTCACGCTCACGGATTGGTCCGGCGGCGCGGCCGAGCGGTCCCTGATGGACCTTCTGCCGGACGCGACGGTGCGCTCCGTATCCCTGCTCGAGGGGTCCTGGAGCTGGGTCCCGGACCCCCTGTCTGAACGCCGTGAGCTGCCAGGCGGGGCCCCCAGGGCACACGGATTCTGGACGCCGGCCTCATCCGGCTCTCCGCGCGACGGGATCCGGGACTGGTCGGTTGAGACCATGACACGAATCGCCCGCGATCTCGACCCTGCGGCCCGAAGCCCGTTCCTGATCATCGGGACGGGGGAGCACGTCTGGGAGCCGATGCTTCTGGGCGAGGCGCTCGAAAAGGCGGGGGCTGACGTGCGCGTCGTCGCGACGACCAGGTCCCCCATCCTGCCCGGAGAGGTGATCCGCCACAAGGTCGCCTTCCCGGATCACTTCGGGGTCGGCGTGCCCATGTACCTGCATAACGTTCCGCCCCGTCCGGCTGCCCGGGTCGTGGTGGTCACAGAAACCGGAGCGGACCGGATATGTCCGGCGCTCAGGTCCCATCTCGGGTCCGGTCTGATACTGGACGGGTCCGGACAGCTGACGGAGTTTGGCGAATAATGCGAAATACCATATATTTCACGGATCTTGATGACACCCTTTTCACCTCCCGCCGCAAGGTGACGGGACCCGTCGGGGACCCGGTGACCACGGCGAAAAACGGACATCACAGTTACATGAACGCCGCACAGGAGGCCCTCCTGGATATGATGCGGAGGTCCGGAGAGGTTATCCCGGTCACGGCGCGCAGCTCGGACGCCTTCGGCCGGGTTCACATCGACTTCGGGACCCGGAGGGCGATCCTCGCCAACGGGGCGGTTATTCTGGATGAGAACGGATTGCCGGACCCGGAGTGGCTGGCGCACACCTCAGGTCTCGGCCGATCGGCTGAGCCGCAGATGACGGAGATGATGGGGACAATCACGGAGGAGTACGGGGACTCGGTTCGGAGCTGGATCGTGAGCGAATTCGGCGCCCCCGTCTACCTCTGCGCCAAGATGAACGTTGAGGATCCGGATCGTGTCTCGGAGGCGCTCTCCGAGATGTTCGCCCTGATCAATGAGCGGTTCGACATCAACGGGTTTCAGCACCACGTGAACGGGAACAACCTGTCCCTCACCCCGCTCGGGGTGTCAAAGCGTGCGGCCTGCGAGCGTCTTATTGAGCAGCTCGGCGATCGGGAGGGGACCCTCCTGGTGGGGGCCGGGGACAGCCTCACCGACCTCCCCTTCATGGGGCTGTGCGACGTGATGATGGTCCCCTCCCGCTCTCAGATCGCGGAGAGGCTCATGCCGCGCTCCGTAAGGGAGGCGGAGGATGTTTGACGTTATCCGCCCGGGAGGGACAAGCGGGAGCTATGAGCCGCGGGACGTGCGCTTCCTGCTCACCCCGATCGAAATCGACCCGACGGGCGTTGTGGAGAAGGAGCGCCTGATCCAGACCGGAGCCGCGCATTATTCCGAGATGATCTCGGAGGAGCGCCGTCCTGACGCCCGGTACATCTCGCTGTTCGAGGGGGCCTGCGTGCCGGGGGTTCCGCGCCTCGCACGCGACGTTCGGGCCCTCACCGGCCAGATCCTGGGCCTGATCCGGTCCGGACGTGTGAACGGGCAGGTGACCCTGTGCAGCCTGGTCCGCGCGGGGGTCCCTTACGGGGTCCTGCTGCGGCGGGACCTGGAGCGGGCCGGCGTGGACGTGGCCCATTTCGGGGTGTCGATCATCCGGGATCGGGGCCTCGACGAGGTCGCGATGCGGCACGTCCTCTCCGAACGCCCCGTTGACGGGGTCATCTTCGTGGACGGCTGGACCGGGAAGGGGGCGATCACCACCGAGCTTGAACGGTCCTGGCGGGAGATCTGCGGCCGTGACCCGCTTCTCGCCGTGATCGCGGACCCCTGCGGCCGCGCTGGCCTATGCGCCTCCCGAGAGGACTGGCTGATCCCGTCCGGGATCCTGGGCGGGAACGTGTCGGGCCTGATCTCCCGCTCCATCCTGCGCCCGGACCTGACCGGCCCGGACGCGTTCCACGGGTACATGCCGCTCGATCACCTGGCCGATATCGACCTGTCACGGGACTTCGTTGACCGGGTTGATGCCGAGCTGAACCGTATCCCGGGCGAGCTGCCCGTCGATCCGGACGCGGCCCCGGGCCGGTCCGCCCATTTCAGGGCGGAGGCGGAGCGGGCGGTCTGCGTGATCGCGGAGCGGTTCCAGGTGGACAACCTGAACCGGATCAAGCCCGGCATCGCCGAGGCGACCCGCGCCGTCCTTCGCCGCCGCCCCGAACGGGTTCTCGTGCGCAGCCTCACGAACGATCGTGACCTCTCGGCCCTCCTACATCTGTGCGCGCGCGACGAGGTCCTCGTGACCGAAGCCCCCGACCTCACGGGCCCTTACCGGGCCGTCACCCTCATTCGGAGGACATCCTGATGCCGAAACCCAATCCGCACCTGTCCGCCTACGAGATCGGCGCGACCCTCTACATGCCGGTCCTGCACCCGAAGGTGCGGGAGATCGTCTCCGGCGAGATCGCCTCGCCCGCGGCGTCGATCGTCCTGTGTCTCGAGGACGCGCTTCACGAGTCGGACGTTGAGCGGGGGGTGGAGACCCTTGTGGGGCTCCTCGCCTCCGCACCGGACCGGAGCCCCGGGTCGTCACCGCACCTTTTCGTACGGCCGAGGTCCTACGATATGGCGACGCGTCTCAGGGCGATGAGGGGGATCAGCCGGATTGACGGGTTCGTGGCCCCGAAGGTCCGGGTGGAGACCCTGCCGGACTGGATGTCCCTGCTGGCCGGGTCCGATCTGCGCCTCATGCCGACGATCGAGACCGCGGAATTTTTCGACCCGGCCCGCCTCGTCGCGATGCGTGATGTGATCGTCGGTGCCGGGGGCGGACAGATCGCGGCGCTCAGGCTGGGCGGGAACGACCTGCTCGGCACGATGGGGCTGCGCCGACAGCGCGGGGTGACCTCATATGAGGGGCCGCTCGGCTGGTTCCTGTCCATGGCCGCCTCCGTCCTCATCTCGAGCGGGATCCCCGTCGCCGCCCCGGTTTTCGACATCATCGATGACGTGGACACGCTGAGGCGTGAGGTGGAGCGTGACGTCGCCATGGGGTTCGTCTCCAAGACGGCGATCCACCCGTCCCAGGTGCCGGTCATCGAAGCCGCCATGACTGTCAGCCGTGATGAGGAGATCGCGGCCCGCGCCATCCTCCAGGATGAGGCCCGCGCCGTCTTCCAGATCGGGGGCGTGATGTGTGAGCCCGCGACCCACGCGGGCTGGGCGAGACGGGTTCAGGCCCGCGCCGCCGCATTCGGGGTGGCGCCCGGTCCGGCACAGGCGCGAGCCGTCGCCGTATGAGCCTCTGGACCGCCATACTCGAGAGGCTGGAGCCGCTCCGCCTCGACCTGAAAAAGAGGTTCTGGCCGGAGAGCCCCACCTCTCACGTGGACTTCTCGATCGCCCTGATCGCGCTGTCCGCGAAGCTGGCCAAGGCGGACGGCAAGGTCTCGCGCAGCGAGGTCACGATGTTCCGCCAGATCATGGACATCCCCCCCGCCGAGGAGGAGAGGGTCGGCCGGATCTACAACCTGTGCCGGCAGGAGACGGACGGGTTCGAGGCTTACGCCTCCAGGGTTCACAAAATTATCCGGGGCCATCCTGATGAGGAGGTGATTCGGGAGAATCTTCTCGACGGACTGTTTCACATCGCCATGGCGGATGATGAGTATCATCCGAATGAGGACAGGTTCCTGCGTGTCACTGCGGAACGCCTCGGCCTGGACGAGGCGGGATTCGTCAGGATCCGGGCCCGACACGTGCCCGCTGAGTGGGACCCGTTCGAGGTTCTGGGGGTCCCCCGTGAGGCGGACCTCGCCGCCATAAAGACGGCCCGTAACGCCCTGATCAGGAAGCATCATCCGGACCGCCTGATGGCCGCCGGCCTGCCGGAGGAGATGCGGATGATATCAGAGGACCGGATCAGACAGATTAACCGGGCCTATGAAGTTCTGCGGCAGACCGCGGAAAAGGGGAAATATCCGGAGGGTTCCCCTTGCATCTAAGGTGCGAAAAAATATATCACATTGAAGAATCACAAAAGGAGACGTCATGACCATCTCACTCGCGAAGGGCCAGTCCCTCAGTCTTGCGAAAAATAACCCCGGCCTGACCCGGGTCTTCATGGGCCTCGGCTGGGACCCGGCAAAACCCGCCTCGAGCGGCGGATTCCTTGGCCGCATGTTCGGCGGCGGCGGCTCCGGCGGCGGTTCGATCGACCTGGATGCGAGCGTGATCGTCCTGGACGCGAACAAGAACGAGATCGACACGGTCTCCTTCAGCCGGCTCACGTCGAAGGACGGCTCGATCCGTCATGGCGGGGACAACCTGACCGGCGACGGTGACGGGGATGACGAGGTGATCCATGTCGACCTGTCACGGATCGATCCGCGCGCAGTCCACCTGGTCTTCACCGTGAACAGCTTCCGCGGCCAGACCTTCAACGAGGTCGACAACGCCGTGGCCCGTCTTGTCGATGAGACGACCGACAAGGAGATCTGTTCGTTCACGCTGCGTGAGCAGGGCGCCCATACCGGCGTGATCATGGCCTCTATCTCGAAGGGGACCGACGGCTGGACGATGACGGCGCACGGGAAGGCGGGTCGCGGCACCCGCGCCAGCGACCTGGTCAACGATGCGAAATCCGTAATCTGAAAGGGGATCACATGCTGAACTGGCTGAAAGACAAGGGCAACGAGGCGCGTACGCGCCTCACCGCCGAGGTGTCGAAGTTCAAGAACCGCACCTTCATGGAGGCGACCGTGGCCGCCTGCGCGATGGTCGCCGCGGCGGACGGGACCATCTCCGCGCAGGAGAAGCAGAAGATGGCCGGCTTCATCCGCAACTCGGATGAGCTCAAGGTCTTCGAGATGCCCGCCGTCATCGCCTTCTTCGAGAAGGTGACCGGGAACTTCGACTTCGACGCGGATATCGGCAAGGCCGAAGCGCTGAAGGTGATCGGCCGCCTGCGCGGCAACGAGGAGCAGGCCCGGGTGATGGTCCGGGTCGCCTGCGCGATCGGCGCCTCTGACGGGGATTTCGACGACGGCGAGAAGGCGGTTGTTCGGGACATCTGTAAAGAGCTCGGCCTCAACCCGGCCGATTTCGACCTCTGACCCGCCAGGGGGCGGGATGATACCCCGCCCCTTTTCCCACGCCCTCATTTTCGGAGTCCAGAATGGACGCTATCTCCTCTTACGAACTCTCCCTGATCTCGCTCGGTGCGATCGGGTTCGGCATCTGGCTCCTGATAAAGGGGGGCGACCTGACCATCGATTCCGCGGTGCGAATCGCGGAAACGTCCGGCTTGTCGAAACTCTTCATCGCGGCCACGATCGTCGCCTTCGGGACCTCGGCGCCGGAGCTGTTCACCTCCGTGAACGCGAATATCAGCGGGTTCCCGGGCATCTCGGTCGGGAACGTGATCGGGTCCAACATCGCGAACGTCCTGATGGTGGTCGCGGTGGCGGCCATGATCGCGCCGGTCATCATCGACCGGAAGGAGGTCCGGGTGGACGCTCTGGTCATGATCGGGGCCACGGCCGCGATGGCGGGCGCGGTCTGGTTCGGACTTCTTCCACGCTGGGGCGGCCTCGCTCTGGTGGCCGGGATCATCGCCTACATCATCTACCAGTACCGGGCCAGCAAGCTCGATGTGGACGAGGATGAGGAGGGCGACGACCTCCCCGGCAACCCGTTCCTGCTCGTGACCATCGGGATCGCGATCCTCCTCGCAGGATCTGAGATCCTCGTGCGGGCGGCCGTCGTCGGCGGGGATGCCCTTGGGGTGCCTGAGGCGGTGATCGGGATGACCGTGATCGCTTTCGGGACCTCGTTACCTGAGCTGACCGCCTGTGTCGCCGCCGCCCGCAAGGGGCAGTCCGACATGATCGTGGGCGGGATCGTCGGGTCGAACATCTTCAACATCATGTCGGTGATGGCGATCAGCGCCGCGGTCAAGCCGCTCCTCATCGACCCCCGCTTCGCCGGTTTCGACCTCCCGGTCGTTATCGGCGTGACGGTCATCTTCACGGTCTTCCTGCTCTTCGTGGGCCGGATCGGCCGTGTCGCCGGTGCGGTCATGGCGGCCGCCTACCTCCTCTTCATCCTCGCCCAATATGGCGGCGTCGCGGATCTCGCCGCGGCCTCCGCCGGGTAACTTTTCAACCTCGAAACCGAAAGGAGCCTCAACATGGCACTCACCCTCTCCAAGGGGCAGAACCTGTCCCTCACCAAGGAGGCCCCCGGCCTCAAGAAGGCCCTGGTGGGCCTGGGCTGGGACCCGCGCGCCACCGACGGTCAGGAGTTCGACCTGGACGCCTCCGCCTTCCTGCTGGACGCCTCCGGCAAGGTCCGCTCTCCCGCCGACTTCATCTTCTACAACCAGATGACCTCCGCCTGCCGCTCCGTGAACCACACCGGGGACAACCGCACCGGCGAGGGGGACGGGGATGACGAGCAGATCCAGGTCGACCTGAGCCTGGTCCCCGCGGACGTGCAGCGGATCGCGATCACCGTGACGATCCACGACGCGGACCAGCGTCGCCAGTCCTTCGGACAGGTCTCGAACGCCTTCGTCCGGATCGTCAACGAGGAGACCGGCGCCGAGGTGGTCCGCTACGATCTCTCGGAGGATGCGAGCACCGAAACGGCGATGATTTTCGCAGAGCTTTACCGCCATAACGGCGAGTGGAAGTTCAAGGCGATCGGCCAGGGCTACGCCGGCGGCCTGAAGGCGATGTGCGATCAGTACGGCATCGCCATCTGACCCCGGAGACGGCCCGGATGACCCGGGCCGTCTCCACCCCAACCCGAACCTGAAAGGAGCCTGACATGGCTGTTTCTCTGAGCAAGGGGGGCAACGTCTCCCTCACCAAGGAGGCCCCCGGCCTCACCGCGATCACCGTGGGCCTGGGCTGGGACGCCCGCGTGACCGACGGGGCCGCCTTCGACCTGGACGCGTCCGTCTTCATCTGCGGCGAGGACGGCAAGGTCCGCTCCGACGCGGATTTCGTCTTCTACAATAACAAGACCGGCGCGGACGGCGCGGTCGAGCACACCGGTGACAACACGACCGGCGAGGGGGACGGGGACGACGAGCAGGTCAAGATCGACCTGTCGAAGATCCCGGCGGACGTGAAGAAGCTGGTCTTCGCCGTCACGATCCACGAGGCTGAGAGCCGCGGTCAGAACTTCGGCCAGGTCTCGAACGCCTACATGCGGGTCGAGAACCAGCAGGGCGGTGCGGAGCTCGCGAAATATGACCTCTCGGAGGACGCCAGCACCGAAACCGCCATGATTTTCGGGGAGATCTACCGTCACAACGACGAGTGGAAGATGAAGGCGATCGGCTCCGGTTTCGCCGGCGGCCTGGGCCCGCTCGCCGCCGCTCACGGCGTCAACATGGGCTAACGCCCGACCTCACGGGCCGCCCTGTCGGGCGGCCCGCTCTCCTTTCCCGAGCGCCTCAGCAGCGGCTTTCCGGCAAGGACGACGAAAAAGGGGGGACCTGATGACCAGGAAACACGCGAACCGGACGTGCCATTTCTGCGGGCTGCGCGCCCCGCAGCCGGAGATGAGGCGGGCTGAGATCTTTGCAGAGAGCGGCCGATCCCGTTCTTCTGTCTCGGGCGGGACGATCATCGGGGCCGCGCTCGGCAACAAGAGCGCGACCCGGTCCATCACCCGCAGCATCTTCAACACCGGGCAGCGCACCTACCTGCGTAAGCGGGAGGTCTGGATCTGCGACGGGGCCGACTGCGGCGCGCAGGCGCAGGCGGCCGCCCGTCAGTCCAGGAAGAACCAGGGGATGCCGGTCTGGGTCGGGGTCCTGATCGCGATCGTCCTGTTCCTCCTCATCCTCGGCGGCGGCGCCGCCCCTCAGTAAGGACAGATGCACGTGATAGCGCCCGAGATGATCAGGCTGGTGGATGAGGACCGGATCCAGGGAAGCGGGGGCGGCTTATGACCGCTTACCCGGCAGAACCGCATCTGACGTCCCCACAAGAGGACACCCCCTGCACGGCCTGCGACGGGGACGGACGCAAGCGTTTCATGCGTCAGACGCCGAGCGGCCCTGTCGACGACGCCACCGCGTGCGATGCGTGCGAGGGCACGGGTAGCGGTCACACACAGTGGCTTAACAGAACAGAAAATGAGGAGACACTTTGATGACCATGCTGACACCCGGCGCGAACGCGCCGCTCCCGTCCGGTGACCTGACCGTCCTGATCCGCCACGGGGCGATCCCGGGCGCGGAGATCGACGTCTCCGCCT
>ERZ1673962.606-NODE-606-length-22903-cov-4.145221_pt1 | contig 22903 bp, 19 predicted proteins | sample MGYA00580188_ERZ1673962 | MGnify/ENA primary metagenome ERZ1673962 (study PRJEB41334, sample SAMN05608104) | rock metagenome | biome: terrestrial subsurface; feature: shale formation; material: shale | place: USA: Pennsylvania ... | reverse complement strand
CCGTCGTTGCCGTCGTTGCCGTCGTTGCCGTCGTTGCCGTCGTTGCCGTCGTTGCAAATGCAGAGACTTTATTTTGTGCTCGGCCGTTGTCTTAAGCCATCTACGCCGGTTCGGAAGTTTGTGCACGATGTATTTCCGTTTAAAAAGGGGCCCTTATGGACAAAAGGATCTGCAGCGAGATTTTTAAAACCACTTTGAAAAAATGGGGTGTAGAGGCGCAATACGACCAGACGATTGAAGAATGCGCTGAGTTGATCACCGCCCTTAAGCACCTAAAACGAGGCAGGATTACGGAAGAAGAGGTTGTCGAAGAATTAGCGGATGTCATTCTTATGGTCCACCAACTCACCTTTATGTTGGGCGAGGATCGCGTCTGCAAGGCGATCGATAAAAAAATCTACAAATTGAAACAATTGTTGAAAATGCCCTGATTTCGGGTCTGTCTTCCTTTGCGGTTTTTTGTTTACGAACCGTTTCACCTAACACTCCTTTTCTGAAACCAAATCATCGTTGCCCTGACATAGATCATGGCCTCCTGTCGTTTCCGGTTGCGCGGTCCTAGGCGCATCTGAACAGATTGTTGGGACTCCCCTGAAAGTGTTGCCCGGTTTGTAAGTGTTTGGATCGCTCCAGGTTTTCTTGTCTTTTTGGCAGCCTCCTGTTAATGTATTGAAATATTTGAAAATATCAGAATTTTTGATGGAGGGTGACGGATGTTTATCGATTTGCTGCGCAAGCGTCGCAGTATCCGCAATTTCGACCAACGCCCGGTTGAACCTGAAAAACTGGATATTCTGACAGAAGCTCTTCTGCGGTCGCCCGCCTCGAAAGGGCGTTACCCCTGGGAGTTTATCCTTGTTACCGATCCCGATATTATCTCTCAACTGGCGGTGGCCAAACCCAAAGGAGGAGGCTTTTTGGAAAAAGCCCCCCTTTGCGTCGTTATTTGTGGCAACCCCGGGATCAGCGATGTGTGGATTGAAGATTGTACCGTTGCCGCCACTATCGTTCAGCTTGCCGCAGAAGATCTTGGCTTGGGGAGCTGTTGGTGTCAGATTCGTCGCCGGCAGCATGCTTCAGGGGTTTCATCAACAGCCGTTTTACGGCAACAATTGGGGCTTCCTGACTGCCTGGAGGTTGCATGCATTATAGGAATAGGCTATCCCCTGGCCACCATAGCGCCCCGTTCCCGCACTTCCTTACCCTCTCGAAAAGTGCATAAGAATGTCTATCAGAAATCATGAGTACATTGCAAAGCCCGTTGCCGTAATGCCGAACACACCAAGGCGGTGTCCCCATAAAGGAGGATAAAAATGTTACTTTCATTGTTAAAAAAACGACGCAGTATCCGCAAGTATCAACCACGCCCCATCGAAAAAGAGAAAATCGATACTCTGATGGAATGCGTACTGCGTTCTCCATCCTCTCGGAACCTTAACCCATGGCAGTATATATTCGTCACCGATCCGGCATTGCTTGCCAAGCTTGGGAAAAGCAAGGAACATGGCTCGGCATTTCTGAAGGGAGCGGCATTGGCGGTAGTGATTCTTGGAGATCCTGAGCGGTGTGACGTCTGGATAGAGGATTGTTCCATCGCTGCAACAATTTTGCAGCTTGCCGCCGAGGAAATGGGACTTGGAAGTTGCTGGGTTCAAATCAGGTTGCGAAAGCATGGGAACAACCTTTCCGCTGAAGAATATATAAAGGAATTACTGCAGATTCCGGATAATCTTGTCGTCGCCTCGGTTATCGGCGTGGGGTATCCGGATGAAACCAAGTCGGGTCATAACCAGGAAACGTTGCAATATGACAAGATTTTCTTGAATTACTTCGGACAGGGTTGACGTTTTAAAAGAAATCGCCCCAGGCAGGACGGTTGTCGTGGGATTTGCGGGCGCGGCTTGCGAGCGCTTGCTTTTCAGGATGAAAACTATGGACGTTTTGACAATTCTTTTCGCTGTTAGCGGCGGGGCGATTCTGGGAGTCCTGGGGGCATGGGCCGTAAATCACCGCCGTTGTCTTGCAGATAAACGGATCTGGCAACAAGATTCCATGGCGGAAAGAGCCGTTCTTGAAGAGCGGGTGAATGCTCTCAATCGGCAGGTGACCCTTTTGCAGGAGCGTTTGCAAGTAGCCGATCTCGAGCGCAAAGATGCCTGCCGGGAACTGTCGTCGGTATCAGCAGAAAATGCGGTCTTGGAAACCCGGTTGCAGGAAGAACGAAAGCAGACCGCAGAAAAACTTGCCTTGCTCAACAGTGCAAAAGAAAAATTAGCCTTGGAATTCCAGAATCTTGCGCATCAGATTTTTGAAGATAAAAGTCGCAGATTTGCTGATCAAAACCGTGATAATCTGGACCAGCTGTTGAGCCCGTTTCGCCTTCAATTGAAAGATTTCGAAAAAAAGGTGGATGAAACTTATCAGAAAGAAGCGCGGGAACGTTTTTCTTTGCGGCAGGAGGTACTAAGACTGCAGGACCTGAACCAGCAGATCCAGACCGATGCCGTCAATCTTACCAGGGCGCTTAAAGGACACACCAAAACCCAAGGCATTTGGGGCGAGATGATTCTCGAGCGGGTTCTTGAGGAATCCGGTTTGCGCAAAGGGCGTGAATATGAAGTACAGGGGAGCTTTCGCGACGAACAGGGGAAGCAGTTTCGCCCCGATATTATTGTGCGGTTGCCGGAGAACAAGGATATAATCATTGATTCGAAGGTTTCCCTGACCGCTTATGAACGGTATGTGAATACCACGCAGGAGGATCAAAGAGGGGTGGCTTTACGTCAGCATCTGGGGTCTTTGCAGGCCCATATCAAGTCCCTGCAGAGCAAGCGCTATGAAAGCCTCCCCGGAATCAACAGCCTCGATTTCGTACTCATGTTCGTTCCGGTCGAGGGGGCTTTCATGCTGGCATTGGAGGAAGATGAGGGCCTGTTTCGCAAAGCTTTTGAACAAAATGTCATGATTGTCTCGCCCTCCACTCTGCTGCTGACCTTACGAACCATACAGAATATCTGGCGTTATGAGTATCAGAATCGAAACGCTGTGGAAATCGCCCGCCAAGCCGGCAATCTCTATGATCATTTCGTCCGATTCGTCAATGATCTCGAAAAAATAGGGGAGCTTCTGGAACGGACACGTCAATCCTATGATCAAGCGTATAAACGGCTGGCCACCGGGCGTGGTAATCTGATCAGGCGCGCCGAAGGTCTGCGCGAACTGGGGATTCAGAACAGCAAGGTTTTGTCAACCGCTGTACAGGAAACTGCGCATATGGATCTTCAAGGTGACGCCGCTTCGCAAGACAATAGGTGTTGATGCCTTTTTTAAAAAACATATATAAAACAATGAAATAGTACTTAAACCACAGAAATCGCATGAGCTATAAGGAGGCCAATTTGAATAACAACACCCACAGTCTTCTCGTCGGATATCTTTTATGGATATTCGGTTTTATAGGTGCCCATCGATTTTATTATGGCAAGCCTATCAGCGGTACCATCTACTTTTTTACGCTCGGTTTGCTTTTTATCGGCTGGATCGTTGACCTTTTCCTGATCCCCGGAATGGACAGACAGGCCGACGAACGGTTTACCGCCGGACGAATTGATTACAATATCGCATGGTTGCTGCTGGGTTTTCTTGGCGTGATCGGTATTCATCGCTTCTATCTCGGGAAATGGGTTACGGGACTTGTTTACCTCCTGACCGGCGGCCTTCTGGGCGTTGGAATTCTCTACGATTTCTGGACCTTTAACGATCAGGTTTCCGAAGTAAATCGGCTGGGAGTCTGACCGATGCAGCTTGCCAAGACGGATGAATGCTTTGTCTGCGGTGAACAAAATCGTGCGGGGATACGTGCGCCTTTTCGCTCAAACCTCGATCTTCTCTGTTCATTCTGCACGGTATCGCTGGAAGATCGTTTTCAGGGGTGGGGGCAAATCGTACATGGCGGCATCCTCGCGGCCCTGCTCGATGAGGCTTGTATCTATGCGGCCAAGGGGCTAGGGGGAAAGGCCGTCACGGCCGAACTCAGGCTGCGATATTTTAAACCTGTACCTTGCGGTCATCGCATGACCCTGTTTGGTGAAGTTGTCGAGCAACGCAGACGTATTGTGCGCGCCCGTTCACGTGCGGTATTGGGGGGTGAGGTTTGCGTCGAGGCCGAAGCAAAGCTCTTTATCGATCCTGGTAGGGGGTAAATATCGGAAGACCTCCGCCGTTTTGAATTGCCATTTTGGTAAGATATGATGCTCTGCCTGGCCTAATGGTATTCCGGATCGATATAGGAGCTTTCATTCAGGCCGAACGAAGTATGTCGGGATTCTCCTGCCGAGGTTACCAGAATCGCGCTTTTACCGGGGAGAGGGCACTTGTTTTCGCAAATTCCGCATCCGATACATAATGAATCGATCACATAAGGTTGCTTCACCTCTATGACCGTTCCTTGCTCGTTCTCGATTTTTTCAGAACGAAAGCGAATGGCTTTTTGGGGTGTGGGACAATGCTCCTCGCAGACGATGCATGGAATTCCTTTGGCGTAGGGCAGGCAGCGATTGCGGTCGATAAATGCTCGACCGATCACTACCTTTTGTTTTTTCGAAGCCGGTAATCGTTCGATGGCGCCCGTTGGACAGACCTGTCCACACAAAGTACACTGGTATTCGCAATAACCGATGCGTGGAATGAGTCGAGGGGTAAACATACCTTCCACACCGGCTTCGGCAAAAGTCGGATGAAGGGCATTGCCTATGCAGACCTGCATGCATTCACCGCATCGTACGCATCGCCCTAGAAACTCCCCTTCGGGCCGAGCTCCAGGCGGTCGAAGCAGACGTGCTTCCGGATGACGTCTCAAAGGACGCACCGCAAAAAGAAACGGAACGGCAATGCCGGCCGCAATGGTACCGATAAGCGCCCTTCGGCTGAGCCCTTCGGAAGCAGCCGCAGATGCTCTCTTTGCGCGACCGAAATCGAAATGGTGGTTGGGGCATTGCTGCAGGCAGTCCAGGCACAGGATGCATCGTTCGTTTGAAACCCTCCCAAGATCATCGATGGCGCCAGTGCGACATATTTCGCTGCATCCTCCGCAGGCACGACAACCCGGCTGTCGGTTTCGAATTCTCCAGGGCGCAAGACGCGCCGCCATGCCCAGCAACGCCCCAAGGGGGCATATGTTTCGACAGAAGAATCGCCGCTGAAACAACTCCATCAAAAACACCGTCAGCAGGATGATGGCAGCTGGAAGGGCCAGGGTGAAGATCTTTTGTTCAAAAGGGAGTATATGATCGCGCAAAATCCGGTACAAAGGCTCGGTTGCAAAGTTCAGCCATGGCGGGCCGTGCTGATAGGTGAGAGTGAAAAGTTGTTCGACGGCCATGCTGAAGGCGGGGTAAATTGACATGGTCAATCCCCGAACCAGGATCGCGAAAGGATCGAAATAACCGACTAACGGCAATCCGAAAAGGGCTCCGACAAATATGATAACCAGAAGTCCGTGACGGATTTTTGAAATCGGCCTGGGAATGTTATCTTTCCTGCTGCCGACAAGTGGGTTCGAGGCATCCAGCAAGGTACCCATGGGGCAAGCCCAACCGCAGAACCAGCGACCTGCGAGGAAACAGGACAACAGCAGGAACATGGAGGGGGCTATCAGAACAACAAAGCTACGGGCGGTCAGCGAAACACTTAAACCGATCAGTGGATCGATGCGAAAAAGCAGATTTATCGCGCCGGACAATTCGTCTTTCCCCTGGTAGTCGGTTTGTACGAACAAAACCAGGAACAGAACCAGGAACAACACCTGACTCAAACGTCGCCAGAAAGTCGGGGGGGGAGTTTTTCTCATGGCCATTCGATTCTGCTGATTCGGTCCATCTGCAGGGTTCCCAAGTTCATGGCAGCCGCAGATACGGTGGCGCCCACCTGATCCGGGGACTGGCCGAAGAGTTCCGTTGCGCAGGCATCCGCGGCCAACGGATCGGCGGACGCTATGACGGTGTTGTTTATCAGCACATCCTCCAGCCGGCCTCCCTGCGGACCATTGCGCAACAGCATGCGCGTGGCATCGATGACTGTAAGGGTCGGACGGATAATGGTTGCCAGGTCGGCCAGGTTCTGATCGAGCTTGCGATGCAAGCGGCCCCGATTCCCGCCAAGAACTCCCATGTTATTCTTCAGCCCCAGGGACAGGCCGGCAAGCCCATGTTGTTTGGCCACCGGAACATTTATATAACAATCCGCTTCCAGGGCGTCTCGATATATCGTCCAGTTTTTCAAACTGCGTCCTTCAGGGATGTCTACCTGGACAAACTTTCTTCCATCGATATATTCGCATCGTATTGTGCTGCTGTTCATTGCCTCGATAGCGGGCAGTATACCGCTGGTGTGGTAGCAACGACGCGCCTCATTGCAGGTGCGGTCAAATATCGTGACTTGATCGGCTCCCGCCTCGACGGCCATTTCCGCCAATGTTCGTACCACCATCGGGTGGGTGGTTGCTCCCATCTCGGGAGGGCGGTCAAAAGAGATGTTCGGTTTGATGACGACGCGCATGCCGGGTCTGACAAATGCTTCCATGCCTCCGATAAGCGCAATTACTCGGCGTACAAGTTGCGGGTAGTTCGCACCTTTTCCGATACCGACCCTGGTCTGGAAGGGGGGTGTCGGTCGACCGACCGCTTCGGCGTGATCGATCCTGAACGGGAAGGGCCAATGTAGGATCAGAGAAAAGGAGAGAGACCATGCAGCCGCATCCCGCAGAAAACGTCGACGGTCCATATTGTGGTCCATGCTGTCTCCCGCGCTGAACGTGACATGTCCGCGTTTCCGGTTGGGCTTTCCCCTAAGCTTAACATATCGACGGAACTTGCAAAGAGAAGTCAGCCGTATAACCGATAAGAAAAGGATTGCCAGAAATCAACAATCCTCATATTATAAAACCATGTTATGAAAAAGAAGATATCCTCTGCATCGTTAATAATTTATTCGATCCTTGCTGCCCCGAAGTCTTTGCAAGTATTTGTTGCAAAGACTTTTTGCTATTGTCTTTACCCGGGAATGTTATGTCTGATTTTCGCAGTAAACCTAAAACTCTTCATGGTCTTGATGTGCGGACCGTTGGGCGTTTCATGCTCCTCAGCGCTCTGGTCGGCCTTGTGGCGGGTGCCGGAGCTCTGGCATTCTATTTCGCTACAGACGTGGCCACTGAATGGATCCTCTCGAAATGGGCAGGCCTTCACGCTCCCGGCCACGGAAATGCGTTGGAGGTCGGCGGGTTTGTCGATACTTTGCGAATGCCGCATCGGTGGTTTCTTTTCTTGATTCCAGCGCTGGGAGGGCTGGTGTCCGGCTGGTTGGTTTTCAGTTTCGCACCGGAAGCGGAAGGGCACGGAACCGATGCAGCCATAGAGGCTTTTCACCAGAAAAAAGGTGAAATAAGGGCAAGGGTGCCCATAGTGAAAGCCATCGCTTCTGTTGCAACCATAAGCACCGGAGGTTCTGCGGGCAGGGAGGGGCCCATCGCACAGATCGGCGCCGGGTTCGGATCCTTTCTGGCCGATCGTCTGAGGCTCTCCGTCTCCGACCGTCGCACTTTACTGCTTGCAGGAATGGCCGGAGGTATCGGCGCCACTTTCAGGGCGCCCCTGGGTGGTGCGTTGTTCGCTGTGGAAGTACTTTATCAGGATCCCGAATTCGAACACGAAGGACTCATACCCTGCATTATTTCCTCAATCGTCGCCTACTCCCTGTTCGGTGCGGTCACCGGTTGGAATCCCTTGCTTACGACTCCGGATTTCCGCTTCGAACATCCTGTTGAATTATTCTTTTATCTGATGCTGGGGCTGGCCTGCGCACTTCTGGGAACAGTATACGTGCGCACCTTCTATCAGGTACGGGATCGTTTTGCCGTCTTAAAGCTCCCGGCTTTTTTGAAGCCTGCCATCGGAGGACTCATTCTCGGGATCATGGCCATGTTCGTGCCGCAGGTATTGGGGTCCGGATATGGTTGGGTACAGGCAGCTCTGTATGGAAAAATGGCTCTGTGGCTGATGATCCTGTTGGCTTTGGGGAAAATCGTAGCTACCAGTCTGACGATTTCGTCCGGCGGATCCGGCGGCGTGTTTGCTCCCAGTCTGGTCATAGGCGCCATGCTGGGAGGCAGTTTCGGGGCCCTGGTGCATTTGTTTTTTCCTGAATTGCTTGCCGAGCCCCGATCCTGTGTGCTTATCGGTATGGCAGGTTTTTTTGCCGGGGTGGCGAATACGCCTATAGCAACGCTGATCATGGTCAGCGAATTAACGGGAAATTATGCCCTGCTCGCGCCACTGATGCTGGTTTGCGTCGTTGCCATGGTTTTTTTCCGTCGCAGTTCGATTTATCAGCAACAGGTCATCGGAAGGGTGGATTCACCGGCACATCTGGGAGACCTGGTCGTTAATGTTTTGGCCGGCATTTCCGTCGGTGATCTGGCCGAGTTCGGCAGACCCCCGACGCTGATTCCCGAAGACATGCCGTTGAATGAGATCATCGAACACATGTCGGGCAGCGAAACCAGCTATTTCCCGGTCGTCAACAGCGCCGGCGAGATGACCGGCATCTTCTCCATCAACGATTTGCGCCGCATCCTTCACGAGGAGGTCCCGCCGGCCCTTATTCTGGCGAGAGACGTCGCCGTGTCCCAGGTCGTGACCACGACCCCCGAGGAATCGGTAACCCTGGTATTGCGTAAGTTCACGCGGCGCGGTATTGAAGAAATCCCCGTGGTCGACTCCCGGCAGCCCGGCAAGGTGCTGTATATGTTGTCGCGGCGGGCCGTCTTGACTCGCTACGCCAGTGAGATGGAAAAGAAAAAGGGTGTTTTTGCCGAAACCTGAAAGGCCGGTGCGTATCAGCCTCCGGCGGTGATGTCGGCTTCAACCACGTAGCGTTTGATTTTTCGGGTTGTTGTTTTGGGAAATTCGTCATCACGCAGGGTGAAACGCTTGACCCGTTTGTAATCAGCCAGACGCTTTCCGGCTTCCAGCACTTCGCGTCGGAGCAGGTTTTCCACATCTTTTTCGCTCAGAGGCTGAAGTTCATTCTCCTTCGCGTAATTATCCAGCGCCTCCTGGTCCGGATAGATGATGGCATGGACTTCCTCGGCCGTTGGCGAAAGCCGGTGTCCATAGACCATCACTTCCGCAATGAAGGGGCATTTGAGCAGTTCGTTTTCGACTTCTTCGGGGTAGACGTTCTTCCCGTTCGGGGTGACAATCAGGTTTTTCATGCGTCCACAAATGGATAAATAGCCGTCCTCATCCAGGCGTCCCAGGTCACCGGTGTGATACCAGCCATCGACAATGGCTTCAGCCGTGGCTTTGGGGCGTTTGTAGTATCCCTGCATGACATTCGGGCCTTTGACCAGGATTTCTCCGACCCCTTCCTCATTGGCGTTGTCTATGCGCACCTCGACACCGGGGATAACCCTTCCAACGGTTCCCGGCCTGCGTCTGTGAGGACTTTCCGCGGCAATAATCGGCGAAGTTTCCGTAATTCCGTAACCTTGCAGTATGGTGAGTCCCAGGTTGGCCATGCCGCGAGCGATTTCGGGATCGAGGGCGGCGCCGCCACTTACGAAAGTAATGTTTTTGCCGAGGGCTTTGCGTACCTTGGCGGCAACCAGAGGGCGGGTTAGGGGAACGGCGAAAAGCGTTCTGGAAAGGAACTTATCCTCGATGCTGCGGCTCATGCGTCCCAGAAGTACCCGGTATACAGCGGGCACGCCCATGACATAGGTCGGTTTTTCCTCGACCAGGTTCTGTCCGACCTTTTTGAGAGATTCCGCAATGGATACGGTGCCGCACAACGACAGAGGAGCCAGGACGCCGGCCACCTGTTCGAACACGTGGTTGACGGGCAGGAAGGAAAGGGTATGCATGCTCTCCTCGACCTCCAGGTGACGCACAGCCGCCTGAATGTTGCTGACAATGTTGGCATGGCTGAGCATAGCGCCTTTGGCCCGCCCGGTGGTCCCCGAGGTGTAAAGGATGACGGCCGGGTCTTGAGGAGATCGGTTCGACGGCAGGTCCATGCCTTCTACGGCGAATTGTTCGATGAAGTCCGGCTGCACACGGCGGAAAAAGGAACGTTTTGATTCCTCCGAATCGTTGAATACGCTGGGCGATGCGGCGGGTTTGCGACTGAAGGGGTGCGAGCCTTCGATCTGTTGGAGAAGTATTTTTTCCAGGCGACGCCCAAGGGTTTCGACATGTCTTCGCGCTTCACCCGGAATGCGGTACTGCTCGACGAGCTTGCGCCATTCATCGACGATTTCTCCCATGGCGTTTTTGACCTGGGGCAGCAGGGGAGGGCCGGTGTTTTCATCCAACAGGACGACTTTTTCGAGGGCGGGCAAATCTTCGCCAATCTCGAAGAGCAACTCCAGGTAAGCCCGTTCCGTCAATACCAGCCTGGCACCGCAATCACCCAGAACATGCCGTAATTCCCCTGCCTTGAGTTCCTTGTCGACCGGAACCACTACTCCTCCGCTTCGCATGATGGCGAGATAGGAATCTATCCAGGCCGGTGAAGTGGATCCTATCAGGGCTACGCGGTCGCCCTTGTGCACGCCCCAGCGGCACAGACCACGGCTGATGCGCTCGACCTGGCTCCACATTTGTCGATATGTAATGGCCTGCCAGGATCCCGCAACCTTGTGACGTATCGCGGTCTTGTCCGGCGATTTTTTTACGGATTTCTCGATCAGTTCATCTACGGTCATGAAACAAATGTCCTCCCGCCTGGCGGATAGTGATGAACGAGGAATCGCATAAAAGGCCTCGTCCTGCGAATCTGCTTTTAAATGGGGAATATTAGCCACCTCGCAGCGGAGAATCAATGTTAAAATGCCATAGAGGTAGCCTGTCCGTCGGGCGCTGGCGGCCATGGCGTTTCGTCGCCTTTTCACTTTACAAAATCAAGGGGTTCCTGTAAATTAATCCATTCGCAAATCTTATTATAAACCTTACGGAAAAAGAGGCTCATGGACCGCAGCAGGATTCGTAACTTTTCCATTATAGCCCATATCGATCATGGCAAGTCGACATTGGCGGATCGTCTTCTCGAGACGACCGGCGCTCTTACCGATCGCGAAAAAACCAATCAGTTTCTCGACAAGCTCGACCTGGAGAGAGAACGCGGTATCACCATCAAGGCTCAGGCTGTACGCTTGAAATACCGTGCCGATGACGGCAAGGACTATATCCTGAACCTTATCGATACGCCGGGGCATGTTGACTTCAGCTATGAGGTGAGTCGTTCGTTGGCCGCCTGCGAAGGCGGTCTGCTGGTGGTCGACGCCTCCCAGGGCGTGGAGGCTCAGACCCTGGCCAACGTTTACCTTGCCATCGACCAGAACCTCGAGGTTTTCCCGGTCCTCAACAAAATAGATCTGCCTGGAGCCGAACCGGCGCGCATCAAGGACGAGATTGAAGAAATTATCGGGCTGGATGCTTCCGATGCCGTTGAGGCGAGCGCCAAGGAGGGCATCGGGATACACGAGATACTCGAAGCCATTGTTGCCAAGGTGCCGCCCCCTTCAGGCGATGCCGAGGCTCCTTTAAAGGCGTTGATTATCGATTCCTGGTACGATTCCTATCAAGGGGTTATCATGCTGGTCAGGATCGTTGAGGGAACCCTCAAGAAGGGGGAGAAGATCCACCTCATGGCCAGCGGCCGTAGTTATGAAGCGCTCAAGGTCGGAGCTTTCGCACCTCATCCCGTCGAGATGTCCGAATTGGCAGCCGGGGAAGTCGGTTTTGTCATTGCCGGCATCAAAGTTCTGCAGGACGCCAAGGTCGGAGACACCATAACCCATTTCCATTGCCCTGCGGAAAAGCCTTTGCCCGGTTTTCAGGAAGTCAAGCCGATGGTGTATTCCGGTCTGTACCCCATAGACAGCGGGGATTACGACGCCTTGCGGGATGCCATGGAGAAGCTGCGGCTGAACGATTCTTCGTTTTCATTCGAGCCCGAAAATTCTCTGGCTCTGGGATTCGGTTTTCGCTGCGGATTTCTCGGCCTGTTACACATGGAGATCGTTCAGGAACGTCTCGAGCGCGAATTCAACATGGAGTTGATCACCACCGCGCCGACGGTTCGCTACCGCGTTACGACCACCAAGGGGGAAGAATTGATCGTCGACAGTGCCAACAAGCTGCCCGACGTGCAATATATCGATCAGATTTTCGAACCCTTCATTATTGCCTCCATACATGTCCCCAACGATTACGTTGGCGGCGTACTCGCCCTGTGCGAAGAGAAACGCGGTGTCCAGCGTGAAATCAAATATCTGACCTCCAACAGGGTCATGGTTGTCTATGAGCTGCCCCTGAACGAGATCGTGCTCGATTTTTACGACCGCCTCAAGACGGTGACTCGGGGCTACGCATCCCTCGATTACGATTTTCTCGATTACCGGCCCAGCGACCTGGTTCGCCTGAATATCCTGGTCAACGGCGAAACCGTCGATGCTCTCTCTCTCATCGTCCATCGCGATAAATCGCAAATGCGCGGCAGGGAGCTGGTCGGGAAAATGAAGGAATTCATACCCCGGCAACAGTATGAGGTTGCCGTGCAGGCCGCCATAGGCAACAAGATCGTGGCACGTGCCAATGTCAAGGCATTGCGTAAGGACGTTACCGCCAAATGTTATGGTGGAGATATCTCCCGAAAACGCAAACTGCTCGAGAAGCAGAAGGAAGGTAAAAAACGCATGAAGCAGGTCGGCAATGTCGAGCTGCCGCAGGAAGCCTTCCTTGCCATCCTCAAAGTAAAGGAATAAATCCATGTCCCCAAAAGGACCCAGCGACACAGCACTCGGCAAAAAATCCGGAAAACCGTGGTACCGGGAATGGGGCGAGGCGATCGGTATCGCCTTGATTCTGGCCTTGATTATCAGAACCTTCCTGTTTCAAGCCTTTAAAATACCTTCCGGGTCGATGGAGGACACCCTGCTGATCGGGGATCATCTTCTTGTCAACAAGTTCATTTATGGCATTCAACTGCCCTGGTCGGATGACAGATATCTCAGCCTGCGCGATCCTCAGCGCGGGGATGTGATAGTGTTTGAATTCCCGCTAGATGAGGATCTTCCCTTTTACAAACGCCGGGATTTCATCAAACGTGTCATCGGAGTGCCGGGTGATGTTGTCGAGGTTCGCGACAAAACCGTCTATATCAATGGAGCTCCTCTCGTCCTTCCGCAGGAGGTTCACAAAGGCCCCGCTTATGCCGAGGATCCGAGACGTGACAACCTTGTCCCGGTAAAAGTTCCGCCGGGTCGCTACTTTGTCATGGGAGATAATCGCGACCGCTCATTCGACAGCCGGTTCTGGGGATTTGTCGACAAGTCGGAAATCAAGGGTTTGGCCTTTATCAAGTACTGGTCATGGGACCGGGAGGCACATTCCCCGCGCTGGAATCGCATCGGTCGCAGCATAGAATAAAAACGCAGGGCGCAGGTAATTTTAATTTGACAAGAGTGTGTGCTTTCTGTATCATTTTGCGTATTTAGCAACTTCGGTCATGAGACCTTTTAAGTTAATCCGGAGAGGTTAGCAAGGGTGATCATACGGTTAAGCATATACGCGCAGGAAAGTAACGTCCGGGTATCTTCTCCCGAAAGAGAGGATACCTTTTTTTTGCCTAGAATCCGGGGGTTGTCGAATGCCAAAAAGTGAAACCATCATTCTGGATGAAGCGGCCATAAGCAGGGCTTTGACGCGTATCGCCCATGAAATCCTTGAGCACAACCATGGCACCGAAAACGTTGCCCTGGTCGGGGTTCGTACCGGCGGAGATCATCTCGCACTGCGTCTGCAAAAACGCCTGGAGGATATCGAAGGGGTGACCGTGCCTCTTGGAACGGTCGACATCACAATGTATCGGGACGATCTTGCGTCCCGCGGCAGCCTGCCCGTGGGTAAAACCGACATCCCTTTTCCCGTAGACGGTAAACGCATCATTCTGGTGGACGATGTTCTTTTTACCGGTCGGACTATTCGCGCCGCCATGGATGCCTTGATGGATATGGGACGGCCCCGGAACATACAGCTGGCTGTTTTGGTCGACCGCGGGCATCGGGAACTTCCCATACGTCCGGATTTTGTGGGACGTAATGTTCCAACAGCGACATCCGAGCAGGTCATGGTTCGTTTCGACGATAATCAACGCCCGGTCGAGGTTTGTTTAAAGAAACCGTAAAATTCGCTCAGACTTTCTAAAGTTGTTTAAGTTTGAATATCCATGTTGTTGAAATGAAAGCCAACTTACGACGTCAGGAGATGCGGCATGGCCTTTAATCACAAGCATATTCTTGGTATCGAGCAGATGTCCGCCGAGGATATAACCCTCATTTTGGATACTGCTGAGAGTTTCAAGGAAATCAGCCTGAGGTCTATCAAAAAGGTACCCACTTTACGGGGGAAGACCATCATCAACGTCTTTTTCGAAGCCAGCACCCGTACCCGCACATCTTTTGAAATTGCCGGCAAGAGGTTGTCGGCGGATACCGTTAATATCAGTGCTTCGACTTCCGCCGTGGTCAAAGGCGAAACTCTTGAAGATACAGCCAAAAATCTCGAGGCCATGAAGCCGGATATCATCGTCATGCGTCATTCCTGTTCCGGGGCGCCCCATTATCTTGCGGAGCGTTGCGACTTTTCCGTTGTCAATGCCGGCGATGGCGCTCACGAACATCCCAGCCAGGCCCTGCTCGATCTTCTGACCATGCGTCAACATAAAGGTCGCATTGAAGGTTTGACGGTTGCCATTATCGGTGACATTACCCACAGCCGGGTGGTCAGGTCCAACGTCTATGCCCTTGGCAAACTTGGAGCTCAGGTCCGGCTGTGCGGTCCCGGAACCATGATTCCTCCCGGCATCGAGCGGCTCGGCGCTCAGGTTTTCAACTCCATTGACGAGGCTGTCAGCGGGGCGGATGTCGTGATGATGCTGCGTATTCAGCAGGAACGGCAGGGCAAGACCATGCTGCCTTCACTACGGGAGTACTCCATGTTTTACGGACTCACTCCGGAAAGAATGAAACTGGCGAAAACCGATGCCCTCGTCATGCATCCGGGGCCCATGAACCGCGGTGTCGAAATCTCATCCGCGGTTGCTGATGGTCCGCAGAATGTCATTCTTGACCAGGTAGAGAATGGTGTAGCCGTTCGCATGGCGCTACTTTACCTGGTTTCCGGTGGAGACAAACTGGAAGATTCGGCCCAGTAAACGTGCTTGCTCGATAAGGGGGAACAATGAAAATTCTGATTACGAACGGGCGGGTTCTGGACCCGGCACACGGTATCGATGAAAAATTCGACGTCCTGATCGAGGACGGTCGCATCTCCGGCATGGCAGCCTCAATCGAGACAGCCGATGCGGAAAGGATAGATGCCGCAGGGTGCCTCGTTGTTCCCGGGCTCATCGACATTCACGTCCATCTGCGCGACCCGGGATTCGAATACAAGGAAGACATCGAAACGGGAACCCGCGCTGCTGCTGCCGGCGGTTTTACCGCTGTTGCCTGTATGCCGAATACCGCACCGGTCAACGATAATAAAACGACGACACAGTACATTCTGCATAAAGCCTCTCAGGTTGGACACGCGAGGGTATATCCGGTGGGAGCTATAACCAAAGGGCTGAAGGGCGAATCCCTTGCGGAGTTGGGCGATATGAAAAACGCCGGGTGTGTGGCAGCCAGCGATGACGGACATCCCGTTTCAAACGGCGAGATTATGCGACGGGCCCTGGAATATGCCAGATCTTTCGATCTGCCCCTCATCAGCCATGCCGAGGATCTCAGCCTGGTCGGCGACGGTGTCATGAATGACGGTTTTGTCGCTACCGAACTCGGTTTGCGCGGCATTCCGTGGGTTGCCGAAGTGGCGGCGGTGACGCGTGACGTCATGTTGGCCGAATATACCGGAGCGCGCCTGCATGTGGCCCATGTTTCGACACGCGGCGCCATTGAAATTATCCGTGCGGCCAGAGCAAGAGGTGCGCATGTCACCGCTGAAACCGCACCGCATTATTTTACCCTGACGGAGGATGCGGTACGAGGTTATAACACCAATGCCAAGATGAATCCTCCTCTGCGCTCGAGCGATGATCTGCAGGCTGTGCGTGAGGGCCTGGCCGATGGAACTCTGAATGTCATTGCTACGGATCATGCACCGCATCACTCCGATGAGAAAAATGTCGAGTTCAATCTGGCCCTGAACGGGATTATCGGTTTGGAAACGGCTCTGCCTCTGACCCTGCGCCTGGTTGAAGAGGGGGTTCTGTCTTTGACCGATGCCATAGCCTGCCTGACTACTGGTCCCGCCAAAGCCTTGAACCTGCCGGGAGGAACCCTGGAAGTCGGTCGGTCGGCCGATGTGACAATTATCGATCCGGATGCCAAGTGGACCATGGATCCTCAATCCGGAAAGTCCCGCAGCAGCAACACTCCCTTTGGCGGATGGAACCTGAAGGGACGGGCCGTTTGCACGATGGTCGGGGGGCGGATTACCCATCGGCTTTCGTGATATAATGACCTGAATCGAATGGGCGAGGCCGTGCATACCATTTTTCTTTCGTCGGGTCGGCCGGAAGATAAGGACCGGCAACGACGCTATCGCGGATAGAAATCGCTTTTATATTCGGCGGCGCTCCCTCAAGGCAGCGCCGCCACCTGCATAAAGATTCGAAAATATTTGATTGCATCCTAGAACTGCTAAGGAGTAAGGCCCCATGAAAGCAATTTTAGCCCTGGCCGATGGCAGGGTTTTTATCGGCAAAGCATTCGGCGCCCGAGGGGAAGTAACTGGGGAGGTGGTTTTCAACACCAGTATGACCGGATATCAGGAAATTCTGACCGATCCTTCTTACTGCGGTGAAATCGTCACCATGACCTATCCCTTGATCGGCAATTACGGAGTCAATCCCGAAGACGTTGAATCCGGCCGACCGCATCTGTCGGGGTTCATCGTCAAAGAGGCCTGTCCTTACCCCAGTAACTGGCGGAGCGCGACCACCCTTGATGAATATCTCAAGGATAACGGTATCGTCGGTATTCAGGGAATCGACACCCGTGCTTTGGTCCGTCACATACGCGACAAAGGCGCCCAGACCGGCATTATTTCCTCCGTCGATCTCGATCCCGCGTCTCTGGTCGAAAAAGCACGGCAGGCTCCGCCTTTGGTGGGGCGGGACCTGGTGCAGGAAGTTACCTGCAAGGAACCCTATCACTGGACCGAAGGGCCCTGGGTGCTGGGAGAAGGATATCAGCAGGCGGGCGAATCGCGTTATAAGGTCGTTGCCTACGACTTCGGCATCAAGCGCAATATCCTGCGCAACCTGGTGGCCATTGGCTGCGACGTGACCGTTGTCCCCGCCGCCACCCCGGCTGCCGATGTATTGGCCATGAATCCCGATGGCGTCTTTCTCAGTAATGGCCCCGGAGACCCCGAGCCGATCACCTATGCGCAGGAAAGTATCCGTCAACTGCTGGGCAAGGTGCCTATCTTCGGTATCTGCCTCGGCCATCAGTTGCTGGCCCTGGCCCTGGGCGGCAAGACCTACAAGCTTAAATTCGGGCACCGTGGCGGCAATCAACCGGTTCAGCGTAAATGCGGCAACCAGGTTGAAATAACTTCGCAAAACCACGGTTTTGCCGTAAACGGCGATTCGATTCAGGATGCCGCCGTGCTGACCCATATCAATTTGAACGACAACACCATCGAAGGGCTTGAGCATTGCAAAGTGCCGGCGTTTTCAGTGCAGTACCATCCTGAAGCCTCTCCGGGACCTCACGATGCGCGCTACCTCTTCGACCGCTTCGCCGCTTTGATGGATAAACATCGTCAAAGCAAAGCCTGATGGGAGATTCTGCGCAGCATCGAATCATTGCCACCAATATCTCGCCCTGCGGGGCTTCAGGATCAGTGAAGGATAAAACATGCCTAAAAGAACGGATATTAAGAAAATTCTGATTATTGGAGCCGGGCCCATCATTATCGGCCAGGCCTGCGAATTCGACTATTCCGGCACCCAGGCCTGCAAGGCGCTCAAGGAGGAGGGTTACAAGGTCATCCTCTTGAACTCTAATCCGGCCACCATTATGACCGACCCGGAAACGGCCGACCGGACCTACGTTGAACCGGTCACACCGGAAGTGCTGGAAAAAATCATCGAAAAAGAGCGCCCTGATGCGCTCTTGCCGACTCTTGGAGGCCAAACAGCCCTGAACACGGCTGTTTCCGTGGCCAAGAAAGGGGTGCTGGATCGCTATGGGGTGGAACTGATCGGAGCCAGCCTGCCGGCGATCGAGAAGGCCGAAGACCGCACAATGTTTAAAGAGGCCATGGCCAAAATCGGCGTCGGCGTGCCGCGTTCCGGGCTGGCGCACAGCTACGAAGAAGCCATGGAGATTATCGAACACGTCGGTTATCCCGCCATTATCCGGCCTTCCTTTACCCTGGGTGGCACCGGCGGAGGCATTGCCTATAACCGGGAAGAATACGAAGCCATGGCCCTGGCCGGTCTCGATGCGTCGCCTACCACTGAAATTCTTGTGGAAGAATCGATCATCGGCTGGAAGGAATTCGAACTCGAGGTTATGCGCGACAAGGCCGACAACGTCGTCATCATCTGCTCGATCGAAAACTTCGACGCGATGGGGGTACATACCGGAGACTCCATAACCGTCGCCCCTGCACAGACCCTGACGGACAAGGAATACCAGATCCTGCGCGATGCCTCGATCAGGATCATTCGCGAAATCGGTGTTGATACCGGCGGGTCCAATATCCAGTTCGCCATCAACCCTGCCGATGGTCGTCTGGCGGTTATCGAAATGAATCCGCGTGTGTCGCGTTCCTCGGCTCTGGCCTCCAAAGCTACCGGCTTCCCCATCGCCAAAATCGCCGCCAAATTATCCGTCGGTTTCACCCTTGATGAAATACCCAACGACATTACCAAGGAGACCTTCGCCTCCTTCGAACCGACCATCGATTACGTGGTTACCAAAATTCCGCGTTTCACCTTTGAAAAATTCCCTCAGGCCGATAGCACACTGACCACCCAGATGAAGTCTGTCGGCGAAGCCATGTCCATCGGCCGGACCTTCAAGGAAAGCCTGCAAAAAGGGTTGCGTTCCATGGAGATCGGCTCCCACGGTTTCGAAAGCCGGATTTATGCGTCGCCGGCAGAGTGGGGCAGTCCTCTCGACGATGCGACCGCGGACCTGCTCAATACCAAACTGCATGTCCCCAACTGGGAACGTATCTGGTATGTCGCCGATGCTTTCCGTGCCCGCATGGACATTTCCGCAATCCACACCGCGACCGGCATCGATCCCTGGTTTCTTTTTCAGATCCAGCAGATCGTTGAAATGGAAGAACGCCTGGTCAATTTGGCGGAACTGCCCAAGGATGCCGAAGAATGGCCCGAGTTGTTGCGCGAAGCCAAGCAGAACGGTTTTTCGGATCGACGGCTGGCGGAACTTCTGAGCATGAGCGAAGACGAATTGCGCAAGTTGCGTCTCGATTACGGCATTCGTCCTGTTTACAAGCGTGTCGATACCTGCGGCGCCGAGTTTATTGCTCATACGCCTTATCTCTACTCGACTTACGAAACCGAATGTGAGGCCATGCCTACCGATCGCAAAAAGATCATGATCCTTGGTGGGGGGCCCAACCGCATCGGACAGGGGATCGAGTTCGATTACTGCTGTGTACACGGAGTCATGGCATTGGCCGAAGATGGCTATGAAACCATTATGGTGAACTGCAACCCCGAAACGGTTTCCACTGATTACGACACTTCGGACCGTCTCTATTTCGAGCCGCTGACTCTGGAAGATGTTCTCGAAATCGTCCATGTCGAAAATCCGGTAGGGGTTATCGTCCAGTTCGGCGGTCAAACCCCCTTGAAGCTTGCCGTGGCCTTGGAAGAGGCGGGGGTTCCGATCATCGGTACCACCCCTGACGCCATCGACCGGGCCGAAGACCGTGAGCGATTCCAGGCTCTGTTGTTCAAACTCAATCTGCTGCAGCCGGACAATGGTCTGGCCCGGTCTTTCGATGAAGCCGAAAAAGTGGCCGAACGCATCGGATATCCCGTTGTGGTGCGTCCATCCTACGTCCTCGGCGGGCGGGCCATGGAAATCGTCTACCATATCGATGCATTGAGAAATTACATGCAAAATGCCGTTCAGGCCTCTCCCGATCATCCGATTCTGATCGACAAGTTTCTCGAACATGCTATCGAGGTCGACGTGGATGCCCTTTGTGACGGCCAGCAGGTCGTTATCGGCGGCATCATGCAGCATATCGAAGAGGCCGGCATTCACTCCGGCGATTCCGCCTGTGCTTTGCCGCCTTTCTCCCTGAAGCAGGAAATTGTCGAGGAAATTCGTCGTCAGACCCGTGAACTGGCACTGGAACTCGGAGTGGTCGGGCTGATGAATATCCAGTTCGCCGTCAAGGACGATATCATCTACCTGCTTGAGGTGAATCCTCGGGCCAGCCGCACTGTACCGTTCGTTTCCAAGGCGACCAACCGTCCCCTGGCCAAGCTGGCCGCCCGGGTGATGGCGGGCAGGAGCCTTGAAGATCTGAAAATCAGCGGCGAAATCGTTCCCTCCTACATTTCCGTCAAGGAAGCTGTCTTCCCGTTTGTTAAGTTCCCCGGAGTCGATACGTTGCTCGGTCCCGAAATGAAATCGACCGGTGAGGTCATGGGCATCGATTCCAACTTTTATCAGGCATTCGCAAAAGCTCAGCAGGCTGCCGGGGTACGCCTGCCCGTCAAGGGGAAGGTCTTCATCAGTCTCAAAGATGACGATAAGGAAATGTTCCTCGAACCTGCACGGCGTCTTGTTGCCGGCGGGTTTACATTGGTCGCAACCCGCGGAACAGCTTCTTTTCTGCAGGCTAATGGGTTGCCGGTAACTGCAATCAACAAAGTCAAGGAAGGTCGTCCGCATTGCGTCGATGCTCTGAAGAGCAAAGAGATCGATATGGTTTTCAACACCACATTCGGTCCCCAATCGGTTGCCGATTCGTATTCCATTCGGCGAACTGCCCTGATGTATAACATTGCCTACTACACGACGTTTGAAGGTATCGTTGCAGCGGTCGATTCTGTTTTGGCTCTTGGACGAGAAAAACTTGACGTCATTCCTCTTCAAGAGTATTATGCAGGGCAATAGCCGCCGTGTTTCTGGCGGTATTCGAGTATCTAAGGGATGCGGTTTTCCGCTGAAAGCAAACTGCTTTCAGTCGAAACCTGATTTATAGACGAACAAACCGGGCGGGCTTTCCCGCCCGCTGATTTTTACAGAAGAGGGTTAAATCGTAACATGTCCAGTATTCCAATGACCGAAGAAGGTTACCGCAATCTCCAAGACGAGTTAAAACGTCTGATCCGGGTGGAACGTCCGAAGGTTGTTCAGGATATTGCCGAAGCACGCAGCCATGGAGACCTTTCGGAAAACGCCGAATACGATGCCGCCAAGAATCGTCAGGGATTTATCGAGGGGCGGATCAAGGAACTCAACGATAAAATTGCACGCGCCGAAGTTATCAAGCCCGGCTCCGTCAATACGGATAAAATCGTCTTTGGAGCCAGCGTGACTCTGTTTGACGTCGATACGGAGAACGAAGTAACCTACAAAATCGTCGGCGAAGATGAAGCCGATCTTAAAGTCGGAAAGATTTCTGTCACGTCACCTGTTGGCAGAGCCCTGATCGGCCATCGTCTCGATGAAGAGGTCCGTATCAAGGTCCCTTCCGGGGTGAAAATATATGAAGTGGTGAACATCCAATACATGTGAGTGGGGCTTCTTCAATTTATCCCGTTACAAGGGAAAGGAACGATTAATGAGTCAGAAAATCACCAAAGATATGAAGTTCAGTGAAATCCTTGAATTCGGCCAGCCAGTCATTCAGGTTTTCAAGAAGTACAACATGGGCTGTCTGGGTTGTGCGGTCGCCAGATTCGAGACTCTTGAGCAGGGTGCCAATGCCCACGGTGTAAATGTCGACGAGCTGCTGAAGGATCTTAACGCCGCTTTGGAAAACTGATAAGGAGGGCAGGGGGCATGTCCCTTAAGCCCACCTATGAACAAAAGCATAAACTCCTTGCCACTCCCCTGGAGTCCATCCGGGGAGTTGGCCCCCGCCTCGTGGACAAGTTCGCAAAAATGGGGCTATCGACGGTTGAACATGCCCTATTCACCCTGCCTTTTCGTTACGAAGACCGCCGTCGTCTTACCCGCATCTCGCAATTAAAACCAGACACCAGAGACATCTTTTTCGGATCGGTGCTTGCCGCCGGAGAAAAAACCACCTCTCGTTCTCATCGGAAATTGTTCGAAGTTGTTGTCGGTGATGGTAGCGGCACTGTCAGTCTCAAGTGGTTTCATTATCGAAAACACTGGATTGAAAAACAGTATCCCGTCGGCCGGCGGGGGATCTTTTACGGCGAAATAAAGCGTTTCGGCTCGATACTCGAAATTCACCATCCGGATGTGGAGTTTCTCAGTCAGGGGCAATCACCGGAGGCCCTCTTGCAATCGGATCCTCTCAATTTCGGGCGTATTCTTCCCGTTTATCCCCTGACCGAAGGGTTGACGCAAAAAAAGGCCCGCAAAATCTGGAAGGAGATTGTAGACCGTTTTGCCGGTCTGGCGGAATCTCCGATTCCCGAGGAGATTCGCCGGCGCCAACGTCTGCTGCCGCTATCCGATGCCTTGCGCCAAGTCCATTTTCCGCATTCCGATTCCTCATTAAAAAAGTTGGAAGAGAGAAGGGACTCAGCCAGAAGAACCCTGGTATTTGACGAATTCTTTTATCTTGAACTCGGTATGGCC
>ERZ1673962.604-NODE-604-length-22923-cov-3.958107_pt1 | contig 22923 bp, 19 predicted proteins | sample MGYA00580188_ERZ1673962 | MGnify/ENA primary metagenome ERZ1673962 (study PRJEB41334, sample SAMN05608104) | rock metagenome | biome: terrestrial subsurface; feature: shale formation; material: shale | place: USA: Pennsylvania ... | reverse complement strand
GGAGTTCAGACGTGTGCTCTTCCGATCTTACGGCTAGGCGCGCCTAGGCTGCCTGAACGGACCCGCTGGTTCAAGACAAGAATGTGGTGTCCGCGCCAGAAGCGACTCCAGGCGCGCAACGGCAACCGCCAATCCAGTGCGGTTCAATGCTCAGGATTGATGGACTCTCGGGACGCACCCTGTCTGGCTGGGGTATATTTTCTAGATTATTATGCGGTCATTGCAACCGACGATCACCCGTTCGGGGCGGCTCGACCCGATCCCCCACCGTGGCCCACGCCGACTCGCCCGCCTGGATGGGTCCAGACTCCGCTGGACCGCACCGCCCGGATACCTTTGAAATACAGACTTTTCCAAAGACTGGAGTAGCACAACGATGACCGACTACGTCCGCTGGCTGAGCGACCTCGGGATGGACGATGTCCCCGTCGTCGGAGGCAAGAACGCCTCTCTCGGCGAGATGATCCAGAACCTGACCCATCTCGGAGTGAGCGTTCCCGGCGGCTTCGCCACCACCGCTGACGCCTATCGCGAGTTCCTGGCCAAGGATGGACTCGACGAGCGCATTCAGACCGTACTCGATGAGCTGGACGTGGACGATGTCGCCGCACTGGCCGAGGCCGGCCCGCGCATTCGCGGCTGGGTGATGGAACAGCCCTTCCCCGCCGGCCTGGAAGCGGCCATCGATGAAGCCTACGCCAAACTGACCGCCGAGGCCGGAACCGACGACGTCTCCTGGGCGGTGCGCTCCTCCGCAACAGCCGAGGATCTGCCGGATGCCTCCTTCGCCGGCCAGCAGGAGACCTTCCTCAACGTCCACGGGCTCGACAACATCAAGCACCGGATCAAGGAAGTCTTCGCCTCGCTGTTCAACGACCGCGCCATCGCCTATCGCGTGCATCAGGGCTTCGAGCACCGTCACGTCGCCCTGTCGGCCGGCATCCAGCGCATGGTGCGCAGTGATCTGGCGGCCTCGGGCGTCATGTTCACGCTCGACACCGAGTCGGGCTTCCGCGATGCGGTCTTCATCACCGCCAGCTATGGTCTGGGCGAGATGGTGGTCCAGGGTGCGGTCAACCCGGACGAATTCTATGTCCACAAACCGACGCTGACGGCCGGCCGTCCGGCGATCCTGCGCCGCACCGTCGGCGACAAGGCCATCCGCATGGTCTACAGCGATCCCGAGCACGATGCGCATGTGAAGACCGAGCCGGTACCGGAAGACCTGCGCCCGCGCTTCAGCATCACCGACGACGAAGTGCAGGAGCTGGCCAAGCAGGCGATCCTGATCGAACAGCACTATGGCCGCCCGATGGACGTCGAGTGGGCCAAGGACGGAACCGACGGCAAGCTCTACATCGTCCAGGCGCGTCCCGAGACGGTCCAGAGCCGCACCGGCAACGTCATCGAGCGCTACATCCTCAAGGGCAAGGGGCCGGTGCTCACGACCGGGCGCAGCATCGGCAACCGCATCGGCGCCGGTGTCGCGCGCATCGTCGAGAGCATCGCCGACATGAACAGGGTCCAGCCGGGCGACGTGCTCGTCACCGACATGACCGATCCCGACTGGGAGCCGATCATGAAGCGCGCGGCGGCGATCGTCACCAACCGGGGCGGACGCACCTGTCATGCGGCCATCATCGCCCGCGAGCTGGGCGTGCCGGCCGTGGTCGGCTGTAACGACGCCACCGACAAGATCGTCGACGGTCAGCCCGTCACCGTGAGCTGCGCCGAGGGCGACACCGGCTTCATCTACGACGGCCAGCTCGAGTTCGAGTACAAGACCGTGGAACTGTCGGCCATGCCCGAGATCCCGGTCAAGATCATGATGAACGTCGGCAACCCCGACCGCGCCTTCGCCTTCGCGGCCACGCCCAACGCGGGCATTGGTCTGGCACGGCTGGAGTTCATCATCAACAACATGATCGGCATCCATCCCAAGGCGCTACTCGAATTCGACCAGTTGCCGGCGGATCTCAAGGCGCAGATCGCCCCGCGCATCGCCGCCTATGCCAGCCCGCGCGAGTTCTATGTCGCCAAGCTGGCCGAGGGCATCGCCACACTCGCCGCCGCCTTCGCGCCAAGCGCCGTCATCGTGCGCATGTCGGACTTCAAGTCCAACGAATACGCCAACCTGATCGGCGGTCCGCGCTACGAGCCGGAGGAAGAGAATCCGATGATCGGCTTCCGTGGTGCCGGACGCTACGTGGCCGAGAACTTCCGCGATTGCTTCGAGATGGAATGCGAGGCGCTCAAGCGCGTGCGCAACGACATGGGTCTGACCAATGTCGAGATCATGATCCCCTTCGTGCGTACCCTGGGTCAGGCCAAGGCCGTCACCGAGGCGCTGGCGGCGCAGGGTCTGGAGCGCGGCAAGGACGGACTGCGGCTGATCATGATGTGCGAGCTGCCGTCCAACGCGGTGCTGGCTGAAGAGTTCCTGGAGTATTTCGACGGCTTCTCGATCGGCTCCAACGACATGACCCAGCTCACGCTCGGTCTGGACCGCGATTCGAGCCTGGTGGCCGAGCACTTCGACGAGCGTGATCCGGCGGTCAAGAAGATGCTGTCGATGTCGATCGCCGCCTGCCGCGCTCAGGGCAAGTATGTCGGCATCTGCGGTCAGGGTCCGTCGGACCACAAGGACTTCGCCGACTGGCTGCTCAAGCAGGGCATCAGCAGCATCTCGCTCAATCCCGACACCGTGATCGACACCTGGCTCTATCTGGCCGAGCAGGCCAAGACGCTCTGAGCCGGCGCCCCGCGCCGCCCCGGCTTTCCGGTCAACGCGGCATCGGCTAAACGAAAAATCCCCCGTGAGGGGGATTTTTTATGGTTGCCTCGACCTGATCCGAGGAGACGACGGTAACGCGCCAAGTGCCCGGAGTCAGACGTCGGGCGGCGAATTCGATTCACTCGACACGCTGGAATCCGATTCACATGCCGGCGCCTGCTCGGGCTCGTCGGGCGCCGCCTCCTCATCGCGACCGGCCGCGCGCTCTGGCCGGCTCGGTGCGATCGGCCCGACCAGCGACTCGTCCACCTCGGGCAGCACATCGGCGAACTCGACGCCATAGATCTCCCAGATCGAGATCAGGAGCGAGGCGATCACCGGCCCGATGAAGAGTCCCGGCAGACCGAACATGAGCAGACCGCCAAGCGTGCTGAAGAAGATCATCAGCTCGTGCATCCGGGTGTCTTTGCCGACCAGGATCGGGCGCAACACATTGTCCAGGCTGCCGACGATCAGGCCGCAGAAGAGCGCGAGCAGGATTGCGGTCAGCACCGCGCCCTGGACGATGAGAATGATCACAGCCGGAATCCAGACCAGCGCTGCACCGACATTCGGAATGATCGAGAGCAACGCCATCAGCGTACCCCAGAAGACGGCATTGTCGATCCCGGCGACGGCGAAGGCGATCCCCGCCAAACCGCCCTGCAGGACGCCGATGAGAAACGACCCCTTGAGTGTGGCGCGCGTCACCGAGGTGAACTTGTCGAGCATCAAGCGCTCGTCACGCGTATGGAGCGGCAGATAGTAGAGCAGCTTGAGGATGAATTTCGGCCCGTCCATCAGCAGGAAGAACAGGCTGTAGAGCAGCACGAAGGTCAGGAAGACGAAGTTGACGGTCTTGAGCGTCACCGACGACACCCAGTCGACCAGCAACTTGCTGACCAGGGTCGCCGCCTGCCCGGCCTGTTCCAGTATCAGACCGCGATGCCGGATGACTTCATCGTAGAAGGGCAGATGCCGGAGCGCGGCCAGGAAGTCGGTCGGATCCTCGATCACGCCCCGGACCCAGATCGAGATCAGCTCACTGACATCCAGCGCCTGACCGATCAGGATCGTGATCAGGAACACTGACGGGATCAGCACCATGACGGCGATCAGCAGCAGGGTCAGGAGCGAGGCGATCGACTCGCTACAGCCGAGCCGGGCTTGCAGTCGCAGATAGAGCGGACGCGCCAGGGCGCTGAAGATCCCGGCGAGCAGGAGCGTCATCAGGAACGGCTGGATCATGGCGAGGAAGAGCGCCGAGATCGCGAGCGTCATCAGGATGACGGTGGCTTTGGTCAGGGTGTCCTGGGTCATCGTCGTGGGCCGGAAGCGTTGGGTGATCTGAAAGACGGCACGAAACCAAGCATACGACGATTGATGCTTCTGATGTCGGAGGCAATCGAGAAGCGTGCTCTGCGGCGGATGTTTGCGTCATCGCCGGTCACGAAGCCTCGCCCCGTGACCGGCGAACGCACCGCTACCGGCTAATGCCCGCCGCCCTTGAGCGCCGTATTCATCCCCTCGATGGTGTCCTTGGCGTCGCCGAACACCAGATAGGTGTTGTCCTGATAGAACAGCAGGTTGTCGACGCCCGAATAGCCCGGACGCATCGAGCGCTTGAGGAAGTAGACCTGACGCGCGCGCCCGGCCTCCAGGATCGGCATGCCGTAGATGGGACTCGACTTGTCCTCCTTGGCCGCCGGGTTGACGACGTCGTTGGCCCCGACCACCAGCACCACATCGGTGCCGGGGAACTCGGGGTTGATCTCGTCCATTTCCAGCACCTGATCGTAGGGGATGTCGGCCTCGGCCAGCAGCACGTTCATGTGCCCCGGCATGCGCCCGGCGACCGGATGGATGGCGAACTTGACCTCGACCCCGCGCGACCCAAGCAGCTCGGCCAGCTCTTTCAACGCATGTTGCGCCTGCGAGACCGCCATGCCGTAACCGGGCACGATGATGACCTTGCCCGCGTCCTCCATCCAGTAGACCGCGTCCGCCTGAACGCCGGCGCTCTCACCCGCACTGCTGTCGGAGCCGAAGCCGCCGAAGACGACATTGATGATCGAGCGGTTCATCGCCTTGCACATGATGAAGGACAGGATCGCGCCCGAGCAGCCGACGATGGCCCCAACGATGATGAGCAGATTGTTGTGCAGCGTGAAGCCGGTCGCCGCCGCCGCCCAGCCCGAGTAGCTGTTGAGCATCGAGATGATGACCGGCATGTCCGCCCCGCCGATCGGGATGATCAGGGTCACGCCGATGACGAGCGCCAGCACCGTCATCAAGGCCAGCGACAGCAGACTGCCGGTCATGGCGAGATGCACCGCCATCGCAATGGTCAGCGCACCGATGACGGCATTGAGCAGATGCTGGCCGGCGAACTTGACCGGCGCACCCGAGAGCAGCCCCTGGAGCTTGCCGAAGGCGATGACCGAGCCGGTGAAGGTGATGGCGCCGATCACCACGCCCGCCGAGATCTCGCCCATCAGCACCGCATTGAGCAGCCCCAGGTGCTGATGATGCAGAAAGGTACCGATGCCGACCAGCACCGCCGCCAGACCCACGAAGCTGTGCAGGGCCGCGACCAGTTGCGGCATGGCCGTCATCTGGATGCGCAGGGCGACGACGGCCCCGATGATCGCACCGCCCGCGATCCCGGCGATGATGAAGCCGTAGGACTGCACCTCGCGCGCCAGCAGCGTGGCGACGATGGCGATGACCATGCCCAGCATGGCGTACAGATTGCCGCGCCGCGCGCTTGCCGGATGGGTCAGCCCCTTGAGGCCGAGAATGAACAGGATCGCTGCGACCAGATAGGCCAGCGCCTGATGGTTGACCGTGAATTCCATCGCTGTCCGTCCTTACTTCTTTTTCTTCTTGAACATCGACAGCATCCGGTGCGTGACCAGAAAGCCGCCGAAGACGTTGATCGAGGCCAGCAGCACGGCGATGAAGCCGATGAACTGGACCAGCAGACCGGCCTGCGGATCGCCCGCGACCAGCAGCGCGCCGACCAGCACGATGCCGGAGATGGCGTTGGTGAGCGCCACCAGGGGCGTGTGCAGCGAGGGCGTGACGCCCCAGATCACCCAGTAGCCGATGAAGCAGGCCAGGACGAAGACATAGAGGGCGATCAACGAGGGATCGAGTGCCTCGGGCATGTGTGTGACTCCTGTATGAGGCAGGGCGCGCATCGGGAGAACGAGAGGCGCGCGGCCTGCCGGAATGCTGTTAGCCCCGCGCCCCTCGCAGGAGAAGGGTTTGGGGGACGAGACTCGTTCAGGACGCCGCCTGGACCAGCATGGCGGCCGTGATGTCGTCGGCGCTCAGATCCTTGAGCTGGGGACCGGACTCGCCGCGCTCGAACATGATCTCGATCAGATTGAGCAGGTTGCGCGCATAGAAGGCGCTCGCATCCGCCGGGACCAGGGCCGGGAAGTTGGTCAGACCGACCAGGGTGACGCCGTGGCGTTCGACGATCTCGTCGGCGACGGTGAGCGGGCAGTTGCCGCCGCTGGCCGCCGCCAGATCGACGATGACCGAGCCGTGACGCATGCGCTGGACGACATCCTCCGTCACCAGCACGGGCGCGCGGCGGCAGGGGATGAGCGCCGTGGTGACGATGACATGCGCCTTGGCCAGCTCGTCGGCGAGCGCGGCCTGCTGGCGCGCCTTGGCCTCGTCGGAGAGTTCCTTGGCATAGCCGCCCTCCCCCGCGCCGCTCTCGCCGAGATCGAGATCGATCGGCCTGGCGCCGAGCGAGAGGATCTGCTCGCGCGTCTCGGGGCGCACGTCATAGGCGTAGACATCCGCGCCCAGGCGACGCGCGGTGGCGATGGCCTGGAGTCCGGCCACGCCCGCGCCCAGCACCACCACCCGCGCCGGCTTGGCCGAACCGGCCGAGGTCATCATCATCGGCAGGAAGCGCCCATAGCGCGCGGCGGCCTCGATCACGGCGCGATAGCCGGCGATGTTGCTCTGCGAGGACAGCACGTCCATCGACTGGGCGCGCGAGGTACGCGGCATCCGCTCCAGCGCCAGGACGCGCATCCCCTTCGCCAGCAGGCTCGGGAGGATCGTATCCTCGCCGCAGGATTCGAGCAGACCGATGTAGAGTCCGCCCGCACGCATAGCCTCGACGTCGGCTTCGTCCGGACGGCGGACCTTGAGCAGCAGGTCGACGTCATAGGCACCGGCACGGTCGCTCAGGCGGGCGCCGGCCGCCTCGTAGTCGGCGTCCGGATAGCCGGCACGCACTCCGGCGCCGGTCTCGACCACGACCTCGAAGCCCTGACCGACGAGCTTCTTCACGACATCCGGCGTCGACGCTACGCGCGTCTCACCAGGGCGTGTCTCCAACGGGATTCCAATCTTCATCAATCGATTCGCCCCTGTTGTGGTGCGCCACCCCCTGGGCGGCAAAATGCGCGCATTATCCCGAGCGGATTGGTCGATCGCAACTTGTTAATATTCCGAAGTCTTCGCGGTGTTTCGTTGACGGTCGCGATGCCTGTCGATGGTATGGCATCGGCCGGGCGATCGACACGGCACTGAACACCGATAGCCGAACAGGCTACAATCCAGCCTCCTCACCGCTGCCCCCCAACCCCGGTCCGACTCCATGCCCTGGCTACAACTTGCCTTCGATGTTCCGCGCGATCAGGCGGACGACTTTGAACACTATCTGGAACTGGCCGGAGCACTCTCGGTCACGCTCGGCGACGCGGGCGACGAGCCGCAGCTCGAACCCGGTCCGGGCGAGACGCCGCTGTGGTCGGTGGTGACGCTCACAGCGCTGTTCGAGAGCGATCCCGAGAGCGCCGCCCTGGTCGAGCGACTGGCGCTGGATCTGACCGCGCGTCTCGGTGAGCGCCCGCGCATTCATCGCATCGAGGATCAGGTCTGGGAGCGCGTCTGGCTCGACACCTTCAAGCCGACCCGCTTCGGTCAGCGGTTGTGGGTCTGTCCGCACGGACAGCCGCCCGGCGACCCCGAGGGCGTGGTCGTGGCGCTCGATCCGGGGCTGGCCTTCGGCACCGGGCATCATGCGACCACGGCGCTGTGTCTGGAATGGCTCGACGGTGCGGATCTGGCCGGCAAGACCGTGCTCGACTTCGGCTGCGGCTCGGGGATTCTGGCCATCGCCGCGCTCAAGCTCGGCGCCACGCGCGCTATCGCGGTCGATCACGATCCCCAGGCGCTCACGGCCACGCATGACAATGCGCAGGCCAATGGCGTGCTGGATCGGCTGGAGATCTTCGCGCCCGAGTCGTTCACCGATCCGAGCGTCGATATCGTGCTGGCCAACATCCTCGCCGGCCCGCTGATCGCGCTGGCGCCGCGTCTGAGTGCGATGCTGGTTCCGGGCGGCGATCTGGTGCTCTCGGGCGTGCTCACCGAGCAGGTCGAGTCGGTCAGTGCCGCCTATGCCGAGCGCGTGAGGCTCGCGGCGCCGCGTATCCGCGACGATTGGGCCTTGATCTCGGGACGGCGATGATCGCGAATCCGGCCCCAGGTTGAGGTGCACTCCGAGGAGAGACGGCGATGGCTGAACAGGCGCCCAAGCCCGGCGACAAACAACGCTACATCCTCGGATTGATTCTGGCCGTGGCGGCCTTGATGCCGGCCGTTGTCTGGCTGGCGCTGCTGGCGGCCGAGCGCGACAGGCTCGGCGGCGGCTGGGGGAGTCCGGTGGAGATGGCGGCGACGCTCCTGGTCGTGTTGCTCGTCGTTGCGCTGGGTGTGGCGGCATTCAAGCTCAGCCGGGTGCTCGAATACATCGATCCGGAACAGATGATTTTATACAAAAAAACACAGGAGAGGAATCCGTGCAAATATTAACTTCCTACCGCTTGGAGAGTGGCGCATTACCAGAAGAGGAAGCGATTGCATGTGCAGATTCCGTCTGCAAATTAATAGAAGAATGGCTGAATAAAAAAGGCGCCAAGAATTTAAGTTCAGAAGGTGGAACCTTTGACTCAATGACACCGAGTGCAAAAGGTACGTTTGCTCGCAGAAAATTTGCTTCGGAATCAGGGGTAGTTGAACAAATAGTATTGCAAGAACCAACCAAATCGCAGCAACTATTTACAACCTCGATTTTTCTTATTACTGAACCGAGAAATGTTTGCGTTTTCGCGACGCTGTCATTAAAGAGCGCGGAAGCGAGTATTGCTCCAGTCTCTGCACATCCAAGATGTCCGAATTTTATCCAGGAAATTTTGCGCCTTCGCTCCAGCTGGCACTTTGGTGATACGCTACTACCAAGCCCTAACGTACTGAGAATGAATGGGCGAGAGAGAGGACTAGCTCTCGCAGCCAACATCATTGACCCAAACCGAACGCTGCCTGTCGTTGTAATATCCGAAATTGAGGAAGAGCCGGTCTGGGCCGATTTGCCAGAGAAATTGGCACTCGACCTTGCCGGTCTGGCCTTCGTTGCCCGCGTCGATGAAGAGGCATCTTGGGCTTTAACAGACCAACTAGGAAAGACTCTATCATGCTACCTAGGCGCAGTACGACTCTATTGGCCAACCACGTCGCAATCCGTCTCTGCGGCTGCTTCACGGAGTCGTGTCTGGACTGCTTCCAGCCTCCTTTCGAACGACACCGACGGGAAAAGTGCAACAAAATTTCGCTCAGCGCTGCGTCGCACTGTCATGTCCGTAGCGGCGCTTACCTTGGAGCCCCCACCGTCGATCCGACGAATACATGCCGAGGTATCGCGAGCAAGGATTGCAAGTCTCAAGGCTCGCGCGACCGAGTACTCCGAAGAGCTAGAACTAGCACGATTGTACGCTGAAGAGAATGAAGAACTACGTGAGCAGCTTGAAGAAGCCAGGAAAGATTTGGCACGGCAGACAGCGCGTGCTGATGCCGCAGAATTCGCGTTAGAGCAGGCAAAAGCGCCAAGTGAAGAAGCCGAGATCACGGAAGGGACAGAACACACGACGCCTGTTTCGGGCGAGACTCGGTTCTACAAGAAGATACACAGCAAACCTTCTCACGATGTGCTGGTCCAGATTTCTGATTGCGGACATAATTACTGGCAGAGCGCGAACAAAGCGGACAAAGCCAAGAAGGGTATCGAACGACTTGAGCATTCTAACGATTGGAAGCGGCTAAGCCACTGTGGGAAATGCCAAGGTGGTGGTGTATGGAAAGTGGAGTGGTGAACGTCTTCAATCAACTTACCCCCCCGGAGATTGTAGACACGTTTTTTCAAGCGCGCAGGCTGTTTCACCCCGTGAATTCCGTCCGATCAGTACGGTGTGAGTCTCTATGATGGGACTGTGCAGTCGTCGGTGATGCAAGCCAGTGAGCAGTTAGCCGATGAACATAAGGCTACACGATACGACTGGCACTGTTGAAGCTGACATCCTCCCAAGCCTCATACTCTCAGCAAGCGTTACTTTCGACATGCCCTGCCGTAGGTTCATAGAACCTGGGCAGTCTGGCAGCACTTTGCGAGAGTCCCGGCAAGGCGAGACTCCCGCACCGTGCGCTATCCTTCCAAGTCCTGAAGCACCGGATCAAGACTGCCCATCAGACGGTTCAGAACCCGAGCCGGCTGGCGAGACTGGATCAGTCGGTCCGCCAACCACGGCCGTGGTGACTACCAGACCATCACGCACCTTCTTGAGTTCGAGATTGGCCTCATAGGGCTTGCCCGCATCGAGCAGCTTGATCGCCTGATCGACCTCGGCACTGGTCTCGGCCAACGGCAGACTGATCTCATGCGCGATCAACGTCAGATCGGCGAGCTTCAGCGACTGAGCCGCCGCCTGTCGGTCGCCACGCTGCAGATGCTCCTTGGCTTGAGCGATGGCCGCATCGCGTACCTTGGCGCGCTCGACCATGGACTGAGGCTTGGCCGTCTCATCTCCGGCGGCCTTGGCCTGAGCCGCAACGGGCTGATCAGCGGCCGCCGTGGACTTCGGCTCGCCCGTCGCGCCTTGAGTCGGCTGAGCGTCAAATGCCTCGATGACCTGCAACTCCGAAGCGATCGGGATCAGATCCATCTTCTCGCGCTCACGTTCATGCTTCACCTGCTGACCTTCCCGGACCTTGGTCGTCACGGTGATCGGTCGGTCTTGCTTCTCGGCCTGGTCGAGCAATTTATGGCTTTCGGCCAGCAGCTTCTTGGCGTTGTCGACATAGCCATCGTTGATCGCCAGTCGTGCCAACTGAGCATGCTCGACGGCCATCAAGCCCAGCTTCGAGAGTTCCATCTCCTGTTTGGGACTCGGGCCGCCCGTCACGATCTGCGTGATGGTCGTGTCGGTATTGGCGGCGGCCGGACGGAGATCAGCGGCGTGGTTGCGACCGATGGCCACGAAGGACAGAGCGAGGATCGTGACGGCGGTGATCGGATAGATACGGTTCATGACGCTACACTCCTCAAGATGATTGACAGGTTGCATCTGTCGGCGGCGGTTGCTTCCGCCGATGGAGAGAGTATCGGACACGCCACCTTACCCGAGGCTGAAGAACGGGTTAAATCCGTGTAACCTTGAAAAGAACCGCCATTGTTCAAATTCTGATACGTCGATGCGTGCGGCCACGTCCACGAGAGAGAAACTTCCTTGCCCGCTTTGATCCGCCCCTTCCAGATCGGCCCCCATCGGCTCGCCAACAACCTGATCCTGGCCCCCATGGCCGGGATCACCGACCGCCCGTTCCGCACCCTGTGCCGGCGACTCGGCGCCGGACTGGCCGTGGCCGAAATGGTCGCCGCCAACACCGCGCTCTGGGGCAGCCGCAAGTCGCTGCGCCGGCTCGACTATCGCGACGAACCGGGACCGATCTCGGCGCAGATCGTCGGCTCCGACCCCGCCGAGATGGCCGAGGCCGCGCGGCTCAACGTCGAGCTGGGCGCGCACATCGTCGACATCAACATGGGCTGTCCGGCCAAGAAGGTGTGCAAGGTCGCCGCCGGCTCGGCCCTGCTGCGCGACGAGACGCGCGTGGCGCGCATCCTGGAGGCCGTGGTCGCGGCCGTCGAGACGCCGGTGACGCTCAAGATCCGCACCGGCTGGTCGCCCGAGGAACGCAACGCCGTGCGCATCGCCCGGATCGCGCGCGAGTCGGGCATCGCCGCCCTGACCGTGCACGGACGCACCCGCGCCTGCACCTACGGCATCCCGGCCGAGTACGACACCATTCGCGCCATCCGCGCCTCAGTGGACATCCCGCTCATCGCCAACGGCGACATCGCCTCGGCGCAAGACGCCCGCCGCGTTCTGGACTACACGGGCGCGGATGCTATCATGATCGGTCGCGCGGCCCAGGGACGCCCCTGGATCTTCGGCGACATCGCCGCTGGGCTGGCCTCCGAGCCTGCGCATCCGTCTGAATCGCCGAACGCGCCACGCCACTGGATCAAAGACATCCTGAGAGAACATCTCGAATCGCTCTATGCTTTCCATGGCGATTACGCCGGGGTGCGGATCGCGCGCAAGCACATCGCCTGGTACTGCCGGCATCTGCCCGGCGCGGCGAGCTTCCGGGACACCATCAACACAACCGAGTCAGCGAGCGAGCAACTCCGGCTTGCACTCGCTTTCCTCGATCGAGACCACGACGACTACGCCCGACCATGACGAGTGAGGCCGCGCCCACCACATCCGAACCGCCACCGCCAGCGACTGGACTCGCCCCCGACGATCACCGGCACGCCGCGCCACTGAGCCAGTGCGTGCGCGCCGCCGTCGAGGCCTATCTCACCAACATGGCCGGACACGAGATCGAGGATCTCTACGATCTGGTCATGCAGGAGGTCGAACGCCCGCTGTTCGAGCTGGTGCTGCACCACACACAGGGCAACCTCAGTCAGGCGGCACGCCTCCTCGGCCTGACGCGCAATACGCTGCGCAAACGGCTCAAGGCCCACGGCATCGACCGCTGAGGTCTGTCCTAAAATCCGTGGGATCGAAGACGCGGATATTGCACAATCGCGCCCAAGCCGTCGACACCTCGATCCCGAACACTGTGCGAATCCATACGCCCATCCAGACTTTGGACCATCCAATGCAACCCATTCAACGCGCCCTGATCAGTGTCTCCGACAAGACCGGTCTGCTCGACTTCGCCCGCGTGCTCGCCGCGCGCGGCGTCGAGATCCTCTCCACCGGCGGCACCGCCCGCCTGCTGGCCGACAACGGCCTGACCGTCGTCGAGGTCTCGGACCACACCGGCTTCCCCGAGATGATGGACGGGCGCGTCAAGACCCTGCATCCGCGCATCCACGGCGGCATCCTGGGCCGTCGCGGCCTCGACGACGCGATCATGACCGAACACGGCATCCCGCCGATCGATCTGGTGGTGGTCAACCTCTATCCCTTCGAGCAGACGGTCGCCAATCCCGACTGTGATCTGGAGACCGCGATCGAGAACATCGACATCGGTGGCCCGACCCTGCTGCGCGCGGCGGCCAAGAACCACGCCAGCGTCACCGTGGTGGTGGACGCCGCCGACTACGAGCGCGTGGCCGAGGAGATCCAGGCCACGGGCGGGGTGAGCGAGGCGACCCGCTTCGATCTGGCGGCCAAGGTGTTCGAGCACACCGCGCGCTATGACGGCGCCATCGCCAACTATCTGTCGGCGCGCGCCGAGTCCGAGGCCGGCGCCAGCTTCCCCCGCACCCTGACGCTGCAATTCAAGCGCCAGCAGTCGATGCGCTATGGCGAGAATCCGCATCAGAACGCGGCCTTCTATGTCGAGCATCAGGTCGCAGAGGCCGGCATCTCGACCGCGACCCAGCTCCAGGGCAAGGAACTGTCCTACAACAACATCGCCGATACCGATGCCGCGCTCGAATGCGTCAAGCAGTTCGACGAGGCGCCGGCCTGTGTCATCGTCAAGCACGCCAACCCCTGCGGCGTGGCCTTCGGCGCGACCCTGCTGGAATCCTATGATCGCGCCTATCAGACCGATCCCGAATCGGCCTTCGGCGGCATCATCGCCTTCAACCGCGAACTCGACGCCGAGACCGCGCACGCCATCGTCGAGCGTCAGTTCGTCGAGGTCATCATCGCCCCGCGCGTCTCCGACGCCGCCCGCGCCGCCGTCGCCGCCAAGCCGAACGTGCGTCTGCTCGAATGCGGCGACTGGTCCCGCGAACCGGGCGACCGGCTCGACTTCAAGCGCGTCAACGGCGGTCTGCTGGTGCAGGACGCCGATCTGCGTCTGACCGACCAGATCCGCACCGTCACCGAGCGCGCCCCGACCGAAGCCGAACTGGCCGACCTGCTCTTCACCTGGCGCGTGGCCAAGTTCGTCAAGTCCAACGCCATCGTCTATGGCCGCGAGCGCATGACCATCGGCGTCGGCGCCGGGCAGATGAGCCGGGTGAATTCCGCGCGCATCGCCGCCATCAAGGCCGAGCACGCGGGTCTGACCGTCGCCGGCTCGGTGATGGCCTCGGATGCCTTCTTCCCCTTCCGCGACGGCATCGATCAAGCGGCCGCCGCCGGCATCAAGGCCGTCATCCAGCCCGGCGGCTCGATGCGCGACGCCGAAGTCATCGCGGCGGCCAACGAGCATGGCATGGCCATGGTGTTCACCGGCATGCGTCACTTCAGGCACTGAAAACCCATGCGCATCCATCCAACGGCCATCGTCGAGGACGGCGCCCAACTGCACGACAGCGTGACGGTCGGTCCCTATTCGATCATCGAATCCGGGGCCGTCATCGGCGAGGGCTGCCGCATCGAGAGCAACGTGCGCATCTTCGGCGTCACCCGGATGGGTGCGCACAACCGTGTCTGTCATGGCGCGACCCTGGGTTCCGAACCGCAGGATCTGAGCTTCACGCCCGAGAAGGCCCGGCCGCTGATCATCGGCGATCACAACCACTTCAAGGAGTGCGTCAATATCAGCGGCGGGATCAAGACCGAGGGCGGCACCCGGATCGGCAGCCACAATTACTGGATGGCCTTCAGCCACGCCGGACACGACTGCATCGTCGGGGATCACAATGTCTTCGCCAACACCGCGACCCTGGCCGGGCATGTCGAGATCGACGACCACTGCTTTCTCTCCGGTCAGGTGGCGGTGCATCAGTTCTGCCGCATCGGCTCCTATGTCATGATCGCGGGCGTGACGGGCGTGCCCCAGGATGTACCGCCCTACATGCTCGCCGACGGCCATCGCGCGCGCCTGATCGGACTCAACGTGGTGGGGCTGAGACGCAACGGCTTCGGTCAGGAACAGCGCACGCGCATCAAGCAGGTCTATCGTTTGATCCTGCGCTCCGGTCTGCGCCTGGACGACGCACTCCAGCGCGCCGAGGACGAGTATCCCGGACCCGAGACCACGCGGATCGTCGCCTTCATTCGTGCCAGCCGGCGCGGTATCGTGTCGTTCGGTTGAAGCGGACGCGATCCGAACCCAAAACCAGAGATTTGAAATACCGATGAAGATCTTGATCGTAGGCAGTGGCGGGCGCGAGCACGCCCTGGCCTGGAAAGCGGCCCAATCCCCCCAGGTCGAACAGGTGTTCGTGGCCCCCGGCAATGGCGGCACGGCGAGCGAGCCGGGCGTGGAGAACGTGGCCATCGCCGCCGACGACATCGCCGGACTGGTCGAGTTCGCACGCCGCGAGTCGATCGGGCTGACCATCGTCGGCCCCGAGGCGCCGCTGGTGCTGGGTCTGGTCGATGCCTTCGCCGAGGCGGGGCTGCCCTGCTTCGGGCCGCGTCAGGCGTCGGCCCAACTGGAAGGCTCCAAGGCGTTCGCCAAGGACTTCCTGCACCGTCACGGCATTCCGACCGCCGCCTATGGCGTCTTCACCGAGCTGGAGCCGGCGCTCGCCTATCTGCGTCAGGTCGGCGCGCCCGTGGTGGTCAAGGCCGATGGTCTGGCCGCCGGCAAGGGCGTGATCCTGGCCGATGATCTGGCCACGGCCGAGGCGGCGGTGCACGACATGCTCGGCGGCGGACGCTTCGGCCGCGCGGGTGCGCGCGTCGTGATCGAGGAATTCCTCACCGGCGAGGAAGCGAGCTTCATCGCCATGGTCGACGGCCGGCACATCCTGCCGCTGGCGTCCTCGCAGGATCACAAGGCGCGCGACGACGGCGATCGCGGTCCGAACACCGGCGGCATGGGCGCCTATTCGCCCGCCCCCATCGTCACGCCCGAGATCCACGACCGCATCATGCGCGAGGTGATGGAGCCGACGGTCGCGGGTCTGGCCGCCGAGGGACTGCCCTATCTGGGTTTCCTCTATGCCGGACTCATGATCGGCGCCGACGGCACGCCCAAGGTGTTGGAGTTCAACTGCCGCCTCGGCGACCCCGAGACCCAGCCGCTGCTGATGCGCCTCCAGTCCGATCTGGTCGAACTCTGTCTGGCCGCGCTCGACGGACGGCTCGATCAGATCACCGCCGACTGGGACGCGCGTCCGGCACTCGGCGTGGTCATGGCCGCCGGCGGCTATCCGGACGACTATGAAACGGGGCATGTCATCAGCGGCCTGGATGCGGTACCCTCCAGCGAGGCCAAGGTCTTCCAGGCCGGCACCCGGTGCGAGGGCGACGCCATCCTGACCAACGGCGGGCGTGTGCTGTGCGTCACCGCGCTCGGCGCCAACGTGGCCGAGGCGCAGCACTTGGCTTATCAGGCGGTCGACCGCATCCAGTGGACGGACGCCTTCTGTCGCCGTGACATCGGTCATCGCGCCATCGCGCGCGAGCGATCCTGATCCTGGGCTGGGACAACGAGTAGAGCGAGATGGCTGACGCCTTTGCCACCAAGAGCTTCCTGGTCGTCGACGATTTCGCCGACATGCGTTCGGCGATCAAGGGCATCCTGATCTCGCTCGGGGTCACGCGCATCGATCAGGCCCGCAACGGCAGCGACGCCATCTCGAAGATGCAGAACAAGCGCTTCGAGGTCATCCTCTGCGACTACAATCTCGGCCCCGGCAAGGATGGCCAGCAGGTACTCGAGGAAGCGCGTCATCGCCAGCTCATCGGCGTCGACAGCATCTTCATCATGATCACGGCCGAGAATGCGCGCGAGATGGTGATGGGGGCCGTCGAATACGCCCCCGACAGCTATCTCTCCAAGCCGTTCACCAAGGATCTGCTGCGCACCCGTCTGGTCAAGCTCTTCGAGCGCAAGGCCCATCTGACCAAAGTCAGCGAAGCGCTCGTGGCCAAAGACCCCTCGGCGGCCATCCGTGCGATCGATACCCTGATCGCCGCCAAGCCGCGCAACCTCGGTGAACTGCTCAAGCTCAAGAGCGAGATCTGCATCGACTCCAACCGACTCGACGAGGCCACGGCCACGCTCGAACAGGTACTCGCCATCCGCGAAATGCCCTGGGCACGGCTCGGGATCGGCAAGATCCAGTTCATGCGCAAGCAGTTCGATCAGGCGCTGGAGACGTTCAGACAGCTGATCGAGCAGGATGCCAATTTCATCGGTGCCTACGACTGGCTGGCCAAGACCCAGACGGCCCAGCGCCGTTTCGCCGAGGCCGAAGAGACACTGCGCACCGCCGTCAGGCTCTCGCCGCGCGGTATTGGGCGCCAGCATACGCTCGGCGACATCGCGCTGAACAACGGACACCCCGAGATCGCCGAGGCGGCTTATGAGCGCGCCGTCGGGCTGGCGAAACACTCAGTGCTCAATCACCCGGCGATCTTCGCCGGACTGGCCAAAAGCAAATCGGCCAACAACAAGCACGACGAGGCCCTCAAGGTCGCCAACGAGATCCACAAGGTCTTCCCCGACCGAGAGGAGGCCGTCTTCTACGCGGCCAGTACCAGTGCGCTCATCAAGACCCGCCAGGGTGACAAGGCCGGTGCCGAGGCTGCGCTCGCCGAGGCCGAGGAAGCCCTCGCCCGGCTCAACGAGACGGCTCACACCGCCGAGCACGCCCTCGAGATGGCCAAGACCTATGCCGGACTCGGACGCGAAGACAAGGCGGCCACGCTCTTGCGTCAGGCCATCGCCAACAATCACGATGACGACGCGACCCTGACCCAGATCGTGCATCTGTGTCAGGAATCCGGTTTGAACTATGATGCCGAGGCCGCGATCCGCGAAGTTCAGCGCGATCTGGTCAAGACCAACAACGAAGGCGTACGGCTCATCAAACAGGGCGAGTTCGAGGCCGCCATCCGTCTGCTCAGTCAGGCGGCCGACGAGATGCCGGGCAACAAGACCATCAATCTCAACGCGGCCAAGGCCATCATCATGTATATGGAACGCCGGGGCGTCACCAACGATGATCTGCAAGCCGTGCGCCGCTACATCGACCGCGTCCAGACCCTGACCCCGGACGACTGGCGGCTGGGCGACGTGACCGCGCGCCTGCGCAAAATCACCAGCCAAGGGGATTGAGCCGATGGACAGCATGGATTTTTCCGACATCCTCGCCTCGTCGATCCACGACATCAAGAATTCGCTCGGCCTGATCCTGAACAACCTCGAGGATCTGATCACCAATCCCGACAACCATATCGCCAATCCCCGTCAGGCCAGTCTGCTGCAACACGAGGCACGCCGCGCCAACAGCAATCTCATCCAGTTGCTGACGCTCTACAAGATCGGTCACGAGCAGCTCTCGATGCGCGTGACCGCCAACAACCTCGATGACTTCCTCGATGAGGTCGTCGCCGAGAATCATTCGGTGTGCCGGGCACTCGAGCTGGAGTTGAGCCATCGCTGCGCGCCGGATCTCGAGGGTTATTTCGATCTGGAACTGGTGCGCAGCGTGCTCGACAGCACCATCGGCAATGCCAGACGCTATGCCCGCTCACGCATCGAACTCAGCGCCGCTCAGGAAGACGGCTTCCTGGTGATCCGCGTCGAGGATGATGGCGGCGGTTTTCCACCGGCCCTGATCGGCCTGCTGGAGTACCAGCCCGGCGAGTTCGCCGAGGCCGCCAACCCAGGGCGCACCCAGCTCGGTCTCTATTTCGCGACCCGTATCGCCCAATTGCATCGCAACGGCGACCTCCAGGGGCGGATCCAGCTGGTCAACGCCCATCATCTGACTGGAGGCTGTTTCGAGCTGTGGCTTCCCTGAGGCGCGCGCGGCTTCTCTCGTCGATCGTCCTGCTGTGGCTGATCGCGGTCCAGGCGCCGCTGGCGGCTCCGGCCGATGTCCGGCTGCTCATCGACGTCTCCGGGAGCATGCGTCAGAACGATCCCCGGAATCTGCGCGCGCCGGCGCTGCAACTGGTCAACGAACTCATACCGGCCGGCGCCATCGCCGGCGTCTGGCTGTTCGCCGAGCAGACCGAGGTCTTGATCCCGCCGGCGCCGGTCGACGACGCCTGGAAGAAGCGTCTCGCCGGACGTCTCGCACGCATCCACTCGCGCGGACTCTTCACCGATATCGAGCGCGCCATCCGCACCGCGACCGAGGACTGGACCAAGACACCGCCCGAGGGCGAGCGGCATCTGATCCTCTTCACCGACGGACTGGTCGATGTCTCGAAGGATCCGGCTGAGAGCGCAGCCTCGCGCGAGCGCATCCTGTCCGAACAGATCGAGTCGCTCAAGTCGGAGGGCGTCAAGGTCCATGCCATCGGTCTCTCCGACCAGATCGACGAACCGCTCATGCGTCTGCTCGCCACTCAGACCGATGGCTGGCTGGAAGTCGCCCAGGACGCCGAGACGCTCCAGCGGCTCTTTCTGCGCGTGCTCGAACAGAGCGCTCCGCCGACGACCGTGCCGATCCAGGGCAATCGCTTCGAGATCGACGATCAGGTGCGCGAATTCACGCTCCTGGCCTTTCGACCCGAAGGTGGACAGAGCCAGTTGACGGCTCCCGACGGCGAGCGCATCCGCGCCGATCAGCTCACGCCTGGTGTGAAGTGGCGCGCCGAGGTCGGGTACGATCTGGTCACGCTGTCCAATCCCAAGCCCGGTCAGTGGCGTATTCGTGGGGTGGAAGACCCGGACAACCGGGTCGTCATCGTGACCGACATGGACATCGAGGTCGCCCCAGTCCCCAACGCGGTCGGACTCGGGGAGTTGCCCCAGCTCGAGAGCTGGCTCACCGACCATGGTCAGCCGGTCGAGCGCACCGAACTGCTGCAAGTGCTGGCCTCCAGGGTCATCGTCACCCCTGAATCCGCGACGCCCGCATTGGGACAGATTCAAGGCGCCGCTCCCACACCGCCAGCCGTCGGGGAAAACGTGACGCCACCCGCCGCCGAAGCGGGACAGCCGCCGCCGCTCGCCGTGCCGCTGGCCGCGCCCGCTGAGCAGGCCATGGCGCTCGATCAGGCGACGAAGCGGTTCTCGACCAGCCTGCAAACCCGCACGCTCACACCGGGCGTCTATCGTCTGGACTTCATCATTGATGGCGGCACCTTCCAGCGCCAGCTCACCCGGCGCCTCAAGATCAAGGGCGCGCCGCTGACGGTCGACTATGAGGGACAACAGCCGAGCGAGACCGATCCCTTCGCCGCGCTGCTGGTGCGGCTCACCGCCGAACCGGATCTGGTCGACCAGACGAGCCTGTCCGGCTATCTGCTCGTTCGTGGCCCGGACGGCTGGAGCGAGGTCGTCGAGATCCCCAAGGGCAAACGCTTTCCGCTGACCGTCAAGATCCCCGTCCAGCATCCTGGAGAGTACCGGATCAGCAGTCATTTCATGGGCCGGACCCTGACCGGAGATCTCACCGAGATCCAGCCCGAACCGGGTGCCCTGACGCTCGATTTCGCGGTACCGCCGGCTGAGCCGGCCGTGGAGGCCGCGCAACCCGTCTCCTGGCTCTGGCTACTGGTCTATGTGCTCGGGGGCAATGTGCTGCTCGGGGGGTTGCTGGCGCTGACCTGGTGGCTCATGACGCGCTCCAGGTCCAGCCGGAACACCGCCAAGAGGACGCTCGCATGAGCACATTCCAACTGGCCGCTCTGATCCTGGCCGGTGAGTTCGCCCTGCTCGCCTGGGTCATCCTGTTTCTGATGCTCAGACGCCAACGCCACCAGGAACAGGACGATCAGGTCCATGCCGGGGCCGTCATGCAGCATCTGGAAGCCCGCGAACCCAGCCACCGTGATGCCTTGGCGAATCTGTTCGAGACGACCTACAACCTGGAAGGCGACGAACTCGCGGCCAAGGTCGACGAGTACATGGAGCGCGAGCGGGCCTTCTACAACGTCATGCTGAATCTCTATCTCAACCGTGACGGGGACAAGCTCAAGGAGATCCCGTCGGAACTGGCCAAGGTGATCAAGCCCTGGGCCGAGATCACCCCGAGCGGCATGATCAATGCCAGTGACGTTACAGGTCTGGAGAACGAGAAGGCACAACTCTCGACTGAACTGGAGAACACCAAGGAAACCCTCGAACAGCTCATGGAAGAGTACATGGCCGCCTTCAAGAAAGCCGAGCAACAGCAGGCCGATTCGCTGCAGGAACCCCCGCCCGCCCAGGAGCCTGCGGCGCAAGCGCCCGAACCGGACGAAGAGGCCGACCTTGGGGATCTCGACATGGACGCCGGTGATTTCGACATCCAGCCAGTCGAGAATCCACCCGAAGACGAGTCCGTCAAGCCGCCGCCTGCCACACCGCCCGAGTCGTCACTCGATGAGACACTCGACCCCAGTGACATCGATGCCATGCTGGAAGCGCTGGCGAAAGAGGCCGTCAGCGAGCCGGAGCCGCCACCCGCCAAGCCCGATGAGGAGTCCGAGCGCCCGCTGAGTCCGGAGGAGATCGAGGAAGCGCGCGCTCGTGACGAGCTGGAGGGACTCGCCGATCTCTTCGATCTGCCGTCCGAGGACGAAGAGCCGGCCAAGAAACCCTGATGCGCGCTGTCGCACGCGACGGCGCGCCATCAGGCCGCCATCGCCAGACGCGACTCCAGTGCGGCCGTGACCGGACCGCCGAGCCAGTCGCCGAATTCGCGCAATTCGGGGTAGCGGCCGGCCACGTCGAGCACATAGCCCAGGGTCCGCGGAATGTCGGCCAGATAGCCATGCTTGCCGTCGCGCAGACTCAGCCGGGCGAAGATGCCGCTGGCCTTGAGGTGACGCTGCATCCCCATGAGATCGAACCAGCGTTCGAAACGCTCGGCTTCGACCGCGTTGAGCAGCCCCGAGGCGCCGGCACGCTGGAAGTAACCGAGCGCCCAGTCCCGGACCCGCGCTTCGGGCCAGGCGATGTAGCAATCCCGCAGCAGCGAGACCAGATCATAGGTGATGGGGCCGACCACGGCGTCCTGGAAGTCGAGCACGCCGGGATTGCCCGCCTCGGTCAGCATCAGATTGCGCGAGTGATAATCACGATGGACACAGACGCGCGGCTGCTCCAGGGCGCTGTCGATCAGGATGGACTCGACGCGATCGAGGCGTTCGCGGTCGCGTTCGTCGAGCGGCAGCTCCAGGAATCCGTGCAGCAGCCACTCGCGAAACAGGCCCAGCTCGCGCGTCAGGAGCGCCGTGTCGTACTGGGGCAGCCCCTCGACCGGAGCGCGTGTCTGGAGCGTCTCCAGGGCGTCGAGCGCATCGCCGTAGAGCCGGTCGGCGCTCTGCGCGTTCAGCTCGCCGAGATAGACTCGATCGCCGAGATCGGAGATCAGCAGAAATCCCTGCTCGCGAAACTCGGCATGGATCTCGGGGGTATTGAGTCCGCAGGCGCGAAAGCGCCGGGCCAGATCGGCATAGCGCCCGCAGTCCTCGAACTCGGGCGGGGCGTCCATGGCGATCCAGGTCTCGCCGTCGCGCCGAACACGCCAGTAGCGACGAAAGCTCGCATCCGAGGACGCCGGGGTCAACTCCAGCGACTCCGAACCCAAGACCTCGCTCAACCAGGAACGCAAGACGGCAGTTCGATCCGACACACCCATTCACTCCAAATGGCCATAGAATCTTAAGAAAATCAGGGCCGGCGAACCTCGATGGAGTCATCGGCGATTGATGGCGCGCCCTGGATGTGCCATGGTTACAGGTTCAATCCCTAGCGTCCACTCATTCATTACACGTCCCTCCGACCGATGCCGACCCTGGCCGAACTCAAATACAGCGCACGCGCGGCCGCGCTGCTCGTGCTCGCGGCCGCCTCGGCACCGGGTGGGGCGACGGAATCGGCCCCGAACGCCGCCGACCCGGCGAGCGAGCCGTCCAGCAGTCTGCCCGACACGGGCCGGCCGCCGCACGCATCCCGGACCGCGT
>ERZ1673962.603-NODE-603-length-22942-cov-62.786604_pt1 | contig 22942 bp, 21 predicted proteins | sample MGYA00580188_ERZ1673962 | MGnify/ENA primary metagenome ERZ1673962 (study PRJEB41334, sample SAMN05608104) | rock metagenome | biome: terrestrial subsurface; feature: shale formation; material: shale | place: USA: Pennsylvania ... | reverse complement strand
GAGCGCTAGCAGAGGAAAAATCTGCTAACAATGGCTCACACGGGCGGCGCGGGGTGCTGCGCCATAATGCCCGCCATTGATATCCGGGGAGCCGTCATGACCACCACCGCGTCTGCCAGCGAAGGCGAAAAAATCCTGATCGTCGATGATGACGCGCGTCTGCGTCGTCTGCTCGAACGGTTTCTCGACGAGCAGGGCTACCGTGTGCGCACGGTCGAGAACACCGAGCAGATGGACCGGCTGCTCAGCCGTGAGATCTTCCACCTGGTGGTACTCGACCTGATGATGCCCGGCGAAGATGGTCTGTCGGCCTGCCGGCGCTTGCGCGAGGCGAACAACCAGATTCCGATCATCATGCTCACCGCCAAGGGCGACGAGGCCAGTCGCATCCAGGGGCTCGAGCAGGGCGCCGACGATTACCTGGCCAAGCCGTTCAACCCTCGCGAGCTGCTCGCGCGGATTCGTGCCGTGTTGCGCCGGCAGGCGCCGCAGGTGCCGGGCGCGCCGGCCAGCGAGGATGAGGTGGTCACCTTTGGCGACTACCAGCTGTTCCTCGGCACCCGCGAACTGAAGAAGGGCGACGAGGTACACATGCTTACCACCGGCGAGTTCGCCGTGCTCAAGGCACTGGTGCAGCATGCCCGTGAACCGCTGACCCGCGACAAGCTGATGACCCTGGCGCGCGGCCGCGAATGGGATGCTCTGGAGCGCTCGATCGACGTGCAGATCTCCCGCCTGCGGCGCCTGATCGAGCCGGATCCTTCCAAGCCGCGCTATATCCAGACGGTCTGGGGTGTCGGCTACGTGTTCGTGCCGGACGGCAACCGGTGAGCCGTCGCGGCGCCGCGGCCGGAGCCCGGCTCCGGTGAAGACGCCCGTCTGGTTTCCGCAGAGCTTCTTTGCCCGCACCCTGTGGATGGTGCTGGTGGTGGTGCTCTTTTCCAAGGTGCTGACGCTGGTCTACCTCATGGCCAACGAGGACGTGCTGGTCGATCGCCAGTACAGCCACGGCGCCGCGCTGACCCTGCGTGCCTACTGGGCCGCCGATGCCGAGGACCGGGCGCGCATCGGCGCGGCTGCCGGTCTGCAGCAGGTGCCAGCGATCGAAGTGCCGCGCAGCGAATACCACTGGCCCTACACCGAGATCTTCCAGCGCCAGATGCGTGCCGAGCTGGGCCCGGAAACAGAAGTGCGCGTACGCATCCAGCCGGCGACGGCGATCTGGGTGCATGCACCCAGCCTGGGCCCGGACTGGATTCGCGTGCCGCTTTACGCCTACCCGCTGCGCGGGCAGCGGATCTGGAGCGTGCTCGGCTGGTTCCTCGGCATCGGGCTGCTGTCGACCGGGGCGGCGTGGATCTTTGTCAGCCAGCTCAATCTGCCGCTCAAGCGCCTGGTCTACGCGGCCCGGCAGATCGGCAAGGGCCGCAGCGTGCGGCTGCCGATCAGCGACACACCGAGCGAGATGACCGAGGTCTACCGCGCCTTCAATCAGATGGCCGAAGACGTCGAGCAGGCCGGGCGCGAACGCGAACTGATGCTGGCCGGCGTGTCTCACGACCTGCGTACGCCGCTGACCCGCCTGCGCCTGTCGCTGGAGCTGATGACGCGCGACGAAGAGCTCACCGAGGAGATGGTGCGAGACATCGAAGACATGGACGCCATCCTCGACCAGTTCCTCGCCTTCGTGCGCGATGGCCGCGACGAGCCGGTCGAGGAGATCGACCTGGGTGAGCTGATCAGCGAGGTGGTGGCGCCCTACAACCAGCAGAGCGAGCGCATCCGTCTCTGCGTGCAGCCGATGCCGCTGCTGTCGCTGCGTCGGGTGTCGATCAAGCGCCTGCTGGTCAACCTCATCGAGAACGCCCTGCGCTACGGCGGTGACGAGGTCGAGGTGGCAGCGGCGGTGACCGGCGACGCCAACGCGCCTTACGTGGTGCTGAGCGTGCTCGACCGCGGCACGGGCATCGATCCGAAGGAACTGGGCGAGATCTTCAACCCATTCATCCGCGGCGACCGGGCTCGGGGTGGTCAGGGCGCGGGCCTGGGCCTGGCGATCGTCAAGCGTATTGCCAACCAGCACGGCGGCATCGTCGAGCTGCGCAACCGCGAAGAGGGTGGGCTGGAGGCGCGCGTCAGCCTGCCACTGGGCCTGCTGCTGCCGCGCGGGGCGATGGGCGCCTGAGGCGCGGCACTCAGCCCTTGCCCTTGGTGCGCGTCAGGTTCGGCCCGGCGTTCTTCTCGAGGAACTGGACGATCAGCCCGGCGACATCCTTGCCCGTGGTCTGCTCGATGCCCTCCAGGCCCGGCGAGGAGTTGACCTCCATCACCAGCGGGCCGTGGTTGGAGCGCAGGATATCCACCCCGGCGACCGACAGGCCCATGGCGCGGGCCGCGCGCACGGCGGTGGAGCGCTCTTCGGGGGTGATCTTGATCAGGCTGGCGGTGCCGCCGCGGTGCAGGTTGGAGCGGAACTCGCCGGGCTTGGCCTGACGCTTCATCGCGGCGATGACCTTGTCGCCGACAACGAAGCAGCGGATGTCGGCGCCGCCGGCTTCCTTGATGTACTCCTGCACCATGATGTCCTGCTTCAGGCCGAGGAAGGCCTCGATCACCGATTCGGCGGCCTTCTGCGTTTCGGCCAGCACCACGCCCATGCCCTGGGTGCCTTCGAGTACCTTGATCACCAGCGGGGCGCCGCCGACCATCTGGATCAGGTCGGGAATGTCGTCGGGCGAGTGCGCGAAGCCGGTCACCGGCAGGCCGATACCCTTGCGCGAGAGCAGCTGCAGCGCGCGCAGCTTGTCGCGCGAGCGGCTGATGGCGACCGATTCGTTGAGCGGGTAGACACCCATCATTTCGAACTGGCGCAGCACCGCGCAGCCGTAGAAGGTCACCGAGGCGCCGATGCGCGGGATCACCGCGTCGAAGCCTTCCAGCGGCTGGCCGCGGTAGTGGATCTGCGGCTTGTGGCTGGCGATGTTCATGTACGCGCGCAGGGTATCGATCACTACCACCTCATGGCCGCGCTGCTGGCCGGCCTCGACCAGGCGACGCGTGGAATACAGGCGTGGATTGCGCGACAGTACGGCGATTTTCATTGGGCACCGGAGGAAGTGAGGATCTGGGGTTTGTCTTGCAGATAGCTGCGCGACGGGTCGATCAGCCATTTGCCATCGACCAGCGCGCGCGAGCCCAGCAGCAGGCGGTAACGCATGTTCTTGCGGCAGGTCAGGGTGAATTCCACGGGCCAGACGTGGCTGCCGAGCGCCAGCAGGGTGCGCACCACGTAGCGGGTCTGGGTCTGGCCGTTGGAGCTCTTGATGGTCTTGTGTGCGACCAGCGGTGCTTCACAGCGGTGGCGGCGCTGCACCAGGGTACCCAGATGCGCGGTGAAGCGGACCCAGCGCTTGCCGTCACGCTCGAACTCGACGATTTCGGTGGCGTGCAGGGCCGAGGTGCTGGCGCCGGTGTCGATCTTCGCCCGCAGGCCGACCACGCCCAGGTCGGGCAGGGCGACCCATTCGCGCAAACCGATCAGCGTGTGGGGATCGAGGCAGTCCAAGCGTGGCATCCATGAAATTTGCGGGCATTCTAGACGGCGTGCATGACAACTGCACGGGTCGCTACAAGGCTATGACAACGAGGTCGGATACAGGTTGAGCACGAGCGAAAAGGACGACGGCAAGGTCCGTCTGGACAAGTGGTTGTGGGCAGCGCGCTTCTTCAAGACGCGCGCGCTGGCCAAGGAAGCGATCGACGGCGGCAAGGTGCACTGTCGCGGCGAGCGTTGCAAGCCGGGCAAGGAGCCGAAGGTCGGTGAACAGTACGAGATTCGCTGTGGTTACGACGAACGCACGGTGATCGTCCGCGCCTTGTCGGCCGTACGCCGTGGTGCGCCCGAGGCGCAGACGTTGTACGAGGAGACCGCCGAAAGCCTGGCTCGCCGCGAGGAGGTCGCCGCGCTGCGCAAGGCCGGCGCACTAGGCGTGCAGACCGACGGCCGGCCGAGCAAGAAGCAGCGCCGGCAGATCGAGCTTCTGCGCGCCTTCAAGGGCTGAACGGCAGGGAACGGCGCGGCGGCAGGCCGGTCCACCCAGGCGATGGCGGGTGCCTCGGCAGGCCGCCGCTTCGTGTAAAATGCACGGCTTTTTCCCGGCCACCTTGCGAGCACCGGCATGTCCGATCAGACCCAACGCTTTCTCTTCGATGATTTCGATGTGCGCGGCGAAACCGCCACGCTCGCCGAGAGCTATCAGCACGTCCTGGCCAAGCACGCTTACCCCGAGCCGGTGGCCCAGCTGCTCGGCGAGCTGCTGGCGGCCGCGGCACTGCTGGTCGGCACGCTGAAGTTCGAGGGGCTGCTATCGCTGCAGGCGACCTCGTCCGGTGCCGTGCCGCTACTCATGGTCGAGTGTTCGAGCGAGCGCCATGTGCGTGGCATCGCCCGTTACGATGCCGAGCAGATCGAGGCCGGCGCCAGCCTGCCGCAGCTGATGCCCGAGGGTGCCCTGGCGATTACCATCGACCCGGCGCGCGGCCAGCGTTATCAGGGCATCGTCGCGCTTGATGGCATTGATCTGGCGGCCTGCCTGTCCGCCTATTTCGCCACCTCCGAACAGCTGCCGACGCGTTTCTGGCTCAACGCCGATGGGCGCCGCGCCTGCGGTCTGCTGCTGCAGCAGCTGCCGGCCGACCGCATCCACGACGCCGAGGAGCGGGATGCCAACTGGGAGCACCTGCTGACCCTGGCCGACACCCTGACCGCCGAAGAGCTGCTCGGCCTGGACACCGAAACCATCCTGCACCGGCTGTTCCACCAGGAGCAGGTCCGGCTGTTCGAGCCGCTGCCGATCCAGTTCCGCTGCAGTTGCTCGCGTGAGCGCTCGGCGCGCGCGCTGATCAGCCTCGGGCAGGCCGACGCCGAGCAACTGGTCGAGGAGCAGGGCGGGCGGATCGCCATCGACTGCCAGTTCTGCAATCACCAGTATCTGTTCGATGCGGCTGATGTGGCCCAGCTGTTCGCTGGCGCTGGCAGTCAGGGACCGGCGGCTACGCGTCACTGATGGCCTCTGGCCACGGTGAACCTTTTCGCCATCACGGGCTCATACCCAGCGCGACGCCTTTTCTGGCATAATCGCGCGCACTTTTTTCGATGTAGTACGCCCGGAGGCGGACTACAACTGTACGGAGGATTCGGCCCAAGGCCGACGGGGACACTCATGACGCAAGCGACCAACGCCGTGTACACCGACATCAGCATCGCGCAACTGATCGAAGAAGCCGTCAAGCGCGGTGAAGGTGAACTGGCCGCCAATGGCTCTCTGGTGGTTAAGACCGGACATCGCACGGGTCGTTCGCCAGCCGACCGCTTCATCGTCGAAGAGCCGAGTACCCAGCACCACATCGCCTGGGGCCCGATCAACCGTCCGTTCCCGGCCGGCCAGTTCGAAGCGCTGTGGAGCCGCGTCGAAGCCTATATCGCCGAGCGTGACAACTTCGTCTCCCATGTTCACGTCGGCGCCGATCCCGAGCACTACCTGCCGGTCAAGATGACCACCGAGACCGCCTGGCACAACCTGTTCGGCCGTTGCCTGTTCATCACCCCGGAACAGTTCAACCAGGCCAGCCTGAGCGAGTGGCGCATCCTCAACGCACCGTTCTTCCAGTGCGTACCCGAGCGTGACGGCACCAATTCCGATGGCTGCGTGATCATCAACTTCGCCGAGAAGAAGGTGCTGATCGCCGGCATGCAGTACGCCGGTGAAATGAAGAAAGCCATGTTCTCCGTGCAGAACTTCCTGCTGCCGGACGTCGACGTGCTGCCGATGCACTGTGCCGCCAACATAGGCGAAGACGGCGACACCACTCTGTTCTTCGGTCTGTCCGGCACCGGCAAGACCACCCTGTCGGCCGACGAGAGCCGCTACCTGATCGGCGATGACGAGCACGGCTGGGGCGTTGGCCGCGTGTTCAACATCGAGGGTGGCTGCTACGCCAAGTGCATCGACCTGTCCGAGAAGAACGAGCCGGTGATCTGGAAGGCTATCAAGTTCGGCGCCGTGCTGGAGAACGTGGTCCTCGACGAACGCACCCGTCTGCCCGACTACGCCGACGCCAGCCTGACCCAGAACAGCCGCGCCGCGTACCCGCTGCAGCATGTCGAGAAGCGCTCCGAGAAGAACCTCGGCGGTGAGCCGAACGCGGTGATCTTCCTGACCTGCGACCTGACCGGCGTACTGCCGCCCGTGTCGATCCTGAACAACGAGCAGGCTGCCTACCACTTCCTGTCCGGCTACACCGCGCTGGTCGGTTCCACCGAAATGGGTTCGGGCAGCGGCATCAAGTCGACCTTCTCCACCTGCTTCGGCGCGCCGTTCTTCCCGCGCCCGGCCGGTGAGTACGCCGAGCTGCTGATCAAGCGCATCAACGCCTTCGGCTCGAAGGTCTACCTGGTCAATACCGGCTGGACCGGCGGTGGCTACGGTGTCGGCAAGCGCTTCAGCATCCCCACCACCCGTGCGGTGATCGCGGCGATCCAGAGTGGCGCGCTGGTCGGTGCCGAAACCGAACACCTGCCGATCATCAACCTGGACGTACCGAAGGCTGTTGCCGGCGTCGAGCCGCAGCTGCTCAACCCACGCAACACCTGGGCTGACCCGAGCGCCTATGATCAGGCGGCAAAGGAACTGGCGGCGAAGTTCGTCGAGAACTTCAAGAAGTTCGACGTCTCCGACGCGATCAAGAACGCCGGCCCGCAGCTCTGATCCGCTGCGCCCGCACGAGGCCGCCTACGGGCGGCCTTTTTTATGGGCGCAACCATTGAGTGGTGCGATGGATTTGTTCGGAAAAGCCCTGTGGATTCGATGGAAGCCCGGGCCTAGCATGGCGCGCATTCGAACCCCACAGGAGGTCCGCATGGACATCGAAGAAGCGATCCGCAGCCGGCGTGCCATCAAGGCATATGACACCACGCATCAACTCTCGCGCGAGGAAAAGGACGAGCTGCTGCAGCTGGCAATGCTGGCGCCCAGCGCCTTCAATCTGCAGCACGTGCGCCTGGTGGAGGTGAGCGACCCGCAGCTGCGCCAGCAGATCCGCGAAGCGGGCTGGAACCAGGCGCAGATGACCGACGCCGCGATGCTGGTGGTGGTCTGCGCGCAGGTCGACAGCTGGGAGAAGAATGTCCGCCGCGTCTGGGACGGTACGCCACAAGAAGTGCAGGACTACATGGCCGGCGCCATCGATAACTACTACCGCGACAAGCCGCAGGTCCAGCGTGACGAGGTCATGCGCAGCTGCGGGCTGATGGCGCAGACGCTGATGCTCGCTGCCCGCGGCAAGGGCCTGGACTCCTGCCCGATGGATGGCTTTGACTTCGACGCGGTCGGCCGGCTGATCAACCTGCCGGACAACCACGTGATCGGCCTGATGGTGGCGGTCGGCAAGCGCACCGCCGATCCGCGCCCGCGCGTGGGCAAGCTGCCGTTCGACGAGGTGGTGATTCGCGAGCGCTTCTGACGGTTTGAGGCGGCTTCAGTGAGTGCCGAAGCCGCCTGCGTTGCACCGCTGAACCGGGTGCCGATCAGCGCGCGGTCAGGCCGATGAGCATGTCGGCCACCCCCTTGGTCTGCTTTGAGGTGTTGGCGGTCTGCTCGCTGGAGCTCTCCAGTGCATTCAGCAGCCCGGTCAGCGAGCCGACACCGGCCGAGTGCGTTTCGATGTGCTGCGCCACGGCGCGGATCTCGCCGGCCAGCCGATCGATGTCAGTGCCGATCTCTTCGGCGTTCTTGCCGGTGATCTCGGCCAGCTTGCGCACCTCGTCGGCCACCACCGCAAAGCCCCGGCCCATGTCGCCGGCTCGAGCGGCTTCGATCGCCGCGTTGAGCGCCAGCAGGTTGGTCTGGCCGGCGATCTGCTGGATCGTCTGTACCACCGACTGGATGCGCTGGCTCGACTGGGCGAGCTCGCGCGCGCTGGTGACCACCTCCTCGGCCTGGTTGACCATTTGCTTGACCGAGCTGCCGGCCTGCTCGATGACGGCGCCCTGCTCGTTGATCGTCAGGGTCAGCTCGTCCATCGAGCCGTGCAGGTCGGTGGCGCAGCGGCTCAGCTGTTCGGACATGCTCTGGCGCTCATGATCGGCCTGCGAAAGCACCTGGCCGAGATCCGCCAGCCCGCGAAACACCGGGCGGATCTGCTCGTCCAGGCCCGCGATGTCCACCGCGCTGCTGTAGTCCTGGCGCTTGAACTGCTCGATCTGCTTGACCACCACCTGGCTCAGACCGGCGAGCTTCTTGATCTGCCGACGCAGAAAGAACGCCTTGAATTCACTGTGATAGGCAATGAAGTTGTCGGTGTATTCGTCGTGGAATTCCGCCTTGTCGTCGGTGCGGAAGAAGAACACCGCCGTCAGGGTCTGGTTGAGGTTCAGGCCGAGGATTTCGCCAAAGGTGGAGTAACCGGCGACCGGCACATCGTCGAATACCGCGTCCATGCCGGCCAGCGCCTGCTCGTTGTTGAGCCGGCGCAGGATGCAGTCGTTGAGAATGCCGACCAGCGGCTTGCCGGGCTTGCCGCGCATGAAGCGCTGGTAGTCGCGGCGGGTCGCCTCGGCCAGCGGGGTGCGCTTGACCATGATCAGCTCTTCGCCGGGCGCCACGTCGCAGAACAGGTGCACGCGCTCGTTGGCGAAGTCGATCTGCGCGATCGAGCGGACGAACACTTCATCGCCCACCCGAATGGCGAACGAGTAATCGGCCAGGCGCTGTTCGAGGGCCTGAGGGGCGCAGTTCAGCGCCTCGCAGAGCGCCTGCACCATGCTGCGGATATTGCCGCGAGCGTCCACCACCTGGCTGATGTAGCGCTCCTCCAGGGAGGCGCTGAGCACGCTCAGGCTGAGCGGGGTGGGTTCGAAGTTCTGGCTCTTGAACACGCCGAAGCGCACATCGCGGGCGCATTTGAGAAAAACGATCAGGGCGTGATTCTGGTAGGCGCGCTGGCCGTCGTGCAGCTGCGTACTCTTGAAGTCCAGCTTGCCGCCGGCGGAACCGCCAACGAACAGGCAGGGAAAACGGCCGGACTCGTAGAGCGCCTCCATGAAGAAGGATTCAGACGCCGACAGCCCGTCGAAAAAGATGTTGGCCAGGGTGTCACGGTAGTCGATCTTCATCGACACCTGCAGCCGTTTGATCGATTCGGTCAGCCGCGCGATACGTTCGCCCATCGACAGGCGCTGGCCGCCGCCGCGAATGTCCTCGCTGGCCAGCGGCACGTGTACCACTTCGGCGGCGGCGATGACGCTGGCATCGAACAACTGCAGCACGATGCCATCCCACTGGCCGCTGGTTGCGCAGTAAAGGTGCCCGGCCTCGCTCGACAACTCGCCGGCGGTGCTGCACAGGCTCATGGCCGTGCGTGGGAAGCGCTGCCGCAGCTGCCGCGCCACTGCGTCGATATCGACGTGCGGTGACACGAAGCCGGCCAGATAGGTGGGCTCGAAACGCAGGGCAGCCAGGCGCTCGGACAACTGCCGGGCGCTGGTATGCAGGCTCATGACACCTTCGCCGGAACGGGCGCCGGCCTTGAGACGGGTGAACAAGGACATGATCGTTATTCTCATGCAAAGGGCTGCGGGAGCCGGCCAACTTCTTTTTGTTCGTGCCGGGCATAGCCTTTATCGGCAGATTTCACGGCGGCCGTAGCGCCGTTCGGCGGCTCTCCTGACGAACCGACCGTAGCGAGGCGCGACGATAGTGGCCATGCCACCATGGTTGCCGTCTGAAAGTACTGGGTCGACACGCCAAAGGCGCTTCCGGGCGCCTCTGCCTCTATATCGGCGCAGCATCGCAGCACTCATGCTGCGACTTGCCAGCTGCCCGTCCTGCCTTCTGCCGGCCCTTGCGGTGCCCGCGGGGACGTTGGCGGCGCGGGCGCCCGGCCGATGCGCGAGTGCGCTTCGTCCGGCTCGGTGCGGCAGTAGAAACCATGAACTCCATACCCTGCTCCATTGCGGTGGTGGCGCCGTCGGCGGCTGGCTCAGGGCTGCGTTGGTTAGGCGATCTGGCTATCTGCTGGGTTGATGGGCTCCGGCTGGGCCCTGCGTTGGGTGGAATGGGCTGAGTACGTCACGAACCGGGCCGGCATCCGGCCAGGCACAGAATCGGGTCGTATTAAAAGTTGCCTGGTTATTCTTTGTTTGAACTTCAAGTTATTCGGCCATCGGTCGATTTCCTGAACAGCAACACGGATTGAAAAACAGCTTCCGTGTTCTTCTCTACTGGCGCTTCCGTTATTATTGCTGGTTCGTTTGTTGGTTGGATTTATTATAGCTAAAGTTCCAGTTAACAAGTTGCTTTAAATTTCTGTCTTATTTGATTGTTCTTATTGGTTAATAGAGTCGAGCCGTATCATATGACCAAACTTTTCGTTCTGATGCCTTCGTTTTTCAGTCTTGCGCTTCTGGCGTTTTCTCCGCTTTCCCTGGCTCAGCCGCACAGTATTCAGCTGCTCGCCTCCGAGCCTCACGTAGGCCGGTCGCTGATGCTCGAAGGCGAACTGTTCCGCCCCGAGGGCGAAGGCCCCTTTCCGGCGATTGTCCTGATGCATGGCTGCGGGGGTTGGCAGCCTGCGGTCCGGCAAGGCTTGCGTGCGCATGCCGACTATCTGCGCGAGCAGGGTTTCGTGGTGCTCAATCTCGACAGTTTCGGCCCGCGCCATTACGGCGGCGGCAAGTTGTGCTCCAACAATCCCGCCTTGTACGAAGCGCTCAACTACCGAACGCATGATGCCTTCGATGCGATGCGCTATCTGGCCGGGCAGGATTTTGTCGCAGCGGACAATATCTTCCTGATGGGACAGAGCAATGGCGGGGCGGTCGCCATTCGCGCAGCCAAACGTTCGGCTGCGCAGCGCTATGGCCAGGGCGAGCCGGCGTTTCGTGGTGTGGTCGCCTATTACCCTTGGTGTGGCGAACTGGGGCGCTCGCGCGTCGAGCTGGGGGCGCCGCTGCTGATTCTCGCTGGCGGGCGGGACAACTGGGTGCCGGCGCGCGAATGCCTGGGGGTGCGAGGCGAGGGCGCGCCGCTGGAGGTCAAGGTGTACCCGAACGCGGTGCATTCGTTCGACCTCGATCTGCCGCCACAGAGCTTCGCCGGCAAGCGAATCGGCGGCGATCCGGTGGCCACCGCAGACAGCCGCACGCGGATGTTGCGGTTCCTGGTCGGCAATCTCACGCCCGCCCAGCAGCTGGCCTACGCAGCACGACACGGACGGGAAGTCGCCAGCAACTGATCAGTAGTCGAACGGCAGGCCCGGTTCGAAGGAGATCAGCGTGTAGGTGATGCGCCCGTGCGGGAACTCGGCCTGCAGGTACACCGGGCCGCAGAGGCGGTCGAGCCGGCAATGCAGGCGCGAGGGCAACCAGGGCAGGGCGCTGGTCGTCTCGCTGACCACGGCCAGTCCGCGGCCTTCGCCGTCCGGTGCCGCCGTACAGTGGCAGCGGCTACGCACGAAAGGCTTGGATCGATAGGGCGCGAGGAACAGCGCGAGATCGGCTGGCAGCCGCGAGCTCAGCAAGGGTGTCAGGTCATCCCATTTCATTCCCGGGCCAGCGGCATAGGGCACCGTTGGCACGGCGAGGGCGAGTAGCCAGAGCAACGGCTGGCAGTCCCGCTGCAGCTCGGCGACACGCCACGCATCGGCAGCCAGTTGCACGACCAGGGCTCCGCCGCGTTCGCCGCGCAGCAAGTGCTGGCCGGCCGTATCGAGCGTGATGCGGACCCGTTCGGTATCCCCCTGGCGCCGCAATACCTGCCGCGGCAGTTGGCCTTCGGTCTCGATGCTCCACACCGCCACGCCGGGAGCGGCACTGGCCAGCAGCGCCTGGGCGGCCGGGTTGGCGGGCGCTGGCGAGACCAGCGTGCCCTGCGATGGCAGCCCGGCCGAATGCCAGTGCAGGAAAGGCTGCTCGGCATCGGGCGCGGAGAGGAAGTTGGCCAGCCGGAACGGCAGCGTCGGTGCGCTGGGCTCGCCTCCGGTCTGGCATTGCAGGTGCACGTGCGGCGCCGGTGAGCGCCCCGAGTTGCCCAGCCGGGCAATGAATGCCCCGGCTTCCACGCGGCTGCCGGGGGCCACCCGGATCGAGCCCTGCTGCAGGTGCGCGAGCAATGCCCAGCCGCCCTGGTCCAGGCGAATCGTCACGTAGTTGCCCCAGTTCTGCGCATAGTTGCAGATGCCGATCGGGTTGTCGGCGATACCGTCCTGTACGCGCTCGACGAAGCCGGATGCCGGCGCCATCACCAGGCCGTCGAAGGGGCCGGGCTCGGCGACCGCGATGGGCTGGAAATCCAGCGCATGTCGCCAAGGCCCGGCATGGCTCAGCGTGCCGTCCTCGCCCTGGGCGATCCGCGAGCGGCCGCATACCGGCACGATCACGAACGGCCCGTTGCCACCGGAGCGACGCGACCAGTAGTCGAGCTGCTGCCAGGCGCTCTCCGGCGGCTCGTGCAGGGAGTGATTGCGCCGCACCAGGTAGCTTTCCGCGCTCCCCAGCGCGCTGAGCGCCACCCAGATCGTCAGCGCCGAGGCCAGCGGCAGATAGCCGAAGGCGGTGTAGGGCGACAGGTGCTGCAGCCCGGCGGCAAGCAGTGCGGCGCTGGCGCCGCCGAGCGCAGCCAGCGCCAGGCTGATGCGGCTGGGCACGAAGAACACGGCACCCAGCGCGGCACCGGCGAGAAACGAGTTGTAGGCCGTCGGCATCCAGTAGAACAGCACGCCCTGCTGGTTGAGCTGCACCGCAGTGACGATGCCGGCGATCCAGCCGATGGTTCCGGCGAGGAAGGCCAGACGCGACCAGAGCAGGATAGCCAGCGCGATGATCATGCCGATGCCCAGGGTCGGCGAAAAGAGCAGCGCTCCGAGCGTACGGAAATAGGTGACGAGCCATTGCTGCGGGGTTTCCGGCACGGGCCACCACTGCATCGCGGCCATCGCCGAGAGCGTCCAGTGGGGAAAGATGGCGAACAGGAATACCGAGACCAGGCAGTAGCTCACCACCAGCGGCGGCAAGCTGGCCCTGAGCAGCGTGCGCAGCATCGCGGTGGCGAGCACGGTGGTGGCGATGACGGTGCTCGCCACGACCAGGATCTGCGCCTCGACGGCCAGCCCGGCGAACTCGGTGAGCCAGGCGGCGGCCACCGCCGAGAGCAGGGCGTTGGCCTTGAGGTTGCCCTCGGCCGCGGAGTTGTCGCGGATCTGGAACAGCCGCAGGATGCCTTCGGCCAGTACCGTGCCGAACAGCGCGAAAGCGGCGAAGCGCAGGTTCTGGAACAGCCCCAGCCAGAGCAGCGCGCCGAGCCACGGGTGCGGAATGAGGAACGCCCCGCCGAGCGCGGGGCCAAGGATTGACACCAGCGGCGTGGAGAAACGATGCGCGGCTCTGAGCGAGCCGCCCGACAGCGCGGTCTCGTTCTGCGGTGCGTTCATCAGCGTTCAGCCAGGTGGTCGGGCAGGCGCTCGAGTCGCTGCACCTCTTCGAGCGTCGAGACGGATCAGGTGCGCAGTCCCGTCTTCGCCAATCAGCACCACGGCCGGACGATAGGCGATGAACTGCATCGACTGGCTGAGGTTGTAGGCGCCGACCGGGTGAAGGCTGAGTACGTCGCCGACCTCCAGCGGAGGCAGGTCGACATAGTCGCGGATCACGTCGATCGCCATGCACAGCGAGCCGTACAGGCGCGACGGCATCGGCGGCTTGTCGATCAGGCGTGACGGGCGCACCTCGAAGCGATACCAGGCGGCGGTGTAGAGCGGATTGATGCCGGCATCGAGGATGTAGTTGACCTTCGAATCCTCGCCGGCGATCAGCTGTTCCTTGTAGTCGCGCGCCGACAGGCTGTCCTGCTCGGCACGCGAGCGGTGCACGCCCTTCACCGCGACGACGCTGGTGAGCAGGTAGCCGGCTTCGTCCACCAGGTGCCGACCGGTTTCCAGGCGCAGCAGCGGCCGCTTCTTCTCCGGCAGCCGGTTGAGCACCTCGGTGATGGCATCGGCATAGGCTTCGATCGGCGGCACCACCTGTTCGGCCGGGCCGGTCATGCCGTGCAGCAGGCTGTTGGACGGGAAGCCGCCACCCAGGTCGAGGCAGTCGATCAGGTGGCCGTGCTTGCGTTCGAGCGCATCGCGCAGTGCCAGCAGCTTCTGCGTGGCGGTGCGGTAGGCGGCCGGCTCGAGGATGTAGGTGCCGATGTGCGTATGCAGCGTATGCAGGCGCAGCGCGGGATTGCGCACGATGCGCTCGGCGGCGCGTTCGGCTTCGCCGTTGGCCAGGGCGAAGCCGAACTTCGACCACACCGGGCGAATGCCGGCGTCGAGCCATACGCGGATGCCGACGTCGAGCGGTTGCCGGCGCTTTTCCACCAGCTTCTCGATCAGGTTCAGCTCGTCCCAGTTGTCGACGTGCAGCAGCGCGCCTTCTTCGATGGCGCGCTCGAGGATGGCGCGTGGCTTGTAGGGGCCGTTGAAGAGGATTTCCGGGCCGGCAAAGCCGAGGTCGCGGGCCTTCTCGTATTCAAAGTCCGAGACCACCTCGGCGATCCAGCCTTCCTGGCGCAGGATCTGGCAGATGCCTTTGAGTGGGTTGGTCTTGAGCGACCAGGCGAAGCTGGTGCGCGGATAGCGCTGCTTGAAGGCCTCGCGCGCGTGCCGCGCCTTGTGTCGCAGCGCATGTTCGGAGAAGACGAACAGCGGCGAGCCAAACTCGGCGACCAGCGCCGGGATCGGGTTGCCGTCGATCTCGAACAGCGCTGGCGTCTGCACGCCACGGGCAAAGTAGTTGCGTTCGGCGGCCGCGTTCGGGCGGTTGCTGCCCAGCTCGTCGCTGATGATCGGTTGGCTGTAATTCTGGGTCACGTTCTGTCACCTCGAGTGGGGCACACGCCGGCGACCGGCGTGCCCGTGCGGCAGCCGGAAATGGTCATCTGCGCGACTTCGGCGATATGGGTCACGACGTCGATACTGTGGCGAATGAACATCTGCCCCGGCTCGCATGGCGGCAGCGCGGCGGGCGTCAGGCCCATGAGCCATTCGAGCAGCAGCGCCGGCATGTTGCAGTCGATCTGGGAGGGGAAATCGACCCAGGCCGGCAAGCGCGGATTCATCTCGAACAGGGCATGCGGCTGGCCGGGCACCTTGATGAATTCCAGCTCGAACGGGCCCGCCCAGCGCAGCGCCGCGATGATTCGCTCGACCTGTCGATCGAGCGCCGGATCGGCGATCACCACCCCGGCAAAGCCCTTGCCGGCCGAGGTGCGCAGCATCTTGCGGATCGAGCACGAAGCCAGCAGCCCACCCTGGCCGTCACCTACGCCAAGCACGTCGTACTCCTCGCCGACGGCCATTTCCTGCACCAGCACCTGAGTGCCCCAGACGCTGGCGATGGCATTGAAGGCCTCGTACAGCTCCTTGGGGGTGGTGGCCAGGTGCGCTTCGTAGAAGCGGCCCTTGACGTACACCGGGTAGCCGATCTGCAGCGCCAGTGCGGCGAGCGTGTCGGCGTCGGCGGCCGCCAGTGTGCGTGGCGTGGGGACGTCCAGCGGCTGGCAGAAGCGATAGAGGTTGGCCTTGGCGCGGTCGTCGATCGCCCGCTGGCTGGGCAGCACGCAGGCGATACCGCGTGCCTCGAGTGCCGGCTGCAGCTCGATGTAGTTGTCCAGCTCCGAGTCCAGGCAGGGAATCAGGTAGTCGATCGGCTCGCTCTGGAGGATTTCGTCCAGGCGATCGAGCGTCGCCTGTGCGCCGGCGCCCGGGAACGGCATGAGGTAGGCGACATCCGGTCGCCCGCCGTCATGACAGTAGAGCGCGCTTTCCAGCGGGTCGTATGACAGCCCGATGTCGTGCAGATCGGCGAAGCGGCGACGCAGGCTGGCCGCGACGGCGGCGCCCGGCTGGGGGTTGTTGCCGCGGTGCAGGCCGGTGATGGCGACCCTGATCATGATGCCTTCCTCGCTGCCTCGAACAGGCGGCCGAGCGGCTCCAGGGCTGCCAGGCTGTTGAGAAACAGCTGGGCGTCGCGCGCGGCCGTCGCGCTGTCGAGCGCGTAGTGGGCCTGCAGGCGCCGCGGAAGCTCCTCGGGTGTCGCGCCGGCAATCAGGGCGCGCAGCATGAAGCTGGCGCTGGGATTAAGCCGATGGAACATGCCCGATACGCTGTCGAAGACGAACTCGTCGCCATAGAACTGCAGGCGCTCGGAAAGCGGACCGGGCTGCTCGCCGGCGGAGGAGGGCTGGGTCGACATGCTGTGCACCTGCCGTACGAACTGCGAAAAGGCCCGTGATGCTCTTCACAAAATAGCGGCGTTTTGCCGTCACGGCTGGTTATTTATCACCGCCCGCAGGGCGTTTTGGATTTTTTTCATCGCCCATTGATGGGAATCAAATGGCCATCAAATTGCCTCTTCCGGCTTAAGTAGCTGGGACTAATCATCCGTGTGATGAGTGCTTGTCTTGAACGGGCCTGACGGCGGGTCCGATAGGAGGCCGATGATGTACACACGGCAGAAAACCCTGTTCGCGCTGTCGGCAATGGCCGCGGCCCTGCTGCTCTCGGGGTGTGCGAACAAACTGGTCATCGCCTCGCACGCGCGGCTGACCACGCTTGACCCGATCACCAGCACCGCGTACGTGACGCGCAGCCACGGCTACATGGTCTACGATACGCTGTTCGCGCTCGACGAAAACCTGCGGCAGCGCCCGCAGATGGCGGAAACCTGGACCTCTTCGAGCGACCTCAAGACCTGGCACATCAAGCTGCGCGAAGGCCTGCAATGGCATGACGGTACGCCGGTCACCGCCGAGGACTGCGTCGCCTCGCTGCAGCGTTGGGGCAAGCGTGACGGCGCCGGCCAGCAGCTGTTCCGCAACGTCGAGCGCATCAGCATCGACGATCCGCACACCTTCACCATCGTGCTGCGCGAGCCTGATGTCGGCATCATCCGCACGCTGGGCAAGGTCTCGGTAAACGTTCCGTTCATGATGCCCAAGCGCCTGGCGCAGACCGACGCCTTCACGCCGATTACCGAAGCCACTGGCTCCGGCCCGTTCGTCTATCAGCCCGAGCGATCGACGGCGGACAAGGCTGTCTATGTGCGCAACCCGAACTACAAGCCGCGGCACGACCCGCAGTCGCAGGCCGCCGGCGCCACGGTGGCGGGCGTCGATGTCGTCGAGTGGCGTTACTACCCGACGCAGCAGGAAGCCGTGCAGCGGCTGCTCGACGGCCGCGTCGACTATGTCGAGTCGCCCTCCACCCGCCTGGTGTCGATGATGGAGGACAAGGCGGACGTGACGGTCGCCTCGACCGACCCGCTGGGCAACGTGGCCATGGCACGCTTCAACCACCAGCAGGCCCCGTTCGACAATCCGGGCGTGCGCCGTGCGGTGCTGATGGCGATGAAACAGGACGCCTACATGTCCGCGGCGCTCGGTGACGCGCGCTACTGGCGCAATTGCTATTCGGTGTTTCCCTGCGGTACGCCGCTGGCCAACGAGGCCGGTAGCGAGGTGATGAAGCAGGGCGATCTCGGCGCCGCCCGCAAGGCCCTGGCCGCGGCGGGCTATGACGGCACGCCGGTGGTGCTGCTCAACCCTGTCGATATGCCGGTGATGACCGCCTTTACCCAGGTGACGGCGAACCTGCTCAAGCAGTTGGGCATGACCGTCGAGGTGCGCGACATGGACTGGGCGACCATGCTGCAACAGCGCGAAAGTCGGGCGCCGGTCGCAGAGGGTGGCTGGAGCATGTTCCACACCTGGTGGAACGCGGCGGATCTGTCCGATACCTCGGCCATTGCCTTCTCCGGCGATCCGCAGAACGGTTGGTTCGGCTGGGCTGACGACGCCGAACTCGAACGCCTGCGGGCCAAGGCGGCCAACGCCAGCGGTGCCGAAAAGCAGGCCCTGGCGCGAGAGATCCAGCAGCGCTTGTGGGATGACGGCGCCTTTGCCGTGCTCGGGCAGTTCTTCGAGCCGGTCGCTTTCCGCAGCGACCTGCAGGGCATCACCTCGCCGATGCAGTTCTACTGGGGCGTCTCGCACGCCAAGTGAGTGCAGCGCGCCGGCAAGGCCCGCCGTGATGGCGGGCCTTGCCGTTTTCGGGCTACTGCCCCGGCTCGGGACGCAGCCAGCCGGCCAGGTCGAAAAACAGCTCGCCGAGTTCGCGGAACTCGCCGGCCGCCGGGCTCCAACGGTCGACCAGGTGGTAGTGCCCGCCGCGCTGGCCTTCGATGACCCACTGCCCGCCGTGCACGCCGTAGAGCGTGCCCGAGGTCGGCAGGTGCCAGAAGTCGGCGCGCTGCAGGGCCTTTCGCAGGCGCTGCCAGTCCTCGGCGGTCAGGCGCTGCAAGGAGCGGGCGAGCGGCTCGCCGGGTTCGGCCCAGCCCCAGCCCGAGAGCTGGGCGGCGGCCAGCGTGGCGCCCTCGCCGTCGGCGGTCACGCGGATCACCACCGGGTGGGCCAGGTTATTGAGCCAGAGCAGCCGATAGCTCTCTGCGGCCTCGGCCGGCGCGCAGGCCAGCGACGGTTCGCCCAGACGCTGCAACGGAGCGGCGTAGCGGCGCCGGCGCAGTTCGTCCGAGGCGGGGTACTGGCTGGGAAACAGACCGGCGGGGAAATACGACGCTTCGTCCGCGCAGGAGCGACCGGGCGTCTGCGCGCAGCCGGCCAGGCCCAGCAGCGCAAACCCTCCGAGAATGATCACCGCTCGCCAGCCCTTGCCCGTCATGCTCGACACCTCCGCGCGGTATGGAAGGCCAATGTGCCTCGCTCGACCGGCGACAGGACTGATCCGGCTCAACGACGTGCCAGATGCGAGATAGGCATTAATCCTGTTCCGTTATAGCAAAAGGCTTACAAGACGCGACGGCGTTCTGCGCTGCCCCTGCCACTGACCGCCGGCTAATCTATGCCCATCTCTGAAGCGCAGGACGCGCTCGGGATCATGGATGACAGGCCATTGCCAGGACGGCGCCCCGAATGGATTCGGAATGGTCAGAAAAAACCCGCCTCGGCGGGTTTTTTGCTTTCCGGCCCAAGGCTAGGAATGCACGCACCAGCTCACCGCGTCGCGCGGCACGCCGCATTCGTCGATCGCGTGGATCATGCCGGTGGCCAGCGCGGCTTCCGGCTCGAGGATACGCGGCGAGGCCTTCAGATAATCGGGGATGTCCAGCGGCTCGCGTGCGCCCTGGGTGCGTTCCTCGACGATGCGCGCATAGAGCACCAGGTCTTCGTCCAGGCTCATCGCGTACTCGGACATCCGTGCATGGTCGACCGAGCCATGCAGCGTCCAGTGGAACGGGTGGAAGAGGAACTTGCTATGCCGGCACGCCGTGCGCCGCTCGCCAGCGAGAAAGATGATGTTGCCCATCGATTCCACGGTGCCCAGGTTGTGCGTATGCACCGGGATCGGCAGCGCCATCAGGAAGTTGTACATGGAAAAGCCGTAGCTGCATTCGCCGCCCATGGTGGCGATCTTGATGACCAGGCGGGAGGCGCCGTCCTGGACCGCTTGCGAGCATTTGGCGATGAGCTGGCCGCAGGTCGCCGAATTGATCGGCGCGGTGAAGTTGACGATATGAACGGTCATGATTCGACTTCTTGTGTTGCGAGCGATGGGTCAGCCAGTGAGGCGGGCGGCAGGCCCGCCTCGTGGCGCTCTAGTGGGCTTCGCCGTAGCCCTTCATCACGTCCGCCATGTTGCCGTACTGCTGCTCCGGCATACGTTCGAGGACGTCGACGACATCCTGCTCGGCGCCGTTCTGCCTGGCGTGCTGGAGCAGGTCCTGTTTGTTTGCAGGGTAGTCGATACCCTTGAGGTAGGTTGCCACGTTAGCGGGTGATTCGCCGCCTACTCCGCGCGTCATGCTGACCTCCTAGGGATGCTGGCGAGCGGACGAGAGGCCGCTCGCGGGTGGATGACATCAGCTGTTGTGGCCGCCTCCGCTGTGCTGGCCGCCCTTGCGCCCGGCTTCGGAAGCCTTTTCGCGGTCATTGGCAAAATTGCCGCCGCTGTCCTGCCCACCTTTTCGACCCGCTTGCGCGGCGCGCTCGGGGTCATTCTTGAAGTTGCCGCCACTGGCCTGGCCGCCCTTGCTTCCGATGTCCTGATAGAACTCCTTGTCGTGGCTTGCGGCGGTCGCCTCTCCACCTTTGCGGCCCGCTTCGTTCACGCTCATGCTGTCTTTCTTGTCAGCCATTGGGTCCTCCAGAAAATTGGATCGACAAAGTCGGACGATGCCTTTCGCGTCGTCACACCTGTTCTGAAAGAGTCCGGCAGGCCAAGTTCAGCCGCCTGAGACGAGTGGTAAATGGCCTTGCGCCATGCCCTTGGCGCTTGCGCTAGGCCTGTTCGTCGGCCAGCTGCGCGATCTCACCGATCAGCCATTGCAGTGCGGCATCGTTCTGCCGTTGCGCCACGCTGACCAGGTCCAGCTGGAAAGGCCCGAGTGCGAAGGGCAGGTCCAGCAATGCCAGCGGCATGAGCGCGGCGAAGTGCCGGGCCAGCCGTGTCGGCAAGACCACCGCCAGGTCGCTGGCCGCGACGACGTGCGGCGCCTGCAGATAGCTCGGCGTGGTGTAGACGACCTCGCGGCTCAGGCCCTGCTCCTGAAGCCACAAGTCGACCATGCCGCGGGTCTGGCCACCGTGTACCCAGAGGTGCCGCAGCTGCAGGAAAGCCGGTAGATCAAGTGGCCGTTGGGCCTGCGGGTGCCCCTTGCGCAGCACCACCTGCAGGCCTTCGCTGGCCCAGCGGCGGGTCTGGAAGCGGGTCGGCACCTCGAGGAAACGGCCCAGCGCCAGGTCGATTTCGCCGCGGTCGAGCGCCTCGGCCGGCAGCGTCGGGGTGAGCGGCTCGATCGCCAGCCGGACGCCCGGCGCCACCTGGGCCAGGCGCTTCATCAGCGCCGGCATGCACAGCAGCTCGACGTAGTCGGTGACGGCTACGGTGAAATGCGCCTGGCTGCTGGCCGGATCGAACAGGTCGCCGGCATTGAGCGAATCCTCGATGCGTGCAAGCGCGTCGCGGATCGGCAACTCGAGGCCGAGCGCCCGCGGCGTTGGCTGCATGCTGCGGCCGACGCGAACCAGCAGCGGATCGTCGAGCAATTCGCGCAAACGCCCCAGCGCATTGCTCACCGCCGGCTGGCTGAGGGACAGGCGTTGCGCAGCGCGTGAGACGTTGCGCTCGCGCAGCAGGGCGTCGAGCACCTTCAGCAGATTGAGATCGAAGCCAGATATATTCACTTGGTGAATCCAAACCATCACAAGACAAAATTTCAAAAATAGTACCGGCTTCGTCTAAGGTTGGTCTCCTGTTTTTCGCCCCTGCGATGAGGATCGTGCAATGCAGCAAACCCGCTACGACATCCAGTGCGCCGCAGTCATCGGCGCCGGAACCATGGGCCGCGGTATCGCCATGAGCCTGGCCAGTGCCGGCATCGAGGTGCTGTGGCTGGACAAGGACGCACAGATGCTCGAGCAGGCGCTGGGCGTGGTCGCCGACACCTTTGCCCACAACGTGCGCCAGGGGCGTATCGACGAGGGCGAAGCGGCTGCCCGGCGCCAGCGTATCCGGCCGGTCGCCGGCTACGCGGAGCTGGCCGAGGTCGATCTGGTGATCGAGGCGGTCTACGAGAACCTGGCGCTCAAGCAGGCGATCTTCGGCGAGCTGGATGGCGTGGTTCGCGCCGGTGCGATCCTTGCCAGCAATACCTCGGCGCTGGATATCGATGCCATCGCCGCCGTCACCAAGCGCCCCGAGCAGGTGCTGGGCCTGCACTTCTTCAGCCCGGCGCACATCATGAAGCTGCTGGAGATCGTCCGCGGCGCGCAGACCGACAAGGCCGTGCTGGACGCCGCGCTCGAGCTGGGCCGGCGCATGGGCAAGGTGGCGGTGGTCTCCGGCAATTGCCCGGGCTTCATCGGCAACCGCATGCTCAAGACCTACGTGAGCGAGGCGCGCGCCATGCTGCTCGAAGGCGCCTACCCGCACCAGGTGGACGCCGCCCTGCAGGGCTTCGGTTTCGCCATGGGGCCGTTCCGCATGTACGACGTGGTCGGCATCGACCTGGAGTGGCGAGCCCGCGAGCTGGCCGGCCAGGGGCAGGACGATCCGCTGGTGCAGGTCGACAACCGCCTCTGCGCGCTCGGTCGCTTCGGCCAGAAGAGTCGCATGGGCTATTACCGCTATGCCGAGGGCAGCCGCCAGGCCGAGCACGATCCCGAAGTCGATGCGCTGGTGCAGCAGGTCGCCGAACGGCTGGGCTATCAGCGCCGCGCGATCGGCGCCGAGGAGATCGTCGAGCGCTGCTTGCTGGCGCTGGTCAACGAGGGCGCGAAGATCCTCGAGGAAGGCATCGCGGCCAACAGCCATGATGTCGACCTGGTGTACCTGAATGGTTATGGCTTCCCGGCCGACAAGGGCGGGCCGATGGCCTGGGCCGACGCGCAGGGTGTGAGCGGCATTCGCGACCGCCTGCTGGCGCTGCAGGAGCGCTTCGGCGCGCACTGGCAGCCGGCCGCGCTGATCGAACGCCTGGCTGCCGGGGGCAAGCGATTCAGCGACGTGCAGGAGGGCCGCGCATGAACTACGTGGCCCCGCTGCGCGACATGCGCTTCAACCTGCACGAACTGTTCGACGTCAGCGCGCACTGCGAACGGCTCGGCAACGGCCTGGACCGCGAGCTGATCGATGGCGTGCTGGAGGAGGCGGCACGCTACACCGGCGGCGAGATCGCCCCGCTCAATCGCAACAGCGATGAAGAAGGCGTGACCCTGGAGAACGGTGAGGTCAGAACGCCGCAGGGCTTCGTCGAAGCCTACAAGCAGTACGTCGACAACGGCTGGGCGAGCATGACCGGGCCGACCGAATACGGTGGCCAGGGCTT
>ERZ1673962.602-NODE-602-length-22971-cov-4.333741_pt1 | contig 22971 bp, 15 predicted proteins | sample MGYA00580188_ERZ1673962 | MGnify/ENA primary metagenome ERZ1673962 (study PRJEB41334, sample SAMN05608104) | rock metagenome | biome: terrestrial subsurface; feature: shale formation; material: shale | place: USA: Pennsylvania ... | reverse complement strand
GCTTCGACGGGTGCCGGCCAGGAACGCTGAATGATTTGTGTCAACGGCATGCAATATTGTCCTCCGAAAGCCCGATGTCGTGCAAGGAGTTGATAATGTCACAATTGAGAAACACGCTGTTCAGAAAAATCGAGGAACAACGCCCGCGGATTACCCGCCTGCTCAAGGAACACGGTCAGGTTACTCTCGATAAGGTCTCCATTGCCCAGGCCATAGGCGGGGTGCGGGGGGTAAAGTGTCTGGTAACCGATATATCCTATCTTGATCCGGAAGAGGGGGTAAGGTTTCGTGGCAAGACCATTCCGGAGACTTTTGCCGCTTTGCCCAAGGTCCCCGGTTCCGAATATCCCTTCGTGGAAGGGTTCTGGTATTTTCTGTTGACCGGGGAAGTGCCGACCATGGAACAGACTCTTGAAGTCGTGGAGGATTTCAAGACGCGTCGCCAAGTGCCGGATTATGTATTTGAGGCTTTGCGCGCCATGCCTCGCGATCTGCATCCCATGGCCATGCTGTCCGCCGCCATTGTGGTCATGCAGCGAGAATCTGTTTTTGCCAAGCGTTACAACGAAGGCATGGGGAAAGAGGACTTCTGGGATCCCATGTATGAGGACTCCTGTAATCTTCTGGCTAAACTGCCCGCTATTGCCGCTTTCATTTACCGTTTGAAATACAAAGGCGACACTCCCATACCCTCCGACCCCGAGCTCGATTTTGGCGGGGATTTCGCCAATATGATGGGTATTGCGCCTCCTTACGATGATGTGGCCAGGATGTATTTCATTCTGCACTCCGATCATGAATCAGGCAATGTGTCGGCCCATACCACGCGTCTGGTAGCTTCGGCTCTGGCCGATGCTTACTATAGCCTCTCCGCTGGAGTCAACGGGCTTTCAGGTCCGTTGCACGGCCTGGCCAATCAGGAAGTGTTGCGCTGGATTCAGAGTAAGATGGAGAAACTCGGAGGCAAGCTGCCCACCGAAGAGGAACTGGAACGCTATCTGTGGGATACCCTGAACAGCGGTCAGGTCATTCCCGGTTACGGGCATGCCGTTTTGCGCCGGACCGATCCCCGCTTTACGGCACAGATGGATTTCTGTGAAAAATACCTTCCGGACGACGATCTGTATCAGTTGGTCAAAATGCTGTACAAAGTAGCCCCCAAGGTTTTAAAGGCCCACGGCAAGGCACGAAACCCATGGCCGAACGTGGATGCTCAGTCCGGTGTCATACAGTGGCACTACGGTATCACCCAGTACGATTATTATACCGTACTGTTCGCGGTAGGCCGGGCCATTGGCGTTCTGGCGAATATCACCTGGGACAGGGCCTTGGGCTATCCGCTGGAAAGACCCAAATCCATTACTCTCGATATGATGGAGAAGGTCGCGGGAATACAATAGTTTGCTTTCGGTGTTCCAAAGATTGGGACAGTTGATGGGAAAAGGAAGTTTGGAACCGGGCGGACCTCTTCATAAACGGTAAGAGGTCCGTTTTTTTTCCAGAGGAATGTTGGAAAGAGTCCCTCCATGGTCTTTTTAAAGAGGCAATGCGAAAAGTGCCCATTCGGTCGGCTCGCCGGTTTTCTGAAAGGTTGATAAAAATCAATGGATGGTTTTACGAACGATTTTACCTATATCAGGTGTTTGACAAAGGATGATCAGGCGAAGATCGATAAGATACCATTCCTGAACATCGATTCCATTCTTATCCCCTCGCCATATATCAAGGACAAAGAGCTCGATATAGACTATGACCATAGCTATGTCTGGGACGAAGAAGGAGAGTTTCTCGGATATATTCTGGTTTATTCCAATAAGGAAAAAAATAAATTTCTGGTTTACAAACAGGTTACATCACCCTTCGGTCGAGGAAAGGGAATAGGTTCGGCATTTATACGTAAGCTTGCACAGGATGTTTATCCTGATTCATATATATATTTATTTGTCTGGGAAAAACTGGCCAGCACCATAGACTTTTTTTACAGTAATGGTTTCGATCTCGAAGAGTCGACAGTTTATAGAAAGATGCGTTTCTATCTTATGTCGGCATCTGCAAAATCCATATTGGAAAAAAGTTTATCTGCAAAGCCAAGAGATGTGTCGATTGCCGAGGAACTGAGCAAGGTAAGGCATGACGCCAAAAAGTCCTTGAAGGTTCTTTCGGATATGATTTCCATTATGTCGGTGGACAATTTCAATCAGATTATTGAAGATGTAAATCGGGAAAATACGGCTCTCCTTAATACTCTCAGCATGTATGAGGACAAGATCAAAGCCTCCCACGAAGTCAATATCAAGGAAATTCTGACCACCAGGGTTATGCCGTTTGTGGAAGCATCCCATGTGCGTTGTGAAATCCGCTTGATCATCGGAGCTGACATTCCGCCGGTTATCGGCAGTTATATGGATTACAGCAGGGCTCTGATTAATTTGGTGTCCAATGCCATCGATGCCATCGAAGAAGCTGGAAGGAACGGTCTTATTCAGATCATGCTTACGCGCAAGGAGGGTAAGGTTGTTCTTATTATACAGGACAACGGCGTGGGGATCAGTTCCGAACGACTGCAGCTCGACAACAAGAATCTGCCGTTATTCGTCGGCAGGACCACCAAGCCGGAAAAGGCGGGCGAGGGTATCGGTACCCGCCAGATTTTTTCCACCTTCGGTGCCGGCAATATCAAGGTCCAAAGCCGCGAAGGCAAGTTTACCCGCTGGATTATTTCACTGAATATCAGTACCAAGAAAAAAACCGACCAGCTGAGTCTGCTCGAAACCCGCTTTATCGAGTTCATGAAGTCCACCGAGACCATCGATGTCGACAGGGGCAGCACCCGAACGGAGGTCGCTTCCCTGATCTGGCAGCTGCGGGAAATGGAGATTTTCAGCTACGATCTGATCCAGCCCTTCAGCCGCTACAATAACGTGCGTGACATTTACAAACTTGCCTTATCCTACCGTTATGGCGACACCAGTTTCCGGCAACTTAAAGATGAAATAGAAAAGTGCCGGGTCGATCATGAAATCATTCGTTACTGGTTGCTGGGGATGCTCAACCGCATCAAGCAGAATGAAAGCTATTTTCTGAAATCATTCGATTTCCAGAAATACAAAGGGAGTTATTTCAAAAGTTACGGACAGGCTATCAAAAAGACCATCATTTTCACTCTTGATCCGGACACCGGGCATTTCTATGCTGCCGACCGGCGCCTGGCGGAGCACCTCGATTTCGTTCCTTATCTGGGACGCCAGCGGGAACAGCTGATTCGCGGGGAATTCAAGGGTGATGTAAAAAATCTTGACAGTCCCATTCTGATGGGGGTCTGGTCCGTTACCAATAAGGAAGATCTGTATGACAAAATCGCGCTGTTGCAGCGGGGCGGGCAACAATTGCTTGATATGGGAATTAAGCCTGAAAAACGCCTGTCCTTTTATCATGTTACAAGAAATCTCAGCAGTTTCGATATGGATACGCTCAAAGTCATAACGCTGGGGAGAATGGTAAAACTCTCCAGGGATGCATACGATGAATTGATTACAGCCACGGACGAAGACTTTGATGGTCTTGTCTTTACCGACTAGTGCCTCCTACGGTTGATCCCGTTATTTGATTCTGGTTGTTTTCGGCCTTTTCTGTGACGCGCCAATTGGACTTAGGGGATTGCTAAATCGTTATTGGCGACGCCTTGACCCGATCAAAAATCTGGCATTTCCAGTATGAAAGCATCCTCCCAATACCCTGCGATCTTACAAAAGTTGATCGCATAACAGCTGTTTGGTGTCCCTCCGAAAACTTCGGAAGGACACAGAGTTTTTCATCGGGGGAAAGAGCCGTTGCCGGATGAAAGCTATTTGATCAATCTTTTGTGCATGCCGCGCAGGGCCAGGAGACTGGTTATCAGGAAAAAGGTCAAAAGGTAAAAAAGACTCCATATCAGGGAAGGGGCCAGGCTGTTCAGTGCGCAGGCGCGCACCAGCAGGGTCAGATGGGTTAAAGGGAAAAGGCAGGCCAGCCATTGAGCCCAGATGGGCAGGTTCTGCAACGGGAAAAAAGTGCCGCTGAAAAGGAACATCGGGGTGACAAAGAGAAAGATCGGCAGATTGAAGGTTTCGATATTAGGCACGAGGCTTGTGAAGACCATTCCGATTGCAGCGAATGCCAGTCCCCCCAGGACGGCCACCGCCGGCAGCAGCAAGCCTGATGGATATTGGACCAGCCCTGCCAGGCTGATGACGATCTGCATGAGAAAAGCAGCGATGACAGACTTGGTGGCGGCCCAGGTGATTTCGCCGATGATGACTTCTTCGAGAGTAAGCGGGGTGGCGAGCATGGCATCGAAGGTTTTCTGGTAGTACATGCGGACGAAGGAGGCATAGCTCGTTTCAAAAAAGGCATTGTACATGATAGTGATGGCCACCAGGGCAGGAGCGAAAAACGGCAGGTAAGCGATGGAACTGCTACCGTAGGTGAAATCACCGACCAGACTGCCCAGCCCGATGCCGAAAGCGGCAAGGTAAAAAATCGGCTCCAGCAGGGGAGGCAGAAAGCTGATTTTCCAGGTTTGTCGATAGACTTTCAAATTGCGTTGCCAGACGCGCACCCAGCGGCGGCTGATTGTTACCACCCGTTTCATTCGCGCAATTCCTTTCCGGTCAGGTGCAGAAAGACATCCTCCAGAGTGGCCGGCCTCAGGGTGCAGCGGCGACCGGCGAAGTTGTCAGCCAGGGTGGCGAACAGGGCGGCGTCGGCACGATTGTGCACCACCAGCCGCTGACCGAAATTCTCATAGTACAGTCCGCGGCTTTCCAGATAGTCCTGCAAGGCGGCATCGGGTGGCGATATCTCGATCACTTCACGGCCAACATATTTTTCAATCAGTTCCTGCGGTTTACCTTCGACCAGAATGCGGCCTTGGTCCATGATAATCAGGCGATCGCACAGTCGGGCTGCCTCTTCCATGTAATGGGTGGTGAGCAAGATGGTCAACCCCTCGGTTCTGAGTTCTTCCAGCCGTTCCCAGACCTGGTGGCGAGATTGGGGATCAAGGCCGGTGGTCGGTTCATCGAGAATGAGAAGGTCCGGGTTGTTAATCAGGGCGCGAGCCAGCACCAGCCGGCGTTTCATCCCTCCGGATAACTCCCTGATATTGGTCTCGGCGCGATGTTCGAGGGAAAAAAATCTGAGCAGATGTTCGGTAGACTGTTGGGCGGTGGCTGTCGAAAGATCGAAATAGCGGGCGTAGGTGAGGAGATTGTCCCGTACGCTGAGGTCGGGATCGAGATTGTCTTCCTGTTGGCAGATTCCGATGCGACTTTTAGCACCGCGCCAGTTTTTGCTTATGCGCTGTCCGAAAAGGCGGAGTTCTCCGCCGCTGACGGGGCTGTAGCCGTACAGCATGCGAATGGTGCTGGTTTTCCCGGCGCCGTTGGGTCCGAGTAAACCGAAACATTCCCCCCTTTTGACGAAAAACGAAATACCGTCGACGGCCGTCAGGGTGGCAAAGGTTTTTTTCAGGCGGGCGACTGAGATGACTTCCGGCGTCACGAACTCTCTCCTGTCTTCCGGTAGCTTGCGAAGCGCAGATACGGTCCTATTATGCCACAGGAAGGTAAGGATGTTTATCCGTTTGAGAAGGTTGCTGCAAATCCGGCAGGGCGAAGACCTGCCGGTTTGATATGATTTTGAAATGGCTGTCTAATCCATGTGGGAGCAAAGCCATGTCCTGTGGGATGCGTTTTCGTTATCTGGAACCGACGTGTTTTTCCGGTTTGCTTGACGACCCGGTGTTGTGGGTCAAAGTACGCCCGTGGGGGAGGGCGCTGCTTTTCGATTGCGGTCAACTGCATCATATGGCCAAAAGAGTCATTAAATCCACGGCGGCTCTCTTTGTCAGCCACGCCCATATGGATCATTTCATGGGCTTCGATACCCTGGTCAGGCAGGTTTTGGTATCGCCCCGCCGTTTCGATGTATTCGGTCCGCCGGGGCTTGCGGACAAGGTCGAGCACAAGCTTGCGGCCTACGACTGGAATCTCCACGAAAAATTCTGGTGTACCTTTCGAGTGCTTGAAATTCATCCGGAGAAGGTTGTCAAATGGTTGTTTCCCGGCCCACGGCGATTTGCGCGCATATTTGACGGGATCGGGGGACGAGGCGACAGCATCATCTTCGAGAATCGATGGGTGAAAGTCGAAGCCCGACAGGCCGACCATCGCATTCCGGTTCTGGTTTACCGGCTTTCCGAACAGTCGGCTTTCGTTCTGGATCCGAACCGCGTGATCCGGGCAGGATTGGTGAACGGTCCCTGGATCGCTGAACTGAAAAAACAATTTTATCAGGGGAAGTTGGGGAAAGAGCCTTTGACCGTGCTGTGCTCTGACAAGCCGGGAACTCGCGAGCTGAAGGTTCACGATACGGCATGCCTCTATGACTGTCTGGCAAAACGAACCGTTGCTCCATCCATCGGCTATATGACGGATATCGGTTATTCGGATGAGAATGAGAAGGTGGTGACGAATCTTCTCAAAGGAGTCACTCTGCTGGTAGGCGAATGCGCATTTCTCGCAGATCATAAAAAGAAAGCGCGTCAATCATATCACCTTTGCACTCAGGATATGAACCGGTTGCTGGCGAAAATCAGACCGGCGTGCTACCTGCCTGTGCATTTGTCCAAGTCCTGCAGCAGCAGAAGCGCGGAGCTTTACAGGGAACTATACCTGCCGGACGCGTGTCGGCTCATACACCTTCCCCGGCGGTTGTTGGCGCGTCCGTTGTTGCCCTGCGAGGTGCGCATGGATTGCTGATTGGGACATGTCAGGCGAATTTGGGGCTATTCGTCGACGTATGGTCATGCGTGCATATAAAGACGCCCTCGACAACTTTTGCAGGTGTCGAGGGCGTTTCGTGCAGATATGGAGGCGAATCAGGAAACGTAATTCATATCCATGACAACTTCGGGATCGCATCCGAAACGCAACGCTCCCCAGTGCTTGCCGTTGATGAAAATGGGCATGGCGAATTCACTCAGGATTTCCCCGTCGTCCCTCTGATAAGTATGCAGCAAGACGGGAAGGGTGTTGGTGGCGGCCGCCAGGCTGCTCGGATCGTCGAAAATACGCTGATCGCGACTGTGAACCATATCTATCTCGGGGTCTCCCGTGGGCGGCTGGGAACAGAAGCTGTTATGGGTTGCCGCATAACCGTTGACGTCGACGCATACGGCGAAAACGCCGCCTTTTACGTCGTTGACCAGCTTGTCGTAAACAGCTTGACATTCCCTGGCGAAGGCATCGGTATAGGCGGTGTTGAACTTCTGCGGGTTGGTGCCGGGAACCGGCTGGTAGTCACGATCGAATACATCGATGCCGCTTTCGAGCATCTTTTCCATGTTCTTGCGGATTTTGCTGCGTGCTTTGCGCACCTCGCCGACGACATGTTCTCCATAGCCTTTGCCGGTCTTGAACCGGGCGTTCATGCGCTGCAGATTTTCCGTGATCTGGTAGAGACTGTCGGTCGAGTTTTTGGCTTCCTCCATGGTGTCGGAGACTTCGCGACTGATCTGGTTGATGTGGGAAACCTTTCCGTGCACTTCGTTGTTGGCGGCGGAAAGCTCCTCGACCGAAGCGGTGATGCTCTGGAGTTGATCGTCGCTTTTTTCCAGATCGGTGATCATGGTTTTGAAGCTGTCGCAGGATTTGCTTACCGCCGACTGGGTGGCCTTGGCCACTTCGCTGATATCTTCCGTTTCGTTGATACAGGTTTCGATATGCGCCAGCATGGTATTGATTTTTCCGGCGATGTCTTCGCTGGCTGCATTGACCTGCTCGGCCAGAGCTTTGACTTCGTCGGCAACGATGGCGAATCCTTTGCCGGCCTGTCCGGCCCGGGCAGCTTCGATGGCCGCGTTAAGGGACAACAGGGAAGTTTGGGTGGCGATCGATTTAATCAGCGATACGATCTTCTTGATGTCCTGCGATTCGGCATCCATCTGACCGATGGTCACCGTGTATCCGGCAATTTTATCGGTCATGGTATTGATGCTGTCGTTGGTTTCCATGAGCTCTTTGAAGGAATTCTGAGCCATGTCAAGATTGTTGGAGGTCGACGCGCAGATATTCTGGGTGTTGGCGGAAATTTCGCCATGAGCCGCGTTGGTTTCCTGGCTGCTGGCAAAGATATCCTGGGCCAGTGTCCCCTGTTCGAGGGAATTTCGCGATGAAACGTCCACCTGGCTGGACACTTTCAGAGTATTGACGGCGATCTGTACACCCATGGTGCGGATATTCAAGAACATTTCCCGCACATTGTCGAAGCATTGGTTGAGGGATTTGGCCATGCGACCGATTTCGTCGTTGCGATTGAGGTTGAGTCTCTGACTGAAATCTCCTTTGCCGACCTTTTCCAGAATTTCGGCCGATTCTTTCAGGGGGTTGGATATGCCGCGGGTAACAAAGAACACCAGCGTCATGGACGATGCGATGACGACCAGAAGAATGCCGAAGGTTGTGTAAAACAGGTTGGATAAAACCTTTTGAATGTCGTCAAGATAAAGGCCCGCACCAACGACCCAGTTCCAGTCGGGCACCATTTTGACAAAGGAAATTTTGCCAACGGGTTTGGTGGAACCTTCCTTGTGCCAGGCATATTCAAGGAAACCTTCTCCATCCTTGCGGCAGATTTCAGCCATTTTCACGAACATGCGCATGCCATTGGAGTCTTCTTTGGCCGCCAGCGACTGACCATTGAGTTCAGAGTCCAGCGGATGCAGGACCATTTTGGGTTGCAGGTCGCTTATCCAGAAATAATTGTCGTCGGCGAAGCGCAGGTCCTGAATGATGGATTTGGCCTTTTCCTGAGCCTCATCAACGCTCATCTGTCCGGTTTTGGCCAGGCGGGCGAAGTGATCGACTTGACCCCAGGCCGATTCAACCACGTGTCGGATTTCGTTGCGACGTGCTTCCATGATGTTGTTGCGAAAGTGGATATAAAGCCATGACGCAACCAGGGTGAAAATCAAAATGATACTGCCGCTGAGCAAGAAAATCTTTGCTGGGATTTTCAGGTCTTTCACGCGCTGTCCCCCTCCCTTTGTCGGCCGTCGGAGCCTCTTTGGTGGCAAGACTCCTAATTGGTGAGTGCCGGCCGGATAAAAAATTTCAGTCTCCGGAATTAAACATTTTTTGCAAAGGCTATGCCGTGGGGCGGAAATGTTGATTTTAAAATCTGAGTCTTCGGCTTGCTTTATCGTTTCTTTTAAACGAAATACACCGCCTTTCCTTTGAAGATAGAAAAAATAAAAACGCTGTTTGTGCTTTTCGTGGCTTGGTGCAGGAACGGAACCTGTTTTTATTGGTTATTTTTATACACAAAATAGCTTTCGGATTCCAGAATAAACTAAATCATAGTTCGGTAAACGCCACTTTTAATTACAGACAAATAATCAAAACAGATCAATATTTCCAATGTTTTAAAAACAGGTGATTTCAATGGTTTATGCATCGGTAGCTGGATGTAGTAAAGCACCTTTATCTAGAATAAGCCTTGGTTAATTTGAGACTCGGCGCAATAGAATAATTTTCTACGGACGATAAAAACAGTAGGGCTAAATTTCTTTCAAGGAATTGACTTGGGCATCAAAAAGTTGAAGCGTTACAACGTGTGTTTGTTCAATCCCTTTTTCACAGAGACTTTTTGTTATGTTTTCAGGCCGTCGTTGCCGAAAGTTATGTCAATATGGTGACCTGGAAAAGAAAAGTTTAATCGTTGTCGAGGTGTCGATAACATGGACTGTTCAAGCAAACAGTGTTTCGGTATGTCACCGAAAAATCATTATTTTGACAGGTGGTCAGGGAGTCGGTTTTCCGGAAAGCCAGAGTTTAGCGGTGACACCGTCGGTCGAAGCGTCTAACCGAAATCGTGGGGAAACGTATTGACAAAATTTTTGCAAAAGGTTAAATGGCATTACACCGCAAACATGAGTCTTTTGAGGGGGTTGCCCTTGTATGACTGGTGTTGTTGTTGCCCACAGGCATGATTCCACTCAAGGGGAGCCGGTTTATAGTGGTAGGGATAACTGAGAGCGATCTTTTCGAGGCCTGCCGTCTGCTTTTCGGGAACGGCATCCAGTTGTCGCTGGATTTTTTTTCCTATTTGCAACCAAGCGGGGCGAAATCCGCTTATCGCCGAAAGGTGAAAGAAACCCATCCGGACCTTTACGGCGGCGTTGTTGCGGAGACCCAGCGTTCTCAGACCGAGCAGTTTCAGAAACTGCTGGCTTCCTACGAAGTGATCTGTAATTTTTTCGAACTACGCGAAAGCGGTTTGTGGACGCCGTCTCGATCGTCCTCCGGTCCCTTCTGTTCATCGTCCCCTTCCAACCCCGTTTCAAGGCCGGAGGCGGACTCCTCCAACACTTCCAAACAAAAATCAGGCCGGTTCACCGATTCTCGTTTCAGTACCGATTATCTGCCGCGTCGGGCTTTACAGATCGGATTGTATCTGTACTATCGAAAATGCATCGATTATCGATTGTTGATGGACGCACTTCTATGGCAGCGACGCCAGCGCCCTAACCTCGGCGACATCGCACAAAGGTGGGGGTGGCTCGAAAAAAGAGATGTGAATTTCATTCTCGGTTTTCGAGGACGGGGACGTCGCTTTGGAGAAAAGGCCGTAGGTCTGGATTTCATTACTCGCAGGCAACTGCAGACCCTGTTGTTTTACCAGCGCTCCCAACAGAAAAAACTGGGGCAATATTTCGTGGAACATGCGGTATTGAGTCATGATGAAATGGAGCTTCTTGCCAGGGAGCAGAAGGAGCATAATCGGCGTTACGGAAACGGATCGGCGTTATTCAGGTGATGTCGTCATTTCTCGCCTGGTGTATCCGAAAAAAAACCACAAGCGGCCCGGCAGTTGCCATCTATCCATGGAAAACGGGCAGGACCGACGGTCCTGCCCGTTTCTTTAAAAGGCGCGTTTCTGTGTCACAAAGGCCAAGCTTATTCAAATCTGCAAACAGCCTGCACGTTTTTCAGGGAAAAAGCCTTTGACAAAGATCGATCGAATTTTTTAGGATGAACCTCATTTTACCTGAGAGGACGGGGATTTGCATGCAGCTTGCTCAGAAACTGCTCAAGGAAGATCTGAAACATATTGAAAGTTGTTTCCGTGAGTATCTGACATCCGATGTGCCTCTCATTCGCCAGATGAGCGACTATATTCTGGTCAGTGGCGGAAAACGCATCCGGCCCGTTCTGTTGCTGTTATGCGCTCATTTAAGCGGGTACGAGGGCGAAGAAAGATACCCGCTTGCCTGTGTCATCGAATATCTCCATACGGCGACCCTTCTGCATGATGATGTCGTCGATGGCGCAACTCTGCGCCGGGGACAGGTGGCCGCCAATGTTGCCTGGGGTAATGACGTTGCCGTGCTTGTCGGTGACTATCTTTTCGCGCGCTGTTTCGAGATGATGGTCGATTTTTGTGACCGCCGCATCATGAAGGTTTTGGCGGGGACCACGTCGCTTATGGCACAGGGCGAGGTTGTTCAGCTGACGAATTCAGGAGATATCTCTCTGAATGAAGAACGGTATCTGGCCGTTGTGCGCAGAAAGACCGCCGCCCTGTTTTCAGCTACCTGTCGGTGCGGTGCCATCCTTGGCCGATTATCCCCAGAAAAGGAAGAAGCTCTTGCCGCTTTCGGTATGGATCTGGGCGTGGCTTTTCAACTGGTCGATGACGTTCTCGATTATGTTGCCGATCAAAAGGAGTCCGGCAAGGTGCTCGGTCGGGATCTTGACGAAGGGAAAATGACGCTGCCTCTCATCCATGCCTTGCGCCGCTGCCGGGATTCGGAAAAAGAGCTGGTCAGAGAGATTTTTTCCAAAGATGTCCTTGGGGACGAGGATCTTGCCTTCGTGCAGCAACTGATTGGGCGATACGATGGCGTCGGCTATGCACGGCAGCAGGCTGATTATTATGCGGCAAAAGCCTGCTCGCGGTTGCAGGGTTTTGCCGATTCTCCCTGGCGGCAGGCCCTTGTCGATCTGGCGGAAACCGCCGCCCGCCGGCGTTGTTGACTGTCTCTTCGAGACCTTCCATAGCTTCACGCATGCCTCCCGCTCTTTCCAACCCCCTGGAATGACACCGTTTTGTCCTCCTTGACAGTCGATTGACGGTTGTTATCATTAACTCATCGGATCTGTCGCACTAAAGATGAAACCCGCTGCGGATCGGTTTCACTGTTTCCGAAATGAGACAGGTCTTTGCCCTTGTCGACCCTTGTGGGGAAATTCATTCTGTGGTTCGTGACGAAGGGAGCTACCCATGACCGGACACCCCCTCGATGTACTCCCGCCCGAAGTGCCCGTATATAGTTTGCCTGACCAGGTTGTTTTTCCCCATAGATCTTTTCCACTGTTTGTCGGTAAAGAACATATGGGAATGGTCGAAGAAGCCCTGCGTAGCGAGAGGCTCCTTGTCATCCTCGCGATTCTGGCCGTCGATCCCATTACCGGACGTGAGCAGTTTGCGCGTGTAGGTACGATCTGCCGTATAAATCAGGTTTTGAGGTTTCCCGAAGGCGGCTGTAAAATCATGCTGGAAGGTTTGAGCCGGGTCCGCCTGATAAGCACCCGGCAGATTACGCCCTTCGTTATGGCTTCGGTCAGCCTGATTGCCGAACGGGAAAACAGAAGTTCTGTAGCTCAGGCATTGATGCAGAGCATTGTCGCCTTGTTACGTGTGGCACAGTCTCTGGGGCAGGAATTTCCCGAAGATGTCAACCACGTCATCGGACGTATCGACGATCCCGGCAAGCTTGCCGATACGCTGGCTGTTTATCTCAACCTGGAAGTGAAGGATCAGCAGCGCCTGCTCGAAACGCTCGACCCCCTGGAACGTCTCAAGGATGTGTATCTTTTTCTCACCGCCGATATTCAGAAGTTGCAGTCCAAAAAAGCGTCCGGTGGCGAACGTTCACGGCAGACGGTTCGCAGCCAGAAAGAAAACCTGTTGCGGGAGCAGCTCAAACACATTCAGAACCAACTTGGCGAAGAGGACCCGCAACAATCGGAACTTCGACAGTTTCGTTCAGTGGTGCGAGGGGGGAAAATGCCGGAGGTCGTTCGCTCCGTGGCGGAGAAAGAACTGGCCCGGCTCGAACGTATCAATCCTTCTTCGCCGGAATATACGGTGACCCGGACTTACGTCGAATATCTATGCAACACGCCCTGGCTGAGAGGCACGACGGATGTGCTCGATATCCAACGGGCGCAGCAGATCCTCGATGAAGATCATTACGATCTGGTAGAGATCAAGGAACGTATTCTCGAGTTCCTGGCTGTTCATACCCTCAAGGCCTCCTTGAAAGGGCCCATTCTTTGCTTCGTCGGACCGCCCGGCGTCGGCAAGACATCGCTGGGACGATCCATTGCCCGTTCTCTCGGACGCGAGTTCATACGCATATCCCTGGGCGGCATGAAAGATGAGGCCGAGATTCGCGGCCATAGGCGCACCTATATCGGCGCCATGCCCGGTCGCATTATTCAGGAAATATGCCGCGCCGGATCGAACAATCCGGTTTTCATGCTCGATGAAGTGGACAAGATCGGACAGGATTTTCGCGGTGATCCGGCTGCCGCCTTGCTCGAAGTCCTCGACCCGGAGCAGAATGATACATTTACCGATCACTATCTCGATGTTCCTTTCGATCTGTCCCACGTCATGTTCATCACGACCGCCAACGTTATGGATACGGTCCCGCCGCCGTTGCGGGACCGCATGGAGGTATTGCGGCTGCCGGGATACAGTGATGAAGAGAAATTGCAGATTGTGCTCAAGTATCTGGTGCCGAAGCAGATTGTCGAAAATGGTCTGGAAAAACATCCTTTGCGATTCGAAGAGGATGCCGTGCTCAAGATTATAAAGAATTATACGCGGGAAGCGGGTGTGCGAAACATCGATCGGCAGATTGCTTCGGTTTGTCGCAAGGTCGCAAAAGCGGTGGCCCAGGGGGGAACGGCCCCGGTCGTCATAACATCCGATCAGGTGGAGAAGATGCTCGGTCCGCGGAAGTTTTTCTCCGATGTAGCCGCGGAGGAAGACCGTATCGGTGTGGTGACTGGGCTTGCATGGACCGAATCGGGGGGCGACATCATTTTTGTCGAAGTGTCGGCCATGGCCGGGCGTAAAGACCTGACACTGACCGGCAGCCTCGGTGGCGTTATGCAGGAATCGGCCAAGACCGCCCTGTCCTATGTGCGAGCTCACCATGCGGAGTTCGGGGTTAATGCCGGAATGTTCGAAAATACCGATATCCATATTCACGTGCCGTCCGGAGCCATACCCAAGGATGGTCCGTCGGCGGGTGTGACCATCGCAACGGCCCTTATTTCCCTGCTGACGGGCCGCGCGGCGCGGCGCAATGTCGCCATGACCGGGGAACTGACCCTGTCTGGCAGGATACTGCCCATCGGGGGCGTCAAGGAAAAAGTCCTGGCCGCCAGACGTGCGGGCGTGACCACCGTATTGCTGCCGGAGCGAAATCGCGAGCATATCAAAGAACTCGATGAGCATATTCGCAATGAAATGACCATCATTCTGGTCGACTCCCTTTCGGAAGTGATCGCTCACACCCTTTTGCCCGAAACGGAGGACGAACCTCGGCTGTACGAAAAACACCAGCGGCTCGTCATTGACCCTCCTTCGGGGTCTTGATCCTTGCCTTACCTCCCGGACTCGGGTATATACTTCAGGGGTCCGTCATTATAAAACCCTTGCATAAAAAGGAAGGTATATCGTGATAGCCTCGAAAGCATGGCGGCGACTGGCCGCCTTTTTTTTGTGCTGTCTGTGCGGTTCCGTCTGTCAGGCTCAACCGCTGGCGGAAAAGGTGCGGGAGCATGTGTTTGACAATGGCCTGCGCCTGCTGGTGGTCGAACGGCATAACGCACCTACCTTTTCCGCTTATATCACCGTTGGGGTCGGCTCCGTCGACGAAACCAACGGTAATCGGGGTCTGGCACATTTTCTCGAACATCTGCGTTTCAAGGGCACCAAAATGCTTGGTACCCGCAATTACGAGGCAGAGCGGCCTTTGTTGCTGGCCATTGAAGAAACCGGCAGCGCTCTGGATGAACTGCGCCGCGATCCGGATGCCGAAAAACAGGAACTTGCCAGGCTGGAAAAACGTCTGCAGGAATTGCAAAAAAAACACCGGAAATTCGTGGTGACAGACGAGGTCTCAAGTATTTACGCCCGGAACGGTGCGGTCGGATACAATGCCTTTACGAGCAAGGACCTGACCAGCTATGTCGTTTCCCTGCCTTCCAACAAACTGGAGCTTTGGGCTTCGGTGGAAGCCGATCGCATGGCCAATGCCGTGCTCCGCGAGTTCTATACCGAACGCGATGTGGTTCTGGAAGAGCGGCGAAGGTCCTATGACAGCGATCCCGATGGTTTGCTGTATGAGCAAATGCTGGCGACCGCATTTAATGTACATCCCTATCGGCACCCCATCATCGGCTGGCCTTCCGATATCCGCAATTTGAGCCCGGCAGAGGCGCGGAATTTCATGCATGCCTATTATGCTCCGACCAACACCGTCATTGCCCTGGTGGGAGCGATCGATTTTGAGGAAGCCGTATCGGTGGTCGGTCGGTATTTCGGCAACCTCGCCGCCGGAACACCGGTTCCCGAAGTTGCTGCCGTGGAGCCGGTCCAGAAGGGGGAACGGCGGGTCAAGGTGGTATTCGATGCCCGGCCGAAGCTGTTGGTCGCTTATCATAAACCGACCCTGCCGGCCGGCGACGATTATGTTTTCGATGTCATTGACCTGGTTCTGGGGCAGGGGCGTACGTCACGCCTTTACCAGAGTCTGGTTGTCGAAAAACAATTGGTCACCCAGGTTGCGACGTACGGGGCACCCGGTTCGCGCTATCCCAACCTGTTTGTCATCTCCCTGGTACCGCGATATCCCCATACCGCTGAAGAAGTCGAGCAGGCCCTTTATCGAGAGCTCGACCGCCTGTCTCGCGAGCCCGTCAGCAAAAAGGAGTTGGAGCGGGTTCGAAACCGCTTGCGGGTCGAACAACTTCGCGACTTGCAAAGCAACAGCGGCCTTGCGCATATGCTGACCTACTTTCAGACCGTAGCGGGAGACTGGCGGTACCTCGTCGAATACGACAGTCATATCGCTTCGGTCACGGCAGAGGATGTCATGGCTGTCGCCGGCAGGTATTTCACTGCCGAAAATCGCACTGTGGCAATTCTCGAAGCGAAAGGGCAACGACCGTGAAAAACTTCGGCATAGCGATTTTGCTGGGATTGGCGGTTTTGTGCGGATGCAGCTCCGCATACCGATCCAAAAACCCTGAAGACCTTCAATTTACTCCACTGGCTTTCGAACTTCCACAGGTCGAGACCTTTCAACTGCCCAATGGCGTCCGGGTGTTTTTCCGGGAGGATCATGAATTGCCGCTGGTCAGCATTACGGCCATGCTCAATGCAGGCAAGATAGATGAACCTGAGAACAGGAGCGGACTGGCCGAGCTGCACGCCGCTGCCATGCGTAGCGCCGGTGCCGGCGACATGACGGCCGACGAAATCGATGCCTACCTTGAGATGGTCGCTGCCGATCTATCCGTGGCCAGTGACGCATACGCTACGACGATGAGCCTGTCCCTTCAAAGTGCTGACGTGGAACAGGGACTGCAAATTCTGGGCGACATGATGCGTCGACCGCGTTTCGATGCCCAGCGAGTCGAGCTTGCTCGCCGGCGCATGCTTGAAAACATCCGTCGACAGAACGACCGACCGGCTGTGGTAGCGCGCAGAGCTTTTCTGTCGGCGTTATACCGAGATCACTCCCTCGGACGTTTACCGACTTTGGAGTCGGTGGGCACCATCACTCTTGAAGACCTCAGGGCGTTTCATAAACGCTTTTTCAAACCGGACAACCTGTGGGTGGCGGTTTCCGGAGATATCGACCGGGCGGCTCTGGAAGGTTATCTTAACGATGTTCTGGGAGACTGGACAGGTCGTTTCGATCGGCGCAAAGACAGCGAAGCCCTGCTTCCTCCGGCCCCTCCGGCTTTATGGCTGGCTCACAAGGATGTGCCTCAGACAACCCTGCTGATGGGTGAACGGGGAATCGACAAAAACGATCCGGACCTTTACGCATTGCGGGTGCTCGATTTTATTCTCGGAGGTGGAAGTTTCAATTCCCGTCTCATGCAGAACATCCGCACCCGGCGCGGACTGGCCTATTCCGTCTATTCCTATTTTCAGGTAGGGCGCCGCTTGCCGGGAGTGTTTATCGCGGGTGCCGAAACCAAAAACTCCTCGGTCTCCGAGGTCACCCGCCTGATGCGGCAGGAAATGCAGACGCTTATGCAGACCCCCGTGACGCAGGAAGAGTTGAAGACCGCCAAGGAAAGCCTCGTCAATTCGTTTGTATTTGCATTCGAGGATACCCACGAGGTTGTTACCCGTGTTATGCGCCTGGCTTTTTATGGATATCCGGACGAGTACCTAAGCCGGTATCGACAGCGACTGGCCGCCGTTACCGCCGGAGATGTGCTGGCTGTCGCTCGCCGTCATCTGCATCCCGAGGCACAGACCTTGATTATGGTTGGGAATCCCGAACAACCTGATGACATTGCGGATGCGCTTGGTTTGCCCTTGAAAACGGTTGACCTGGAAGGTTTCTCTTCTGAGGGTGAGTCAAATTAGTCTTCCGCCTGATAACTTGTGCGGATGGCTACAGCGGCGTTTATGGAGAAACGAAGCGAAACACCTGTGCTGGCCGGGACAGGGGAGGCGGCCTGTGTGCGGCATGCATTTTTACAAGAAGTCAACCGTCGGTATACGGCAGATCCTCGCATGGATTTTATGCGATTTCCGATGGTGGAAGTAAGGTACCGATATCATGGCCTAATCATGCTGTGTATAATGGATTGTAATGACCCTTGACGCGCCCTTTTCCGGGCGCTTCGCGGAAGGAGACCACGGTGGCAAATCGATTCTGGGATAGACTTCGTGCCTTTCTTTTGCACGATTTGTGGAACTTGGATGCGCATGAACTGACACGCGGCAAACTCTTCCTGATGCGACAGTTGCAGCTTGCGATGATTGTCGTGCGCGGTTTCGTTTCCGACGGATGCATGTTGCGTGCCTCGGCTCTGACCTATGCCACCCTGTTGTCCATCGTTCCTTTACTGGCCCTGATGTTTTCACTGATCAAAGGGTTCGGCGGCCAGAACATTCTCGAGCCGCTGCTTTTTAAAGTATTTACCCACGGTTCCGAAGAAGTGATCGGGGCCATTCTCACATATATCGAAAATACCAATTTCCGACGCCTCGGCACGGTCGGTCTGGTGATCCTGGTGGTGACCGTCCTTACCCTTCTGTCGAACATTGAAAAAAGCTTCAATCACATCTGGGGGGTCAATGAGACCCGTACCCTGGTCCGACGGTTTGCCGATTACTTTTCCGTGGTCCTGCTCAGCCCTCTGCTCATCGTCGCAGCCCTGTCTCTGACCACGACCTTGCGCAACCAGGCGCTGGTGCAGAGGATGCTGGAAACGGCGGTGGTCGGTGAAGCCTTGCTGCTGTTTTTCAATGTGCTGCCCTATTTCGCCGTTTGGGCGGCATTCACCTTCATGTATCTGTTCATGCCGAATACCCGCGTTGAGTTGAAAGCCGCCCTCATCGGCGGGATTTTCGGCGGTACGTTATGGCAGTTGGCACAATGGGCTTATGTCAATTTTCAGATCGGGGTGTCACGCTACAACGCTATCTACGGCACCATGGCCGCGCTGCCGATACTGATTGTCTGGCTGTACGTATCATGGATGATCGTTTTGCTGGGATTGGAGCTGACCTATGGCGTACAGAACGCGACCATCATCCGAGAGGAGTATGGAGAAGAACCGGTCAATTTCGCAAGCCGGGAGCGCGTAGCCATCACAGTTCTTCTGTTATGTTCCGAATCCTTTTATGCCGGTGGCGAACCATGGAATCATGCACGCCTCTGTTCCGATTTGAAATTGCCCCCCCGACTGGTTCGTTCCGTTTTGAATGACCTGGTCAGAATGGGATTGCTGGCCAAGGTGGAAGATTCTCTCCGGGACGGATTCGTCTATCATCCCGGGAAGGCTCCCGAAGGTATCGAGGTTAGTGCGGTATTGCGGGCGCTGCGCGAGGACGGTTCGACTCAGCCGCGGAATTTTCGCATGCCCGGGCGGGAAGTTGTGAAGGAGATCGAAGAAAGCCTCGTCAAAGCGGAAGATGCCGCTTTGGACGGCCTGAATTTTCGGGAATTGGTCATGAAAAAACTGGGAACGGACTCTGGACACCGAGCGGATCAGACGGGGTAGAGAGTGAAGACGTTTTCTTCCAGGACGGCATAGGATGGTCCCTTGCTCCACCCTCCGAGTGCTATGAGGGTATGCCCGTTTTCCCGATGCAGCATCGGTACGTGGAAGTGACCGGTGATCACCGTGTCATAACCTTCAGCAAAGCGCTGTCTGGCATAATTCAGAAGGTCTTCGCGAGGAAGGCGATGATGATCGCGTCCGCCGTTTTTGCGGGAACTTTTGTGGCTAGCCCAGAGGGCTATGCGCCATGCCGTGTCGGGGGGGATCAGCATCATGAGGCGGCGGGTCCATCGATGGCGCAAGAAGCGACGCAGAAGAAGATAGCCTGTGTCGTGCGGATTGACGAGATCTCCGTGAGCGATAAAGATCCTGCGGCCGTCCCGTTCCAGTGCTCCTCCATCGGGAAGGATGCGGCAACCAAGGGTTTCGCTGAAATAGGGGCCGAGGTGAAAGTCGTGATTGCCTTCGACGAAAACCAGCTCCGCACCTGCTTCGCGCAGCCGTCGCAGGCATTCGAGCAGAGGCAGATAGGCCGAAAATACCGTATGCTTATATCCCAGCCAGAACTCGAAAATGTCGCCCAGCATCACCAGACTGCGCAGCTGCCCGCGCTGCTGGTCCAGAAAGTCCAGCAAAAGGCGATAACGGTTGTCGCGGGGATCGAGAAGGTGAGTGTCGGCGAGAAAAATATCTTTCATGGATTCCGGTTGGCTTCTCCCTGGACAATGCCGGACGCAAAGCAACTGGTGGCCATCCGGAACCTGTGGATGAGCCCAGTGTTTTACTTGATATAGAAAACGAGCGATTTCCACTACCTAAGAAAATCAAGCCTCCGTGTGGAAGCGAATAAATATACGTCGCAGCGGCAAAATGAGCGGAGCGATGCAGAGGTTGTGAAAAGGGTCGTTTTTGAATGAAATCCAACTATAGAAGCGGGTTAGGGTAAAGTCAAGCCGCTTGGCTGACGCTAAAAAGGAGGAGAGAATGCTCGATCTTTTGGGCAGCATGCATCCAGTTTTTCAGGCTTTTCTGGCAACCTGTTTTACCTGGGGGGTGACTTCCCTGGGAGCAGGGGCCGTTTTTCTCGCGCGGCAACCGAGTCGCAGGACTCTCGACGGCATGCTCGGATTTGCCGGAGGAGTCATGATAGCAGCCAGTTACTGGTCATTGCTGGCACCGGCCATCGAAATGTCGGAAGGCCAGGGGCTTCCGTCCTGGATTCCTCCGACGATCGGATTTCTGCTGGGCGGGTTTTTTCTGCGCGGTCTGGACATGCTTTTACCACATCTGCATCGGGGGTTGCCCCGCAGCCAGGCCGAAGGTATAGAAACGGCCTGGCCGCGCAGTACCCTCTTCGTGCTTGCGGTGACCCTGCATAACATTCCCGAAGGTTTGGCGGTGGGGGTTGCTTTTGGCGCTGTAGGTGCCGGGTTGGAAGCTTCCAGTTTCACGGCCGCCATAGCTCTTGCCCTTGGCATCGGGCTGCAGAACTTTCCGGAAGGCATGGCTGTCTCCATGCCTCTGAGAAGGGACGGTCTTTCTCCACTGAAGAGTTTCTGGTATGGGCAGCTTTCAGGGTTTGTCGAGGTGGTTGCAGGCGTGATCGGTGCTGCTGCCGTGCTTGCTGCCCGCCCGATACTGCCCTATGCTCTGGCTTTTGCCGCCGGGGCCATGATTTTTGTGGTTATTGAGGAGGTGGTGCCCGAGACGCAGCAAGGGGAATTCGGTGACTTTGCTACCCTCTGTGCAATGCTGGGGTTTGCCGTCATGATGAGTCTTGACGTCGGTTTGGGATAAGATGGCAGGTCATGTCCATTGATATGTTTCTGTTTTATTCAGGAGGGTAATATGTATCGAAACACCATGGGAGCCCTGGTCCGTTTTTGGGCGGGGAAGATTGCATGCGGCCTGGCTTTGACCGTGCTGGTTGCGAATTTCAGCAGTGCAGGAGAGTATCGGACTCCAAGGGCCGGCGAAAGTTTTACTACGGAACTTTTCGGGCAGTCCGTTACGGCTCCCTCTCGAGATCGTTGTTCCGTAACAGCGCTGAATCTCGGGGTGCAATGGCTTGAATCAGCCCCCAGGGATTATGAAGTTTTGCCTTACGGTGCGTTTTTTTTGTGGCGCAACAAAGATAACGGCCGAAAACGACTGCGGGCCGTATTGGCAGGCGTGTACAACGAAGTGCGATATCATGTGAATCCCGCATGGTTGGGAAAGACCGAACTGGTGCTGACTTTTGAAAATATGACCGTTCCCCTGGCGAGACAGGAGTTTGTCGAGGGGGGGCGTATCGATGAAGAGGAACTGGAATGGTATCGCGCCCATTTGGGTTTCGGGTTCGGCTGGCATACCCCGCTGGCGCCCGGATATCAGGATAATGCCATGGAGATGGCTCTGACCTACGAACCGGGCATATTGTTGTTCAGTGACGGCAGCGATACGGCAGACGGGTTTCGCGAACCACACGATACCTACGAAGGCAGAGTGCATGTTCGCATGCGAGCCGATGCTCTTGAGCGCAACATTATGGAACTGCCACATGCGGGGTGGGCGGCCGGTTTCGACGGATGGTACGCTCATCGCTCCCGCTGGGATGACTGGGGCGGGGATACGATTTCCGGTACTCAGGACGGCAATGAACACCGCACCTGGTATGCCGGACGTTTCTTTGCTCTGGCGGCACTGCCGATGCCGCTGGCTGATGGCGAGCGCAATCGTCTGATTGCCTCGTTGTATGGAGGCATTGGAAGCGATCTCGATCGTTTCAGCGCTTTTCGACTTGGCGGCGAGCCGACCGGCGGAGAGTGGGAGGCGCTGTCCAGGCCCAATGTCATGGGAGCGATTTTCGATGAATTCTATAGTCGCAGTTATGCGGTGTTGAATCTTGAATATCGCCGGGAATTACTGTTTTTCTGTTATCTGCATCTGCGTGGGCAGTTTGCCTGGGTCGACCGCCCGAGGATTGAAGACGGTCTTCTCGGCTGGGAGATGGAGGCTTTGCCGGCTGTCGGGATGGCGGTTACCTGTGGGGCGCCGTGGAACTCTCAGGTCGAAATCGGTTTCTGCTACAATTTCGGGTTGCTTCGCGAGGAAGGCGGAGACAGCGATTTCGGAGGTTCCGCCCTGAATCTTTCCTGGTCGAAGGAATTCTGACCGACCTGATATTTCAGGGAGGAAAAACGAGCCCCGGCCGGTAGCCGGGGCTTTTTCGCTTTTATATAACCTCCGTTTTTTAAAAAAGGTGTTGAAACTTGAGACTATCTGTGCAAATCTTCGTTATGTAGGTAGCTATACATCGAGGTCCAGAGCTCGATGGAGGGTTCGTTCGGGTTGGCATCATTCCCTTTTTCCAGCGACAGCCTGGAAGGACGACCTTGTTGCACCTTACCCATTTGGCCGCTGCAAAAAAGCGATACAATCCCATCGCTTTTTGCAGCGGCGCTTTTTTAGCTGAAACAAAGAAAATTGGTGGCATGTTCTCAAACCCGGTTGCATTGCTAAGCTCTAATGATTATGATAGATGCAATAAGCATCTAGATATGCCTTTTCAAGGAGGTTGTCATGAGTTTGAACATTCAACGACGGCTGTTGG